>Ga0209635_10003221_pt1 | contig 12691 bp, 5 predicted proteins | sample DeeMarSWOR230_32_FD_187463 | JGI IMG/M metagenome (GOLD analysis project Ga0209635, IMG submission 187463) | Marine sediment microbial communities from White Oak River estuary, North Carolina - WOR-2-30_32 (SPAdes) (version 2) | ecosystem: Environmental > Aquatic > Marine > Intertidal zone >...
AGGCTTCAAAATAGTATGATAATAACAGCCCAGCACCATATCCAGAGTGGGTGTTGTCACAGGCTCGCCACAACTTGGCAGCAGCATATTATAAGGACTAAGCATGTGTTCCCTGGCTTCCTTTACCGCGGCTTTGGACAACGGCACATGAACTGCCATCTGGTCGCCATCAAAGTCGGCATTAAATGCGGCACAAACTAAGGGATGAAGCTGAAAAGCGTCGCCGTCGATTAACACGGGTTCAAAGGCTTGAATGCTGAGTCGATGTAACGTGGGGGCACGGTTAAGCAATACAGGACGCTCCTTAACTACCTCATATAGCGCATCCCACACCTCAGGGCTACCTCTTTCTACCAAACGTCGAGCACTCTTCAGGTTATTGGCATATCCGTTCTTGATCAGTTTGTGCATAACCGAAGGTTTAAATAGCTCCAAAGCGACATGACGTGGCAAACCACATTGATGAAGTTTGAGTTTAGGCCCAACAACAATGACTGAGCGACCACTGTAGTCTACTCTCTTACCTAGAAGATTTTGCCGAAACCGTCCTTGCTTGCCCTTCAAGATGTCGGAAAGTGATTTCAAGGCATGCCTATTACCAGTGGTAACTAAGCGTCCTCTACGCCCATTGTCAATAAGAGCATCAACAGCTTCTTGTAGCATACGTTTCTCATTTCGAATGATTATTTCTGGTGCACCTAACTTCATAAGGCGGCGGAGACGGTTGTTACGATTAATAACCCTCCGATAAAGGTCGTTTAAATCGCTAATAACAAAGCGACCACCATCTAACTGTACTATAGGACGAAGCGACGGAGGTAACACTGGAAGTACGGTCAAAACCATCCATTCAGGCTTATTCCCACTGAGCTTAAAAGCTTCAACTAATTGTAGCCGTTGACTGACCCTCTTACGATATCCTCCTGAGGTGCTACGGATTTGTTCACGAAGCTCCTGGTGCAAAGCATCTATATCACTTTGCTTCAATATCTGTAGAATACCCTCTGCTCCCATGCCAGCTTCGAAAATATCACCATACTTATCTTTAAGTTTCCTGTATTCCTCTTCGTTAAGCAATTTTAACGGCTGAAGATTTTCTATCTCTGCAATGTTTGCCTTTAGCTCTTCTGCAAGCATTCCTTTCTTTTCTATAAATTTAGCACGAAGCTGGTTTACCTCTTTTATCTTGAGTTCTTCCTCCAGGCCTTTGGCTTCCAATTCTTCGACCTTCTTGTGTAGGCGTTCTTCTTGTTCATCAATTTTTCGAACGACCTCTTCTTCGACTTGACGAAGTTTCTTTTGTTTGGCCTCATTGTCAACGGAGATGGTTATATATCGAGCAAAATAGATTACACTCTCCAAATCTCGTGGAGAAAGATCAAGGAGTAGCCCGAGCCGACTAGGTACTAACTTAACAAACCAGATATGGGTAACTGGCGCAGCAAGTTCGATATGTCCTATGCGTTCCCGACGTACGCTAGAATGGGCTACTTCAACACCACATTTATCGCAAATAACTCCTTTATACCTCGCCTTTTTATACTTACCGCAGTGGCATTCAAAATCTTTAACAGGGCCGAAAATCTTCTCACAAAATAAACCATCTCTTTCCGGCTTTAGGGTACGGTAATTTATCGTCTCTGCCTTAGTTACCTCACCATGAGACCAACTTCTAATTTGTTCCGGTGAGGCAAGACTAATTCGAATACCATTAATTCCATCAAATTGAGACATTTTCCCCCTCGCTAAGTAATTCGACAGCAAAACCTAAACTACGTAGCTCCATGAACAAAACCTTGGTCGATTCTGGAATACCGAGTTGTTGAATATCCTCTCCTTTAACAAGAGACTCGTAAGCTTTGGCTCGTCCCATCACATCATCTGACTTTATGGTGAGCATTTCTTGAAGTGTATGAGCGGCGCCGTGCCCTTCCAATGCCCATACTTCCATCTCACCAAACCTTTGGCCACCAAATTGAGCTTTCCCTCCCAATGGTTGTTGAGTGATGAGCGAGTATGGACCGGTGGAACGAGCATGTACCTTATCACCAACAAGATGAATCAGTTTCATCATATATATATTGCCTACAGTTACCGGTTTGTCGAACAAATCGCCTGTCCTCCCATCTCGGAGTTCCATTTTGCCAAAAATAGGAGGATAAAGCTTCTGCTCTTTATAGACTTTATGTGCTAGCTGTTCCAAATCTTTATCACTAAGAGCTCTAAGCTGATGATTGTCATCTATGCCCAGTTCCTCAAGCCACAAACAGAGAGCGGCTTTTCGTGCTGCGCCCTCATGTCCATCATCCATTATTTCCCTGGTATCAAAATCATGATTAGCAAGCCATTCTCTGATTTTTTCAAAATCGGTCCTGGAATTTATACGGGCGTCATGGCTAAAGTTAACAGCACCAGCTTTCCAAGCTATCCAGGTCTTGGCTAAAGCATCCTCGATAGTTGTGGCATCAGCCCCATCGAAAATGGGATTAAGGGCTCTAAAACCTAATACTTGAGCTGCCCAACCCAAATGAGCCTCCAAAACCTGCCCAATATTCATACGGGACGGAACACCAAGAGGATTAAGTATAATATCTACAGGAGTGCCATCCGGTAAAAATGGCATGTCTTCCTCTGGTAATACGATAGAAATGACTCCTTTATTACCATGCCTACCTGACATTTTATCTCCCACCGAGATTTTGCGCTTTTGAGCAACCCAAACTTGGATAAGTTTGTTCACCCCAGCAGGTAATTCATCATGGTTGTCACGAGAAAATATTGTATTCCTGATCACCCTTCCCCACTCTCCTGATGGCATTCTGAGAGAGCTATCCTTCACCTCTCGTGTTTTTTCACCAAAAATAGCTCGTAACAATTTTTCTTCCGCCGAAGGTTCAGTTTCACCCTTGGGAGTAATCTTCCCCACCAGAATATCGTTGGGCTTTACCTCAGCTCCAATACGTACAATACCTATTTCATCAAGGTTTGAGAGGCTTTCTTCACTCACATTAGGTATATCTCTGGTGATTTCTTCAGGACCAAGCTTGGTATCACGCTCCTCTATCTCATACTTTTCAATGTGAATAGAAGTATAGGCATCATCCTCAACCAACCTCTTGCTGATAATAATGGCATCTTCATAGTTATATCCTTCCCAACTCATAAAAGCACAGATGACATTTTGTCCTAAAGCGAGAGTTCCACTATCTAGAGAATAACTATCTACCAACACCTGACCTTTTTTGACTTTGTCACCTTTACTGACAATAGGATGTTGATTGATACATGTCCCTTGATTAGTTCTGGTAAACTTCATTAAATTGAATGCTTGTTCTTCACCCTTCTTATTTTCGATCATAATTTGTGAGCTTGTCGCCGAAGTGACTATGCCATTATCAGGGGCAAATATCACCTGCCCACTATATTTAGCCACCTCCCTTTCCATACCCGTGGCCACCAGAGGACACTCAGGACGTAATAATGGCACCGCTTGTCGTTGCATATTGCAGCCCATCAAAGCCCGATTAGCATCATCATGTTCAAGAAATGGTATTAGACAGGCAGCTATACCAAATAGTTGTTTTGGTGAAACGTCGATGAAGTTTACTTTATCTACTGATTCCTTGAAATATCTGTCCCCTCTCTTAACCTCAACCTTGTCATAAACAAACTCATTTTTTTTATTGAGGAGAGCATTAGCTTGGGCAATGGCATATTGATCTTCTTCGTCGGCTGTCAAGTAAACGATTTGTCGGGAAACAAAAGGAACTACTTTAATATTCTGAGCCGGAAAACGAGATAACCTTTGTGCAAGCTGCTTTGTAATTAATGTTCCATCTTTGGCCACAAGTTTGCCTTCATTATCTACTACATCCTCCCGGATCGTTCTCCCTGTCAGTTCTTCTATGGTATTGGAAACTTCATGGGTAACTCTGCAATATGGCGTTTCTACAAAACCATATTCATTAACCGAAGCATAGGTGGCTAGAGACCCAATAAGACCAATATTTGGCCCCTCAGGTGTTTCTATGGGACAAATCCTACCATAATGAGAATGATGTACATCACGAACCTCAAATCCAGCCTGCTTTCTTGAAAGTCCCCCAGGGCCCATGGCAGAAAGACGGCGCTTGTGAGTTAGCTCAGCTAGCGGATTAGTTTGATCCATGAATTGAGATAGCTGTGATCGGCCAAAAAACTCCCTTATAGCGACAGCTACAGGGCGAATGTTGATTAAAGCAGCAGGAGTTGCAGCCTCAGGACCAAGAATACTCATCCTCTCTTTAATGGCTCTCTCTAACCTTAATAAGCCAATACGAAATTGCTTTTGTATCAGAAAACCCACTGCTTGGGCTCTTCGATTGCCCAGATGATCTATATCATCAGGAACTTCCCTCCCGAGGTTTACCGAAATGATACGGCGGACTATTTGCACCAAATCTTCAGGGGTTAAGCCAATACAATTTCCAGGAATATCAAGCCCTAATTTTTTGTTAAGCTTGTAACGACCAACCTTGCCCAGGCTATATCGGCGAGGATTAAATAAGAAATTATTCAGCAAAGCCTGGGCACTACTGAGACTAGGAGCTTCACCAGAAGATAGTTTTCTATAAATATCGAACAAAGCATCAGCCTTGTTTTTAACCAAGGGGTCTCGCTCTATTGTAGATTGGATATAACTATGCTCAGGCGAGTTATCTACATCTTGGAAAAGGGAAAGCAACGTCTCATCACTCTCAAACCCTATAGCACGCAACAAAGTAGCAACCGGTATTTTTCGCTTGCCACTAACCTTGACTGAAATGACGTCTCTATTAGAAGTATCAAAATCGAGCCATGCCCCATGCTCAGCAACCAGCTTGGCAAAACATAGTTCCCGCCCGCTGGAAGAATCCCTTTCCAAGGTGAAATAGACGCCAGGAAAACGAGTTAATTGATTAACCACTACCCGCTCTACCCCAGAAATGATAAAAGTACCAGCATCTGTCATTAAAGGAAAATCACTAAAGTATAATTCCTGTTGTTTGATTTCCCCCGTATCCTTTACCACTAGTTGCGCAGTGACATGAATAGGAGAGGAATAAGTCAGGCCTCGTTCAAGGCATTCAGAAATAAAATGCAGAGGCTCTCGAAACTCATAATCAACAAAATGTAATTCTAGCCTGGTGTTAGTATAATCTTGAATCGGTGAGATTTCCTCAAAAAGTTCCCTTAAGCCTTCTTCCTGAAACCAGCGAAAGGAATCAAGCTGCACCTGAATGAGGTCAGGTATTTCTAAAGTCTCGGGCAATTTAGCAAAAGACTTCAGTAACTTATGTTCAAGCATCTAAGAAACGATCCTGGCTCTTCTTCAAAATAATTCCTTGAAGACGTTAACAAGGAATAAATAAAGTGAAAAGATTAAAAGAGAATAGAAACATAACGTAAACTATATAGTTTAACATCAATATGAAATTTTGTCAACACCAAATACTGGCTGGCAACATCGGTAGCACTGGGCAGCATGTTCTGATGAGTTCCATTTTGGTTACAGTAGAGAAAAGACCTGATATAGTGAAGCACGCAAGTTATCAACCCTTACTTGAAATGGATCCTCACTGAAGCTATCAATGTTATAGTACTACAACAAAAGCGGTAACCGGACTGCCGTGTGGTATCCCTGTATTAAAAAGTTTGTAAACATAAAGGCAATGCTAGGGTCATCATATTTGTATTTTAGACTTTGATGCTTGCGATTTCCTCAATGTCATAGGATCGATGTTTTTGTGACGTATGTGATTTAGAAGGCCCGTAGCTACACTAGTCTGGCAATGACAGAAGCAAGTTTCTCCAATAGCTTCTATGTCTCTCTTTTTACACATTATTTGTGATTACCTACAAAGCGGCATCTAAATCTCATCAAAATCTTCCAGGACCCTTCGTGGTTTTGCTTCTGGTGAAATCCAGCCGCTGCGCAATGCGAGAGCAACAGCGTGGGCTCTATCATTAGCATTTAGCTTACGGAGGATAGCGCTAACATGATTCTTAATTGTTTGCTCGCTGATCTCTAGGATATGAGCAATTTCTTTATTTGAGTTACCTTCGGCAATGTAGGTTAGAATTTCAGTTTCCCTTTTAGTGAGGGGAGCAACCACACCTTCCATAGTTCTCGTAAAACCACGAAATTGGTTTAATACTTGCTTGGCGACTCTGGGTCTGGTCATCAAGCTTTCATTTATAGGATACTCTCCACTATGGGCTCGTCTTATGATGCTAGACAGCTCATCAGCAGTGGCTCTCTTGCTCAAGCAAGCTGCGGCCGCTGTCTTAATAACCTCAAAAAGCTCCTCATCATTAGGATCAGGGCTTAACACTATTACTTTCGTATTGGGGTAGTATTGGGCAATTTTTCTACCCAACTCAATACCGCTTAGGCTGGTTAGGTCAGACCCAAGTAAAGCAACATCAGGCAGATTAGCTTCAATTATCTCAAGTGCATTTTGAGCCGGGTCGCATTCCAATACCTCCAGGTCAGGTTGTTGAGATAGTGCCTGACGCACACCAGTTCTGAAAATTGCTTGCTCATCAATGACCATGACTTTGATCTTATTCATCAACCTCCTCCTGACGAAGCTTTACATCTCCTATTTTTCTAATTTAAACACCTCTTGGCTATTCAGATTTAGCTCCTGTAGTTTATCGTATAACGTAATCCTTTTTGGTGTCAATAGTCTATATTATATCATCCCATACTGCCAAGCATTTGGGGGCTTGACAAGTGCCATTGAGGTAGTATAATAGTAATGAGCCAAAAGTAATGCAAAGTGTGATTGTATAATGAATAGACGAAGGTCTAATATAGAGATAATAGCTGATATGCTCAGAGTTGGTGAGAATGGCGCTGGCAAGACGGAGATTATGTATAGTGCCAATATGAGCTATGCTCAAATACAGAAGTATCTCGGTTTCCTATTGAGCCACGGATTTATCAACAAAGTGAAGGTGGGAAATCCTTCAGTTACTTATCAGGTAACGGATAAAGGAGGAGAGCTTCTCAAAAACATAAACTATATAATTGAAGTACTTGAGTTCCGGAATGGCAACGGAGCTTGAGTGTCAAATGTCGTGGAGTTATAGAGGGGTGCCTGGAAATAGAGTAAGGTCACCCCTTTTAATATAAGAAATAAAAATCTAAGGAGTGTTATGTATGATAGGAGCGGAAAATGTCTGAAAAAAGGATGCTAATCGTAGACGCTGAACTGGTGAAAAAGATGGACGACAATCGCGGTGATATGGGCAGGTCTGAGTTCATCGACTTCCTTATTGATACTCAGTTGAAGGAAAAGGAAGAAGGTAAAAAGCAAGACGGCGTAACTCGAGAAGAATTTCACCAGTTTCAGGAAGGAACAAAAGAGCTATTGCGCAATTTCCTGGAATTCTTTATCAGCTATGGGTTGGAGCTTGGTAAGCAACCTAGCGATAACGAATTTGAGCAATTAGCCCGGAAACTGCAAAGTTTAGGTAGCTCGGCAAAAGTAAAAAGCTCCTGACTTTCTTTCCTCGCATTTTTCTCCATCAATATATCATCCCCAGCTTCAAATAGAACTATCTTCTAGAACATAATCTCTTCCCAAGTCATCCCCAGCCTTGTCATACTATCCTCAAGATAGCGATGTTCCCTTTGTCATTTTAAATGACAAATAGGTAAGCAGGAGGTATAGCTATGACAAGAACAACGCCGTTTGATTTATTGCGCCAGGGTAGAAAAGAAGAGCTCTGGCAGATGTGTTGCGGCTTTATTGACCTCAACCTGGAGCAATTCATGGTTATTCAGAAAAGGTTGCTCTTGGAGCAAATTGAGTTACTAAAAAGCTGCGAACTTGGAAGGAAGGTAATGCGTGGTGCCATGCCTGAGACTGTCGAAGAGTTCCGGGAACAGGTACCATTGACAACCTATGCTGAGTATTTGCCTGAGCTTGCGCAAAAGAAAGAGGACGTATTGCCAACTAGGCTTGGCAGGTGGGTGCGCACTTCAGGCTACACTGGGAAATATGATGTTAAGTGGATGTTCGTGCCTGAGGATTTCCTTTCTGAATATCAAAAGGCCGCTACTGGAATTGCGATTTTTGCTTCGTGCAACGGACGTGGTGACACTTCAAAAATCAAGGAACATTTAAAGATGCTATATATGGTAGGGCCTCCAGAATATGCAAGTGGTCTTGGTGTTGAATTAACGCAGCAAGCACTCAATTATGATCTATTGCCTTCGAATGCTAATGAAATAGGATCATTTCAGGAAAAAATACAGGCTGGCTTCAAGGAGGCTTTGTATCGAGGGCTTGATGGCTTTGGTGGCCTGTCGTCTGTTTTGGTTGCCGTAGGAGAGCAACTCAGGCAACAATCGCGAACGATAAATATTAGCTCTCTGCTATCTCATCCAAATGCTCTATTACGGGTGACCAAGGCGTTAATCAAGAGTAGACTAGCCCGACGCCCTATGTTGCCGAAGGATTTATGGCCTGTTAAGATAATTGGCGGCGGTGGCGCGGATTGTACCGTTTTTGGGAAAAGGGTGGAGGAACTATGGGGGCGACGCCCTTTGGAGGCATATGGTGGTACAGAAGGGGGACTTTATGCTACCCAGACTTGGGATTATGAGGGCATGACTTTTTTCCCCAGCCTCAACTTCTTCGAGTTTATTCCTGAAAGGGAATGGTTCAAATGGCAGCTGGATAATTCCTACCAACCGAAGACTGTCTTGCTGGATGAGGTGAAAGTCGGGGAGAATTATGAGATAGTTATTACCAATTTTCATGGTGGCACCTTGGTTAGATATAGAATTGGCGATATGATAAAAATAACCTCACTGCGAAATGAAAAACTCAACATTGGTATTCCTCAAATGGTATTTCATAGTCGAGCTGATGACCTTATCGATATTTTTGGCTTTGGGCACATCACAGAGAAGATAATCTGGGAGGCGATTGAGAATACAGGCATCCCCTATGCAGATTGGACAGCGCGTAAAGAGACTATTGATGACAAACCTGCATTACATATTTACCTTGAACTAAAGGATAACTATATTGCCAGTCAAGAAGGCGTAGCAGCGGCGGTGTATGAAGAGTTTCAGAAATTAGATAGGATATATAATTTCAATCTCTACAAGTTTGCCTACGGTGATGCAGTAAAACTGCTTGATCTGAAACCCATAAAAGTTACCTTTCTTCCTCAGGATGCCTTTCCCAATTACGTCTCTCAGCGGCAAACCGAAGGCGCTGCTTTAGGTCACTTGAAGCCGCCTCATATAAATCCTTCGGAAACGGTTCTATCCATGCTGGGGGTTCCCAAGGTTGCCGTGGAAGCTGCGCCGGTAACTGAGCGCGAACAAGTGGAGGCTTAGCAGGCTGAGACCACATTGAGTTTGTGCTGTAAGCAGAATGAAGTAGAGCTCACTATGTGATTGTTGCAGAATCTTGTGTTTCCCAAGATAAATAAGGGCGAGGTTTTAGTCTTGCCCTTTTGTTTATCACTCTAAGCCCTTCACAGATTCTTTCCCGACATCTCCGAATGACAAAGGTGAAGCTTCAAGCTCGCTTTATACTTAGAGAGCCGTAACCGGGTACACCTAGTACTTTTAGAGGATTACTATAGTCCTTCTTGACAGCTTACAAATTTATATCGATAATAGCTTCGTATTGAGGTGATTTACAGAAATGGTTACACAGCAGTCATCGGGAGACAAAAAGTGCCGAAACAATCCCGTGGAGGTTCTCTGAATGGCGGGCAAAACTGTGTTGGTATTTTTATATTTGACTATGTAAGAGTAATGTCATGAACATCCATGTTTTAGTTCCCTTAATCGCTACGCTTGCATATATCCCTCTTGTTATCATTTTGTTGACTAACCGGCCGTGGCAATCACAACAAAAGCTTTTCTTCTTGTTTTTGGTTCCAGCCATGCTTTGGAGCATAATCGATATCTTGTTCCGCGGCGATTTCCTTATGCAGTATAAACTCCCTTTGATTAAAATTGGCCTTTGCACTGCTATCTGGATGGTAATTCAATACCGTTATTTCTTGCAGTCTTTCCACAAATCGGTTGTGGCCAGAAAGCCTTTTGCTTATAGCATACTGGCAGTCTTTATTGTCCTAGCAATACTGGGCTATATTCCAGGGGGAATTACTGTTACTAATAGCGGCATAGATGTTGACTATGGCGCCTTGCTTTTGGTGATGGCTGGTATTCTTTTTATTATCACCAGCAAGGACTTCTACCTTCTAGTACGAAAGCTTAGAGTTTCGGTTGACGCAGCAGAGCGCAACCAAATTATCTATTTGTTCGTAGGGCTTGCCTGTTTGGCTGTTTTCGGCGTAGTTAGTTTGTCATTCCCTGCCGCAGGAAGATATCCCCTCAGCCATGTTGGCAACTTTCTCAACGCCTGCGTCTTAACCTACGCTGTTGTAACCCACCGTCTGGTGGATATCAGGGTTGTATTCCGCCAAGCACTCGTCAATGTAGTTCTCTACGGTGGTAGTATTGGTTTGTTGCTACTGCTTTTCAGTGTCGCTCACAAATTCATTGGCTTTGAAATTAACCTTGTCTCTTTGGCGGTAACCATCGGCCTAGGAATTCCCGCTATACTGTTTCTTGTGTACAAGGTACGCGATTTTTGGCAAACAAAAGTAGAAGAAGCTTTTACGGGAACCAGATACTCCTATCGCAGGCAATTATCTAACTTTGTCACCAAGATACAGAATGTCCTCACCCTGGAACAATTTGGCAACGAATTCATATCCCTAATTTCTGAATCTATTGACTGTTGGAGGGCTTGTCTGCTTTTGCCCCAGACTGAAAATGGAGGTTTTAGTGTCCGATTTATCTACCCTCCAGCAGAGGGTAATCCTATGATTAAGTTGAAATTAAGGCAGGATAGTCCTGTTGTGACCTGGTTGAAGCGCGCAAGAACCATATTACCGGAAAGGAATCTCGCTATCCTTCCTGAATTCCAATCTATGTGGCAGGAAGAAAAAGAAGAAATTCGATTGGCAAAGGTAGAGATATTTGTTCCCTTAATGAACCGGGGTGAACTTGTAGCTGTTCTGGCAATAAGTGAGAGGCGAGATGGGAAGCTTTATGCCGTTGAGGACATTGATTTATTGGAGTCTATCGCCGCCCAAGTGGCAGCGAGCATGGAAAAGGAATATTTCCATGAGCAGTTACGAGAGCAGGATAAAGAAATAACACTGGTTAACCGTTTAACCATAATCATAACCTCTAGCGTGAGCATTCAAGAGAAATTTGAAGGTTTTGTCCAGGAGTTAAAGAAAGTGGTGAATGTTGATTGGGCAGCAATTGCTTTAATCGATGGAAACGAGCTCTATTTCTCAGCTCTATCTAGCACCGTAGGCTCTGCTTGGCAAACGGGAGAGAGGATACCGCTGGAGGGGACAGCTACCGAGTGGGTATGCCAGGAGAAGAGAAGCTTATATGAAGCTGATCTGGGGCGATATCACAGATTCTGGACTGGAGAGTACCACTTGAAGCAAGGAATTCGTTCTATTGTTTACCTGCCGTTGTGTATCAAAGACGAATGTATTGGCAACCTGGTTTTGGCTAGTCGCAAGCCTAACGCCTACAGTCCCAGACAAATAAGACTCTTGGAGCAAGTAGCTTTGCAGATTGCCACACCCATTGAGAATGCCCAACTTTATGCACGGGCTGAACAGAGGTCTCGCATTGATGAGCTTACCGGGCTATTTAATCGGCGTCATTTTGAAGAGCGACTAAAAGAGGAGATTGCTCGGCGTTCCCGCTATGGCGATGTATTCTCTATATTCATGCTGGACCTGGATAACTTTAAGACCTATAACGATATATATGGGCATCCCGCCGGAGACATTCTTCTGGGTCAGGTAGGGAAAATTGTCAAAAGCTCTGTCAGGAGTAGTGACCAAGCCTTTCGCTATGGTGGTGATGAATTTGTTGTCATTTTGCCTCAAACAGCTCTGGATGATGCGTATGTCGTAGCTGAGCGGGTTAGAAAGCAGATTGCTGGAGAGATGGAAGAGAAGGGAATTGCTGTGACTTGTAGCATTGGTTTGGCTAGCTATCCTTCAGATGGAGTGATATCCGGAGAACTTGTTACCGTGGCTGATACTGCTCTTTATTATGCCAAGCGAACCGGAGGTAATCGGCTCTACCTTTCCTCCAAGATTTTGTCTGAGCCAATGGCTGAGGCAGGAATTTATGCCCGGCGTAATGGTTTGAGTGCCGTTTATGCCCTGGTCTCGACAGTGGAGGCTAGAGACCCCTATACCTACGGGCATTCCCGGAAAGTTAACAGTTATGCCGTAGCTTTAGCGGAAGCGGTTGGGCTATCGCCTGACCATGTATCTAGAGTGAGCACAGCCGCCCTGCTTCACGATATCGGCAAGATTGGCATTCCCGACAAGGTGCTCAACAAAAAAGGGAAGCTTAATAAAGAAGAGCGGGAAGCGATTAAGTCCCATCCTAGATTAGGGGCTAACATAGTCGGTAACATACCTAACCTGGTTCCCTGTGTGAGCATAATCTTATATCACCATGAGAGGTGGGATGGTAGTGGCTATCCTGAAGGGCTGAAAGGCGAACAAATTCCCATAGAAGCTCGCGTCCTCGCCATAGCTGATAGTTTTGAGGCTATGACTTCTGCCCGACCTTACCGTCCTG
>Ga0209635_10003224_pt1 | contig 12689 bp, 11 predicted proteins | sample DeeMarSWOR230_32_FD_187463 | JGI IMG/M metagenome (GOLD analysis project Ga0209635, IMG submission 187463) | Marine sediment microbial communities from White Oak River estuary, North Carolina - WOR-2-30_32 (SPAdes) (version 2) | ecosystem: Environmental > Aquatic > Marine > Intertidal zone >...
TGAGTAGTCGCCACAAAATAACTTCCTTTCTCCACCTTTACCTCAGGAGGAAACTTAGCTTTAGTTTCGGCTAACTCTAAGTTCTGGTTTACAGCATCCACAATAGTGTTTCCCACAACAAAAATCTGCGACTCATGAATACCCTCACCCTCAAGGATTCCAGAACTCAACCAAGTAGGCGCAAACAAATAATCAGAAACATGATCAGCCACCACCCGGTTAATCTCCTCAGGCATCGACCGATCATAACTGCGCAAACCAGCCTCCACATGACCAACTTTAATCCCAAGCTTCACAGCAGCCAAAGCACCAGCAACAACCGTGTTAGTGTCACCCTCAACCAAAACCACATCAGGAGCTTCACGCTGCAAAACCCGCTCAATACCCATCAACATCTTGCCAGTCTGCTCACCATGATAACCCGAACCCACATCCAAATTATCCGAAATCTCAGGCAAACCCAACTGCTCAAGAAACACCCTATCCATATTATACGAATAATGCTGATTGGTATGCAAAATTTGAAAATCCAAACCTAACCTTTCACACTCACGAATAATAGGCGAGAACTTGATAATCTCTGGCCTGGTCCCTAATACAATACAGATCTTCAACTACACAACAACACCAATATCAAATGGAAGTATCAGCATCAACACTATTAGCAAAAACGTTAGTAAATATTGTGCTCTTAACAACACCTGACTTCTCAGTTTTGACCCATTGAACTGGCCTCTTAAACAAAATAAGCAAACCAGCATACAAAGCCAAAAACGATTGCACACACCAATACCCAAACACAAAAGGCAACCACAACAAATTCTTCAATTTAGCAGGCTTGGTGAAATAAATAAGAGCAAACCCAGACAACAAGAAAATAATTATTGTTGTCAATGTAGAGAAAGTCATTAAACCTCCAAGAAAAGCACTACTTGAAATCACAGAAAACACGTTCCAAGAAGCCAAAGTGAAACAGAAAAACGCGGCAATAGCCACAAACGGCAAAATAAGCGTGAACTCAGCATCCAAAGTCATAATATTAAGGTTTCTAAGTAAACTCCCATATTTTAGAGCCACCTGCATATGACCCCTATACCATCTTGTACGCTGCTTTAAGAACGCCTTCCAAGTAGAAGGACTCTCCTGCCAGGTTCGAATATCACTAGTATACTTTATCCGATAACCCTTCTCAACCATCCGAGCTGAAATCTCAATATCCTCAGCCATAATAGACTCATCAAAACCACCCAACTCCTCCAAAACACTCCTGCGAATAAACTGGCAACAACCCCTCAAATGAACAAACAAACCCAAAGACTCCTTGCCACGCAAGAACGCTTCACACCAAACTGAATCCTCATAAGTAATAAACTTTGTAAGCATGTTCTGCTCAGAATTAATTGAGTGAATGCGACCCTGCAAAGCAGACACAGACTTATCCCTTAAATGAGCAGCAGCAATCAACAAAGTGTCTCTTTCAGGAACATTGTCAGCATCAAAAATCGCTAAAACATCACCCCTACTATTACTTAACCCATAATTTAATGCAGAAGCCTTACCGTTCGAAAACTCACGATGATAAAACTTGATCCTATCATTTTCCACTGCATACCTTCTGCAAACCTCAGTAGTGCCATCTGTTGAACCATCATCCACAACCACAATCTCAAAGCGGTCAGAAGGATAATTCAAATCCAAACAAGCACCCAGCACCCTCTCAATAACAGAACGCTCATTTTTAATAGGCAAAAGCACAGAGAAAACAGGCAAATCCTTTCGTTCTATAACAAACTTTTTCTCTTTTCTGGCTTTATACCGCCAAAAATCCCTAACCCCAGCTGCTAAAATAGGCAAATTATAAAATAGGCTAATATAAAAAAACAGAAACAAACAAATTAACAGAAAATCAACAAAACTCATAAACACTATCTTCTAAGAAAACGTTTATGTTACAAGACTGCCTCCACTGTTAAACTTCATAACAGCCAAGAACCTAGCAAACTCACAATCACTACTCCAGCTTGCAGCAAACAAGTTACCCATCTTCAAAGCATCTAAACTAGCCTTACAAGCCAAAGCAAACCCCTCTCTTCTAATAAACCTGCAAATCCTACTCTCAAGCAAACCCTCAAGCTTTCTTGCCACAGACAATAAGCTATCCGCAAGCATCACACTGCGAATACTCTTTGCAACCCTGATCGTTAAATCCACAAGCACCCTGTCAATACGCGGTAAACCCTTAAACCATACACCAGCACGCATTGCTCTTCTTTTCAGCACTACTAATTGTCTTTTATCAAGCAAACCTGAAATTTTAAGAGAGCTACTATCCACTAATTATCTAATCTCCGAACACTAAATTCTTGTTTCTGATTACTTACTAATTCCAATAACTACAGCAAAATTAGCACCCTAAAAATAAAAGATTTATCCTAGAATTGAACATCAAACCCCAATTTAAAACCCAAAAAAAGCTTTATTTCAAAAAATAAGCCCAAAAAAAATAATTAAAAATTCTCAAATCTCAAAATAAAGAAAACCCCAATAACACATAACAGAAAAAAATAAAAAACAACCAAACCAAAACAAACAATTTAACTAAAAAAACATATTCAGAACCGAACAAAACACTAAAAAACCATAAAAACAACCACAAAAACATCAACAAACACTTAAATACTCCACAAAAAACCCTCGGAAAGTGTATTTCTGTCGAACAAAGATACAACAAAGCTCGGGTATACACTAAAATCTATGAAATACCCCACGTAAAAGGAAATATTCTAAAAAAGCACACAACAATAAAAGTAATTGTTTAAAAAGATATGATCTGATCCCCCTTAAGGTGGGTTAGTTTCACGATCTAATTGATCTAAAAATAGAAGAACGCAACAATTGTATACAAAAGCATCCCCAAAACACAGTTTTTTACCACAAAAGAAAGAGAAAATTCTTAATAAAAAAAAATAAAAGATTGATCACGCGACTATAAGATCACTTAATTTTATCCTTTTTAATCGTAAAGAAGTAAAATAATCCAATCTAAGGGAAAAATGATGGACGACAAAAAAGAGACTAAAGACCACACAAAAATGACCAAAGAGGAAGTTTTCAAAGATTACGGTAAGGTTCTTAGCGGTGTGAAAAGTAGGTCAAAAATCAAGACACGAAGACCCTCTAAGGAACTAAAACAGTGTTACAATTGCGGGAGAGTAGGCGACCAAATGACTCAACATTCGCTCACTGGTAAACATAAACCACCTTTCATATGGTTGTGCAGGCAACCCTGCCATGACAAAGTTCACAAGTTCGGAATAAAAATGACAAAAGAAGAGAAAGAAGCGCTAAAACGACAGCCTCCATGCAGCATCCAGTTCCCGAAAGAAAACAACATCGCCAATCCTTATACAAAACTAATCGAGCCTGAGTCGCTATATGGACAAAAATTCAAGCAGTCTTTAAAGCGTATAAACTCTGAAAATAAAGAAACCTAATAAAAAACCGTATTAAAATAACCATTTAATTACCAATTTTAATAGGATATTGTCTAATCAAATAGAAGGCAAATTATTCTAAGGTTTTTGGTTAGAACAAACAAAAAATATAAACTAGAAAACAAAAAATTGAATCAAATTTTGAAAGTACGCAAGAATCATATTAAATATTAATTATTCGGACTCCGAAATCGAATAAAATAACATTCAATATAAATTATAACTAAAGTCGAACAATAGGGGGAGGTGAAAAATGAAAAAAAGAATAGTAGGATTTTCAGTATTGTTTTTAGTCATATTTCTATTACAAACATCAGCGGTCTTTGCTGCAAAACCTACAAAAACATCAGTTCAGTTCAGCGTATTATTTGAGGACGGGGAACAGTTAGAATTCATAGAAAAAAGCAGAATGGATATTAAAAAATATCGATCCTGGGGAATTGTGGAAGGTGATCTAGATGGAACCTTTGTGTGGCTTTCCACAAGTACGACTCGATATGCTACAACAGATAAAGATGAGATAGTTTTTACAAAAAGCAGTGCAGAAGTTACTGTTGAGTGTATGATTGGGGCCAAAACTGGTACGTTGATTCTGAGTACTGCTGCGATTGTTAAGTATCCTCCTGTATATCCAACAATGGGTACTTGGAGAATAATTGATGGAACAGGAGACTTTGCAGGACTTAGAGGCAATGGTGAATATTCAGTATTAAATGGATTCGTATTCGAGGGAACTATTGTTGGACTTTAAATAAAAGAAGTTCGAATGTGGTTTCCTTTCAACAATTTTTTATAAAAAAAAGGGAGTGAGAATTGATTTTTTTCTAAGTTTCAACTGTAATATAATAGCCCCATCTAGACCCAAAGATATCTTGATTTTCAGAGAACATTGTTGAAAACGGACCTTCCCCCCAAGCAGTTTCCTCACCCATACAAGGACAATCTACAACCGCATGCGCAAGAACAAAATAGGTCTCTCCACTGCTGATAGGAAGTTCATAAATGACTTCATCAGATGAAAATACTGTGGGAATCTCAGGGAATTGACCTATTTTGGGATTGCCACTTCCCGTTCTTGGAACATCTTCCAAATCTGTTCCATACCACAAGTGAGTTTCAAGTATGTCGCAGTCGTATGTAAGGTACGTTATATACATCATTGTGTGACCCATATTGAAAGTGATGCTAATTTCGCCAACAGGATTATCTTCATCTTGACCAGCAACAAGATCTGAATAGTATTCAACTCCATTACCGAAAACAGGTGCAGCCATAAGAACTAGCAAAGCAAACACTGATAATATTCCAATAATTTTTTTTATTGTAATTTTCCCCCTCTAAATCAAATTCTGAAACTGACTAATATAAAGTGATAAGGGACAAAGTTATAGAAAAAAACTCTATTTTCAAAATTCCCATACTCATAACCTATTATAAATAAAATTCAAAGCAAACACAACCATTTATTTTCACAAAACACCAAATCTAGCCAGGCATTAAGAATGAGGTATCAAGTTTTTCATCATACTAAACAACCACAAAAAGAGAATCCATAAAATACACTTAATTCCAACCTAATTAAACGTCCAAACAAAAAATCCAACATAACTAATCTGAAAACACAACTTTTTCAATAAAAAAATATTAAAAACTAATCAAGCTTCAAAGTAACCATCAATCTTTCATAAAATCCAAGCAGCAAAACAATAATCTTATGGAAAGGACCAAGAGATTTTGTCATATCCCTAAGATTTTCAATATCAACACGATCAACAACTCTAATTAAAAGTGATACCAACAACCACAAAGGAACAAAAACAATTACTCCGAAAATAAGATTAATCCAACTCGCAAAATCCAAATAGGACACCACAACAAAAGCCAAACCACCAGAAACAGCAGAGGAAACCAGGATTTTAACACTTGAAATCCAATCTACAGTAAAACCATAATTGCGCCATATCCAATACAAACGAATAATCAATCCAGGAATCTCTGCCACAAATATGGCAAAAATCAAACCTGCAACCTCAAAAAAAGAAATTAACAAATATCCCAAACTAAGCCCAATAAAGGAATTTAACAAAATCACTTTAAGATTTAATATAGTGTGACCTTGGCCATTAAGAAAGTTAGTCACACTCAAAAAACCAAAAGCAGAAAGCAGGTAAGGAAGAGCAAGCAAAGCCAAAAACAATGGAGCACTACTATATTGGCTACCAAAAACTGTGAACACTACAGGTTCACATAAGCTTATAATAAGAAAAGTTACAGGAACAACAATCAAAGCTCCATATTTTATTGAAAACCTAAAAACACTACCAAGGTCCTTGCGATCTTTTTTTGCATCAAGCTTGGAAAAAGCAGGATAAAGCATAGTCATTATGGGAATAGCTAAAAACGTTATTAAAACAACAAAATTAGTAGCCACAGAATAATTTCCAATCAAAGCATCAGACACAAAAACTGCTAAAATAATCAAGTAAAACTGCAAAGTAAAACCATGAACAATAGATACAACAGAGAGGGGAAACCCATACCTAATCATCTCCTTAAGATTCTCAAAAACCCTCAACTCACCCCAAGAACCCTTTGGAAGATCCCGGTAAATTAAAAAAAATAAAAGCAAACAAACAACCCCAGCAAAAAGCAAAGACAAACTATAACCAGCACTAGCTCCAAAAGCCCCAAAACCGAAAACCACAAGAAAAGTAGTTAAAACAGTTCTAATAACAGAAAGAGTCAACAAAGCCAAACTATTAAGCTCTGTTTTCTCCAAACCAATAAAAGCAGCTTGAGCAGCACTTGTCGGGGTCCCAGTTTTGGTTTGAACAAGACTAATAAAAGCACCACCCAACAAAGACAAAGAAATAACCTGAATAAGAACCACAATATCAGGCCTGCCAAAAACACTAGCTGCAAAAAAACCAGACAAAACAAAACTAGCAACTGTAAGAATAACACTTAAAGCAACCTGAAAAACCAAACCAGAAACAACAATCTGCTTCACTTTTAGCTGATCATCCTTAGAACTATAAAAAGCACCATACTTAACAATCGCAAAACTAGTTCCCCAATCCCTAAAAAGCTGAACCAAATTAGGAACAGTCAAAGCAATAGTATACAAACCAAAATCACTAGGAGACAAAATTCTAGCAAGAATAATCACCCCAATAGAAGTAATAACAGTGGAAGCAGCCAAACCCCAAGCAAGATGAAAACCACCCCTAGCAGAAACCTTAGCCATATCAGCAGCCTTACTCAATATCCAGCACCCAAACTAAACAAATGCCCTAATGTGATGCTTCAAATCTTAGATTTTGAATCACTTATAATAATTATTACTCTAAAATCCACAAACAAAACATCCCATAACATTTAGAATAACTAAAAATAAGCATTCATCACAAAACCAGCAATCAAAGTTAACAAAAAACTAAGTTTAAATTTACATACTTTTTTTTAAAAAGCTTAATTCAGTATTAGAATCCTTGTTTTGTGAGGATCTATACTCCAAGCCTTAGATCGCCAATTTTGCACTGCACAATCCTTATGACCAAATAATCCAAACATTTTCTTATTCACAACATCAATATATTATTTCTTAATATAAACGATTATTTCCAGATAGTTTTATTCCGAATCCGAACATATGGTCTAAAATGAAATACAACTATTACATATTAATACACAAGATAACGTGTAGAACAACAAAAAAGGATGAAAAAAAATGGAAATGCCAACAGCCCTATATAACATCTTTCCATCCAAGAAACGAGAAGAATTAATCAGCAAAAGAAATGTTAGAATCATAAAAGAATACCTAAAAAAAAGAGAAAAACTAAAGAACGCAAAAAAAGACGACGCAAACCATCTTAAACAACTTCGCAAAACCAAATCAATTAGCTCATCAAATTACCAGCGATTAAAAAAAGTTCTAATTTATTCTAATGAAGAAAAACGAATTAATCTTATAAAAGCAACAATAGAAAAAAGCATTAAGATTGGCACACCTGTCAAAAGTTATTATAATTAACAACACAACATAAACAAAATGCAAAATTAGAAGCAAATGGGCAGAATAATCAAGAATAAAGTAAAAAACAAAGAAAATTCAATTTGAAATTAGAAGGATGGTGTTGAGATATAAAAAAGAAAGCATCTCAAAATATTGAAAACAAAAATTCCTTTCAAGAACCTTTCCTAATTCCAACATTTGATATTACTGATACAAATGAAGATAACTCGGAGTCTTTATTAGAAGAATTAAAGGAAATGGAACAAAAACTTCTAAGTGAGAAAAAACAGATAATCAGCACCCTTGTTAACTGGCAGGCGGTATTTGATAATATAACCAACAAAAAAAACCATCTTTTAAAGCATATTAATAAGGAAAAAACAATTAAACAGCAAAATACACAAAAAGTGGGGAATCATAAGCTTTTTTCGATTGTTACTTATAGCTCAGGTTGGGATGGCCTTGTGTTTACTGTAATAGCTGAGAATGACATTTGGGCTAAAGAGTTGGTATACCAATGGCTTGAGGCCAATGGAAGAAAAAACCATAAAATTGACAAAGTAACAGCACTGGTATCTCAAGATGTTAGAGGAATCGTTAACATCGGAGCTAAGCTTCTTGATGTTTAGACCTTGTTTTAAGATGGTATTAGCGTCTGTTCGATAAATTTTTTTTATGCAACATGTTCTACTATAGTACTTATTCTGTCATCATAATACTATAAAGAAATAGTTTTTTTAAACTACAGCGGGGGGTTTGGTTTTTACAGTTTTTATTTTTAAAATAACTAGAGAGGAAACTACAACAAGCAAAACTGAGAGAATAGTTGCGAGCCAATTAGGAGTAAGTTTTGCGATATTTTCAATAATCTGACCAGAAAACAAGAACAACCAACATCCCAGCAGAACAATTCCTAGTATAAATAGGGGTTTTTTTAAAAAACTAATTTTTTTAAAGGGATCAAAAAGAGTCATATTTAGTGGTGCTTCCTGATCTCTTCTATCCAATTCTCCGGCAAAGAAGAATACTGCGATCGAAAAATAGGCTACGATGAAAGGTAAATAATAATCTATGGAGTTGCTGGTCCACAAGTTTAGGTTTGACAAGTTAGGGACTGTAAACCAGACAATAATAAAGATGATAGAGCCAAATAAAAACATACGATCTAGTAAGCTACTGTTTAATGCTGGCCCGTAAGTTCTTCGCCATGGTTCAGGATCTTGTTCAAGGCTTGGTTCTGGATACTCAACGCTAGCTTCTAGATCCTCATGATAAAAATACACTCTTTCTTTAGGATCTAGGTTTATTTTTATCCAGTTATCTTCTCTGTTGCAGTTGTATCTGCCTCTCTTAACCAGTCTTGAGAGCGGAAAGAACCATTCACATCCTCGATCTTTTGAGGTAGTAAAAGAGTCAAGAAGCATATGCAAAAACACACCAAGCGCCAAGAAAGGACTTAACAGATATAAGAATCCCATAAAGAAAACATTATGAAACAAAGCTCTATGATATTGTTCATTGACATACATTTTTATCGGCACAAACCAGTATTCTCGATCCAAGTCTGGCAGAATGGCTCCCAAACAAACTAGCAAAGCAGCATCAGGTCTACCAAAGAAAATTAGGCCTATTGCAAAACCAAAAAACGCGTGTGTATGTAAATCCAATTAGATCACACTCAAATATCATTATTAAATTTCTTAACATTTTTCAATTAGAGAAAAAGATGTACTTAGCACAAATCTTTCAAAAAAGATTTTTTTAGGTTGTATTTAAGATTTAGATTAATTTCGAATATCTTTTAATTTATTCGCTGATTAATTAATTTCTTAACTCATTTATTTTTATTGCATGAAACACAAAAAGATTCTTTATTCCTAAGTAGGGATTTGAGTTAGGCAAATCACCAAGATTAACTGCAAGCATACTCTTTTCCAATGCTCAAGCAGACCCTAAAAGAAAAATAAAACCCCAAGAAAACCTACAATCAAACAAGAGCCCAAACAACCTATTAATTCACTTCAAAAATTTAAGTTTAGATTATCCAAAATAAGAAACAGTTAAAGTCAAAAAAATTATCACATGCTTAGAATTAAGCTACACACTATAAACAAAATAATTATGCTCCCACCTTAACATAATTAGAACCATCTTGTTCCGATTTCAAAAGTATTAATTTTCAAAATATATTTAGAATCCTTGATTTCAAGATTTTTTTGTGAAAGCAAATAACAACTATTCAATTTTTGATTAAAAATTATATAGTTGTTAAATTAAAAAATTGATTAAAAGAGAGAGGATGTTTTGAAACTAAAACATTTTTTGCCAATTTCGATTTTAATGCTAATATTGTTAGGTTCTGCTACCCTTGTATATTCCCAATCATCGAATCCTGATATTTTTGCTGTAGTTGATTTTGATTCTTCTGATCTAGTTTTTGTATCTACCACTCAAATCGACTTTATTGGTGAGGTAAATGAAGATTTGTCTTCAATATCGTTTTCTGTTTATGGACTTTCAGAAGAGGATATTCGAGTGAGAATTTACGCGAATGATCTTTATGATTCTGATAAAGGAATTACTATTTCAGAGGATAAAATCACTCTAAGCGACTCAAATTTTAGTCTTCCAAATGCCGAAGAAAGAAAAGTGGATGTGTCATTAGAATCTCAAGAAAATCAAGGGGTGTATTTAGGATCATTAGTTGTTGTCGCAACAGCTAATAATGGAAATTCAACCTCTACAAAAATTGATGTAAAAGCAACAATAAAGACTCCTGATTTATCCTTATCATTAGAAGAATTTCGTAGTTTCATTTCTTCTAATGAGGGTATATTAATGCTCCTAATTTTGGGTTTGTCAGTTTTAGGCGTTCTTTGTCCTGAGAGTTTGCAGATTAAAATTAAAATTCGGCGTGAAAAATATGTTATAAGTAAAATTCATGTTGTTTTTTTAGCAGCAATTTTTGCTGTGATTATTTGGGTATTCTTAATTCTTAATTATGATTTTGGTGGTCTTCGAGATGCAGTAGCAGCTGCAATAATAACACCTTATCTAGGCTACACTGCAGCATATTTAGCAGATAAAAGAAAACAAAGAATTGCCAGAGAAGACACTTCTATTGAGATTCGAAATACTGGAATAAAAGATGATATTGATCTAATGAGAAATGTTTTAGGAGAATTAACAACACATTTTGCAAGTTTCACGCCTGACTACTACAAACCACCAGAAAACCCAAATTATCAAACAAAAACCTCAAAACTACTTTTTAACAAGGGAAATGGTGATCTTTCTAGAAAAGTATGGGATGAATCAACAAAACAAGGAAAAATTGCCTATATTACTGTGCTAGAAATTGAAAAATACTACGAATTCATCGATTTATATAATAAGTATTATTCTTGTGGCAACTTTCTCTCAGAGATTTTGTCAATTGAAACATTTGAAGAAATACTTGATACTCCATTTTTCGTAAAATTTAAATCTTTTAGGAAAAGCTATGCTAAATTGGAGACAGTTCTCTTTGTCAACATGTCTTATTATTTGGGTTTATTTAACCATACAACCCTTTTGCCTTTAAAAGTAAATTATCCCCTCATTACTAGGACATTGCTTAAAACATTAGTTGATTATAAGGTTCTAATTCCTAGCGAAGGTCAATTAAAAATTACCCCAGAAAATGAAGAAGAAAAATTTGTTGACAATTTTAATAAAAAATATCCAAAGAAATTCCATGGTTGTGAATTAAAAAAAATTTTTTCTGATGATGATCATATTGATGATTTTGATGAAGTTTACAAAAAGAAGTTCGATGAAGAAAAATTAAATGAAGAATTCAAAAAGGCAACTACTAAATTAAACTTTGTGCAATGGAAAGAGAAACATAAGAACGATTTTATTTTTGACCAATGGAAAAAGCAGCACAAGAAAAATGAGTTAATTAAAGCTCGAATTGAGGAATTTAGGATTACTGCTTCAGTCCTAGAGGAAATCATTGACCAGATCTTTGATGAAAATAGTGTTCCCAAATTCTATTGCAGGGTTGAATCAGATTTTGATAAGAAATATCGTGCTTTAAGATATTCAATTAATGATTTAGTTCACGAAGCTCCTTTACCAAAAGTGTTTCTAAACTATGAAAAACTAAAAAAGATGTTAAAAGAAAGCGAAAATCGAGGACATCTACTTACTGAAATTTCTAGTCTTAGAACTATTATAAAGACTGCATATAATAAGCCCGCCACCCCTGTTACTACTAAAATTAGCGAGCGAGCCAAAGATAAAATGGAAGATGTTTATAATCAATTAATACTAAATATTATGTATCTAGATAAAAATGTCAAAAGATTTGATCAGAGATTAAAACAACTAAAGAAAAAATATCAAAATGATGCTGAAAAATATAAGTCTGAGAAAACGAAAGCATTAAAAGAACTGATTTTTGATAATAAACCTCCAAACCCTCCAAAGAAAAAACCGAAAAGACCTGCCAAAAAAAAGCTAACCCCCTAAAATTTCAAGAAATTCAAATAAATCACAATTCATTATTAAAAAAATATTATTATAGGCAATAATTATGGCAATGATTTTTTTGACTTTATGATTTAAACAAAAAAAAGAGATGATTTTGCGAAGATATTGAAAGCTCACTTTTTATCTTTTTTAGCTTCTTTAACTTTGATAGCTTTCTGAACCTTTTGTTCTTCAGCACTCAAGCCAGTTCCTCCGCAATACGGACAAAATGGATCAGTTCCACCACACATACCGCACGGAATTACTTATCACCAATTTTCGAAAGAGTAAAATTTAATTTTATTAATTTAATTCGAATTTCGAATATATTTTAAAAAAGTCGTCTTAATTCTCCAGATAATCACCAGCTGTAATGATGCATACTTCGTGATTTTCGCACACAAGTGCCATAAACAAGCCATTAAATTTAAAGAACAGCAGTACAGGAATTTAAAATCTCAAGAAATCAACCGCATAGAAATTTGTGCGTGTATTAAAATTCAATACAACGACAAATACCCACCACTTGCCCCACTATGGTTTAACCATTTTCTACTAAAGGAAGATTATCTCTTTCTTAGACAATCATTTTGCCTCATCCATACGTTTGCGCAACTCTTCTTCTGTTATGCCAACAGGCAACATATCTTCCTTGGGCAGAT
>Ga0209635_10003226_pt1 | contig 12683 bp, 11 predicted proteins | sample DeeMarSWOR230_32_FD_187463 | JGI IMG/M metagenome (GOLD analysis project Ga0209635, IMG submission 187463) | Marine sediment microbial communities from White Oak River estuary, North Carolina - WOR-2-30_32 (SPAdes) (version 2) | ecosystem: Environmental > Aquatic > Marine > Intertidal zone >...
CACTATGAAACAAACACTCGTTCTGAAAAAAAATAAATGAACCAGTGAACCAGGGGTGAACCAGGGGTCGCATCTCAACATTCGACATTTCCAATAAATAGGGGTCGCGTCTTAACATTTAACATTTCTTTTCTCTCCAATTTCCTTCATCCTTATTTTCATCATAGGATCTGTTCATCCTCCTTTTTGACCTTTCTTAAATCTGTTCACCTTCTTTTTTGGCGTGTGACTTCGTCGGAAGCGTCCTTTTTCCAGGCCGTCACCGTTCCCTTTTGACACAGGAGGAGGATGAGGGAATGGCGTTAAAAATCTGAAGGGAGCGATGCCATTCCCGTGTATTTCAGTCATTCATTTAGCTGCACACAATGGAAGAGTACCAAAAATATTAACCTCCACGGAAGATGCGTACTCGTTCCTTCCGTGTTTGTTTATCCGTAAGCGTTAATGTATAATGCCTCAGAATAGGACCCACTGGATTTAGGTATTATTCGAGACAGATTCCGTTGAAAGAACTGATCGCCATTGTCGATGACGAACCGGATATCCTGGAGTTAGTCTCTCTCCATCTGCGAAGAGCCGGCTTCAGGACAAACGGTTTCCTGAAAGTGGAGAAATTTTTAAATTTCATTGAGATTGAACATCCTGACCTTATCATTCTTGATCTGATGCTACCCGATGCCGACGGACTGGAGATATGTAAAGACCTCAAAAAGAAGGCAGAATACGCGTCTATCCCGGTCATCATGCTCACGGCCAAGGGGGAAGAAACGGACAAAATCTTAGGTTTAGAGCTGGGAGCAGATGATTATGTCACGAAACCTTTCTCGCCCAAGGAACTTGTGGCAAGGGTCAAAGCGGTTCTCAGAAGGCAGCAGAAAAAAGAAGAACTCCTCAGGATTGAGATCGGGGATTCTTTGACAGTTCTCCCCGAAAAGCATGAGGTTTATGTTGAGAGGAATAAGGTCGAACTGACGTCGACGGAGTTCAGGATACTGCAACTTCTCAGTTCCAAAAAAGGATGGGTATTCACTCGGGACCAGATCCTGGATTACCTCTGGGGGCAGGAAAAGGCGGTTGTGGACCGGACGATTGATGTTCATATCAAACATTTGAGGGAAAAATTGGGAAAAGCTTCGCGTCTAATCAAGAACATCAGGGGAGTCGGGTATAAGCTGGAAGAATGAAACGCTCGATATTCTTAAAGGTATTCGGTGGATATCTTCTCATCATCCTAGTCTTAACGGTTCTAATTTTTATTTTGTCTAATGGCGCAATAAGAAAGTTTCATTTGGATACTCTTTCTCGAAGTCTTGAAAACCTCGGAAGCGGCTTCAGATTTAAAGTCCTCTCCTATTTTGAAGGATTTCGTTTTGAGGAAATGGACTCTTTTGTCAAAGAATTCGGGAAAGAAATCAATACAAGAATCACGGTGGTGGACAAAGAAGGAGTCGTTCTGGCAGACTCCGACGAAAACCCAAAAACAATGGTCAACCACAAATTCAGGCCTGAGATTTCCAGAGCACTCGCGGGAGAGGTTGGCCGTTCGCTGCGGTTTAGCGGTACCGTCAAAGAAGATATGCTCTATGTTGGCCTGCCTTTAGAGAGAGAGGGGCAAATTGCCGGTGTTTTAAGAGTCAGCCTTTATCTGAAAGATATCAACATATTATTAACCCGTTTAAGGGCTAACATCTTAAGCATTGTCCTGCTAGTCACTCTTCTGGCTTTAGCTGGCGCATTCATTTTTACATATAATCTCTCCAGACCGATAAAAGAGCTGACACTGGCTTCGCGCCGATTAGCGGCGGGAGATTTTGACACAAAGGTTTTTTTAAAAAATAGAGACGAACTCAAAGAGCTGGCACAAAGCTTCAACTTTATGTCTGAAGAGATCAAGAATCTTTTCGATAAACTCTCGCGACGCAAAGAGGAGCTGGGTAGTATTCTGTCCTCGATCGAGGAAGGGCTTTTGGCTCTTGATAAGGATGGAAAGATTCTCCTGAGCAATGAGAGTTTCAATCAAATCTTCCAGAGCGAGAGTGTCGAAGGACAATATTTTTGGGAAGCTGTCAGGAAGCCGGAATTTAGTGAATTGGTAAAAAGAGTACAAAAGGATAAGAAAAATTACACTGAGGAGCTTGATTTAGACGGACGGAGTTATCTCTGCAGTGCTGCTTTCCTTCCATCCGGAGAAGAAATAGTCATCACACTTCACGATTTAACGGAAATCAGGAATGTGGAAAGAATAAAAAAAGATTTTGTCATCAATGTCTCTCATGAACTCCGGACTCCGTTAACAGCCATCAAAGGATACGTAGAGACATTGGAGGAAGAAGTCGATGAGAAAGCCAAAGAGTATTTAGAGATTATAAAAAGGCACACTGAAAGGCTGATTTTGATAATCAAAGATTTGCTTCTACTCTCAGAATTCGAGGAAGAAGAAGTGAAATTGGAGACAGAGAAAGTGGATATCAAGAGCCTGGTCGAGAATATCCTGCCGATATTCGAACAACAATTAAAGAAAAAGAAGCTGAAGGTAGAGCTCAAAGTCCTAAATAAGGTTCCCGCCATCCAGGGGGATCCGTTCAGCCTGGAGCAGATGTTCATAAACATTATTGACAACGCCGTGAAATATACGGAAAAAGGAAAAATTAAAATTTCATTAAAAAAGGAAGATAAGAATCTGTCTGTAGAAATTGAAGATACAGGAGTAGGGATTCCTGAGGACCATATCTCTCGAGTATTCGAGAGATTTTATGTGGTCGATAAGTCTCGCTCCAGGAGTCTTGGGGGCACAGGTTTGGGGCTTTCCATCGTCAAACACATTGCCCAGCAACATAGCGGGGAAGTCAGGGTGGAAAGCACTCTCGGCCAGGGTACAAAATTCACCGTTCTTTTCCCCCTCTGATCGGTTTGGATGAGGATTCCTAATAACCAAAAAACCACTTTTTAGTCAGATACTCTTCATTATTCAAATTTTTCTCGGTTAAGAGAAAAAACCTTTCTTCATTCTCTTTCTGTTAACAAAACAATCCTTTTTTATCCGTAAAAATTAACTAAAAATTAACAGAAATTTTATTTGAATTTAACATTGCCCCGCTAGACTGAGAGTCCAGATTCAAATGAAATACAAATGACTTAAACATGAGAACAGAAATAGCCAAATCGATTTAAAAAGTTTGACAGGAGGTATGAATTGAAGAAGTCAAGAATGATGTTAGTGACTGCGCTGGTAATCGGACTGATGCCGGCCCTCGCACAGTCTCAAATCAAGGGCTACATGTTTGGCGAGTACTACTCTGTGCTCAAGCACCACGATGCCAACATCGATGGTCGCCATGGTTTCTGGTTCCGCAGAATCTATTTGACTTACAACGGCGAGCTAACCGAAAAGATCAATATGCGTCTCAGACTCGAGATGAACTCTCCCGGCGATTTCACTTCAAGCTCCACGTTGACCGCTTACGTGAAAGATGCCTACCTGAACGCCAAACTTGGCAACCATAATCTGATGTTTGGTATCGTCTCCACACCCACTTTCGGTTTCAACCTCGAAGATCACTGGGGATACAGGCATTTGGAGAAAACTCCTCTTGACCTGTACAAGATGGCTTCTTCCAGAGATTTCGGGATCGGGTTGAAAGGAGACCTGGATAAGAAAAAGGTAGTTTCCTACTTTCTGTTTTTCGGAAACGGCGCCTCCAATAAGGGCGAGACGGATAGTAACAAGAAAGTCTACGGCGCGCTGGCCTTCAAGCCTGTGGACGGTCTGATCATCGAAGCTTACGGAGATTACGAGCCAAAACCGAACAACAGAACCTACGCGACCTACCAGGGTTTTGTGGGATACGGAGGTGACTGGGGAAGAATCGGCGTCCAGTATGCCAGAAGACACTACAACGAAGAAGTCCCAGCGCCTGGACCTGACATTGACCGAGATTATGATATCTTTTCCGTATTCGCCATAATCAAAGCGGGAAGCTTTGTTGAGCTCGTCGCCCGCTACGACAAGGCCTTTGGCACCGGGTTTGAGCAGAGCTTCAGCGGAAGCGGAATTTCCTATGTTCCATTTGCGGATGATAACCCGTTCAGCCTGATCATCGGCGGCATCAGCTGGGAAGTGGCCAAGAATTTTTGGCTCATCCCCAATGTCAAGTACGTCTTTTACGACGAGCCTGCAGCGCCCGCTGTCAAGCCAGACGATAATGTCTATGCTAACCTGAGTTTCTTTTTCAAGTTTTAAAGGAGGTAAAACCTATGAATTTCAGAAAATTACTCTTGGTGGGACTCATCAGTTTTGGGCTTATCTTCTCCGGAGGATTTCTTCAAGCCCAGAGGAAGATGACCCAGATTAAAGGATCCGACACCTTGGTTAACCTGGTCCAGATCCTGGCCGAATCTTACATTGCCAAGAATCCCCGCTCGCCAATCGCTGTGCTGGGTGGAGGTTCTGGAACCGGTATCGCCGCTCTCATCAACGGGACTTGCGATATCGCCAACCATTCGCGGCCGATGAAGGACAAAGAGGTCCAGATGGCCAGGGACAAAGGAATCACACCTCATGTTTTCATCATTGCTGTGGATGGATTGAGTGTGATCCTCAACGAAAGCAATCCCGTATCCAAGCTGATGATGGACCAGATCGGTGCCATTTACAGGGGAGAGATTAAGAACTGGAAAGAAGTGGGTGGCCCGGACAAAGCTATCTCTCTGTATGGAAGACAATCCAACTCCGGTACGTACGTCTTTTTTCAGGAACATGTTCTCAAGAACCAGAATTACTCTGAGGACATGATGCGGATGAACGGAAATGCCCAGATCGTGGAAGGTGTTACTCAAGATAAGTATGGAATCGGCTATGTCGGTGTGGGCTATGTGGTCGATGCCAAAGGGAACGTAAAGAAGGGAATTAAGATTTTGAATGTTTCCAAGGATGGCAATTCCAAGGCTTATTCTCCTCTGAATAAGGCTGCTGTGGATTCGGGCGACTATCCGATCGCTCGACCCCTGTTCCAGTCCACCGCTGGTGCTCCCAACGGAGCTATCCTGGATTTCATCAAGTTCGAGATCAGCTCTGAGGGACAGAAGATCGTGGAGAGGGAAGGATTTTTCTCGATCGGATCTTCTCATCAAGTCGAGAACAAGAAGAATCTGAAGTAGTTTTTGAAGATTGATGGGGAAGGATTAATTTTAATCCTCCCCAGTGTTTTTTAAAATTTATCAGAGTAAATGAATCCTTTTTTCTTTCTTAGATAAAATGAAAAGAGTTAACTTAGCCAGGCTCAAAGAATCCGCGATTCACGCGTTCTTTTTCACCAACGGGATTCTGGCTATTTTCATTTTGATAGGGATATTTTTCTTTCTTCTGTACACGGCCATTCCTGCGTTCAGAGAGATCAATATCGCTGAATTCTTCACCAGCAAGAACTGGGACCCGACTTCCCCGGTCAAGGAAGAATACGGTATCGTGTCCATGATTATGAGCACGTTCATGGTGACTCTGGGAGCCTTGGTCATAGCGATTCCCATAGGAATCGGAGTGGCTGCCTATCTTTCCGATGTGGCGCATTGGAAAGTCAGGGAGATCATCAAGCCCATCATTGAAATCCTGGCAGGTATCCCCTCAGTCGTGATCGGATTCCTGGGTATCGTCCTCTTTGGACCCGCTATCGCCAAGGTTTTTGGTGTCAACCACGGCCTCAATGCCCTGAATGGCTCGATACTCTTGGCCATAATGGCCCTGCCGACGATCATCAGCATCTCAGAGGATTCGCTCAATGCGGTGCCGCGAGCTTACGCCGAGGCCTCTTTGGCCTTGGGGGCTTCTCGCTGGCAGACATTGGTTCGGATCAGGATCCCGGCCGCTCTCTCCGGCATCATTGCGGCGGTGATGCTGGGGATGGGAAGAGCTATCGGCGAGACCATGACCGTGCTCATGGCCACAGGCAATGCGCCGGCCTTTCCCAAAGGTTTTTTGAGTTCGATCCGGACCTTGACCTCTACGATCGCTATCGAGCTGGGTGAAGTCCCGTATTACACAAGCCATTATTATGCCCTTTTCGCTCTCGGCCTTGTCCTGTTTGTTATCACCTTTATGGTCAACCTGATATCAGACATCATCCTCCATAAATACCAGGAGAGAGAGCTGTGAAAAAAAAGAAGATAATCGAATTCATCGGCTTTTTTATCCTTCGTATTTGTGTCTACTTCGTGCTCGCTGTGTTGCTGCTTTTTCTCTACGATATCGGAAGTAAAGGAGGAGGAGTCATATCCTGGGAATTCCTGTCTGAGGCTCCGCGGCGCGGGATGACAGAGGGAGGGATTTTCCCTGCTATTGTGGGGACATTCCTGGTGACCATTGTCACCGCCATCCTGGCTGTGCCTCTAGGCATGTTCGCTGCTATCTATTTGAACGAATACGCCAAACAGACTCGGCTGACGAGAATTATCAGGTTATCCATACGAAACCTTTCAGGAGTCCCTTCGATAGTCTACGGATTATTCGGGGTCATACTATTTGTGAATATATTGAAATTCGGAACGTCCATCCTTTCAGCCGGTCTGACTTTAGGCTTGATGACTCTGCCCTGGACCATCACGGCCAGTGAAGAGGCCTTGAAGGCCATACCCAATTCTTATCGCGAGGGGGCTCTAGCTTTGGGAGCCACCAAATGGCAGGCGATCCGGACCAATGTTCTGCCTTACGCTCTGCCTGGCATGCTGACCGGAACTATTCTGGGATTGGCGCGGGCTGCCGGGGAGACGGCACCGATCATGTTCACCGGGGCCGCATTTTATCTTCCTTTTCTCCCGCAGTCTCTGGACGACCAGTTCATGGCCTTGCCCTACCATTTGTATGTGATGGCCACCCAGCACCATTCTATCGCTCAGGTCAGGCCGATCGCTTACGGCACAGCCCTGGTGCTGCTTTTGCTCATAATCCTGATGAATACGGCAGTGGTTATTGTCAGATACAGGTTGAGGAGAGTTAAAAAGGAGTAGGCAATGGAAAACAATGTGAAGATTCAAGCGAAAAAACTGAATTTTTACTATGGGAATAAATTGGCGTTGAAGAATATCAACCTTGTGGCTTCGGGAAACAAGGTGACCGCCTTGATCGGTCCTTCGGGGTGCGGCAAATCGACCTTTATCCGCACCCTGAACAGGATGAACGATGTGATCCCAAACACGCGGGTCGAAGGAGAAGTCATCATCGACGGAGCCAACATCTACTCTCCCAGGGTGGATGTCGTGGAATTGAGAAGGCGAGTGGGGATGGTGTTCCAGAAGCCCAACCCGTTCCCGAAGTCCATTTTTGACAACATCGCTTACGGACTGCGGATAAACGGGATAAAAAATAAACGAAAGATCGAGCAGGTTGTGGAAAAGAGTCTTAAGGAAGCTGCGCTCTGGGATGAGGTGAAGGACAGGCTTCAAGATAATGCCTTTTCTCTCTCCGGTGGGCAGCAGCAGCGATTGTGCATTGCCCGCTCTTTGGCTGTTGAGCCGGAGATTATCCTTTTTGATGAGCCCTGTTCTGCTATAGATCCTATCGCCACGGCGAAGATCGAGGACCTCATTCAAAAGCTTAAAGCACGTTACACCGTGGTCATCGTCACTCACAATATGCAGCAGGCAGCCCGGGTATCTGACTACACCGCCTTTTTGATGCTGGGAGAGCTGATCGAATACGGAGAAACTCCCCAGATATTCACCAACCCTAAAAATAAGCTTACCGAGGATTACATCACAGGAAGATTCGGATAAAATGGAGGCTAAGATGGAAAGACAATTCGACGAAGAATTAAAACAATTGAAAGAAAAATTGATGCAGATGGCTTCTTTGGCAGAGGAATCGATCTCTCTAGCTGTGAAGAGCCTGAAAGACCGCAAAGAGGAATTGGCTCGTCATGTGTTCAAGGGAGAAGAAGCCATAAACCTCCTGGATGTCGAGATTGATAATCTGGGTCTTCAGCTTCTGGCGTTGAGGCAGCCGATGGCTGTCGACCTCAGGTTCATTTACGCTGCCATGAGGATCGCTGTTGAGCTGGAGAGAATAGCTGACCTGTCTGTGAATATTACCGAGCGGGTTCTTGACCTGCTCAAGGTGCCGCTTTTGAAGCCGTTGATCGATATTCCCCGAATGGCGGAGATGGCTCAGAAAATGGTCAAGGATTCGATCGATGCTTTCATCAACCGGGATGACAAGCTGGCCAGAAATGTCTGCGAGAGGGATGACGAGGTTGATGACCTGAATAATCAGATCTTCCGCGAGCTTCTGACCTACATGATGCAAGATCCGACCACTATAAAAAGGGCGGTAGATCTTATTCTGGTCGCCAGGCACCTCGAACGAATCGCCGACCATGCGACCAACATCAGCGAAGATGTGATATATTACGTCAAGGGAAAAACCATAAAGCATCACTGTGAAACAAACACTCGTTCTGAAAAAAAATAAATGAAGGAGGGGTCATGAAGGAGGGGTCAGGTCTTAACATTTAACATTGAGGCGAAAAAAGTTATATGTTAAGACGCGACCCCTTTCTTGTTTCTTGCTCAATACAGGTAAGCTCTGGATTTGACGGAGAGAATACAGAAAATGAGAAGAAAAAAATGAAAGATACCAAAAAGAAAAAAGTACTGTTCATCTGCACCCATAACTCTGCTCGGTCTCAGATGGCCGAAGGCATTCTCAGGGCTCTCTATCCGGAGCGCTACGAAGCTTACAGTGCGGGCGTCGAGCCTACAGAAGTCAATCCCTATACCGTAAAGGCTATGGACGAGATCGGGATTGATATCTCCCCGCACACAGCCAAGAACATCAAAGTATTCATCGATGAGATATTTGATTATGTGGTCACGGTCTGCGACCAGGCAAAAGAGTCGTGCCCTTTTTTCCCGGGAAAGAAGGTCATCCATAAGGGTTTTCCAGACCCTTCTCAGCTGAAAGGCTCAGAAATAGAGATCCTGGAAGGATTCCGCGAAACCAGAGATGAAATAATGACTTGGATCGACGGTGCTTTTGAGGACGTAGACCGGGAATAGGGCATTCGTGTTGTAGCCCTTCTGCAATAATTCATTACCTCTACCCATTTTAGAAAGAGGGAGTAGTTTTTCCTTGGATGTAAAAATCTTTACTAAAGAACAGGTTTTTATATAATAGTATCAAAAGGAAAAAATGTCTTGAAAAAAGAAGATGTAGAGACAAAAGAATTCCTCGGAACTATCCTTGAGAGTATGGATGGGGGAATCCTCACTTTAGACAAAAAACGCAGGATCACATCATTTAATCGTTCTGCTGAGGAGATCACTGGTTTCAAGAGAGAGGAAGCACTGAATAAAGACTGTCGTGATATTCTTAGAAGTGATATCTGTGAAGAAGCCTGTCCTTTAGAAAATATATTAGAAACTGGAGAGCCGGTTTACGGTTATGAGATTATGATCACCAATAAAGCAGGGAATAAGATTCCTGTAAACATAACGACTTCACCCTTGCGATCCAGCAATAATGAGATAATTGGCGCTGTCGAAAATTTCAGGGATTTAACCAAACACAAGGGATTATGGGGGAAGCTGCGTGAGGAAAGAAACAAAGCGCAGCAGTACCTCAACATAGCGGGAGTTATAATCGTCGCCATAAATGATGATGGGATAGTCTCCCTAATCAACAGAAAGGGGTGCAGTGTTCTGGGATACAAAGAAGAAGAGATCATTGGCAAAAACTGGTTTGATCTATGCGTTCCTGAAGGAGATAAAAAAGAAAGAAAAGATACTTTTAAAAAAGTGATGGCTGGAGAAATTGAGGAAGCAGAAGATTATGAAAACTCGATAATCACTAAGTCTGGTGAGGAGAGGATTATTGCCTGGCACAATACGACACTCACAGATGAAAAAGGGCATATCATTGGCACACTGAGTTCAGGAAAAGACATCACCCAGCGGAAGCAAACCGAGGAAGAATTGATAAGGTCAGAAAAGCTAGTCTCCTTAGGTCAGTTAGCTGCCAGTGTGGCTCACGAAGTGAATAATCCATTAGCCGGTGTTCTGGTCTACATAAAACTTCTTCTCAAGAAGTATACAGAAAAGAAACTGCAAGCTGATGAGACAGAAAAACAGCTTTTAAAGATGGAAAAGGAACTGGAGAGAACTTCCCGGATAATCAGAAATCTTCTCGATTTCTCCCGCCAATCAGAACCAAACATAAGAGCAGTCGAAATAAACAATGTGATTGAAGCCGCTCTGCAGTTAGTCGGGCATCAAATTAGCCTTGAAAACATAAAGCTTAAAAAGGAACTTGATGAGCAGCTTCCTCTTGTTCTTGCGGACTTTGACAAAATCCAACAGGTATTGATTAATATCATCATGAATGCGATTCAGGCAATGCCTGATGGAGGCAACTTGGAAATCACCACATCAGTGGCAAAGGGAATTAAAATCGGTGAATCAGACAAAAATACTGTTAGAATTGATATCAGGGATTCAGGAGTTGGCATTTCCAAAGAAAATCTGAGTAAACTTTTCACCCCTTTCTTCACGACAAAAGAAAAAGGCAAAGGCGTGGGGCTTGGACTGCCGGTTGTTCATGGGATTATTGAGCAGCATAAAGGAAAGATAGAAGTCAACAGTGAGCCCGATGTGGGCACAACATTTACAATCTATCTAGAGGTCATGGATGAGGAAAAAGACTGAGATACTTGTCGTGGACGACGAAAGCATAGTGAGAGAATCACTCCATGACTGGTTGGACAGTGTGGGTTATAAAGTGATCACCGCCGAATCTGGGGAGGAAGCCCTAAAGATAATCAAACAGAAGAAGATCAAAATCATGCTCGCCGACCTGATCATGCCAGGCATAAATGGTATTGAACTCATGAAAAAAGCAAAGGAAATCGTCCCGGCGATTTCAACGGTCATCATAACGGCTCACGGAACAATCCAAACAGCAATAACCGCAATAAGAGAAGGCGCCTATGATTATGTCGAAAAACCATTCTGCCCGGAAAAGGTTGAGCTTCTCATTAAAAATTTGGTGGAACATCATGATCTGATCGAGGAAAATATCTCACTTCGCCGGAGGATAGAAAATAAATACCACTTTGAGGGGATTATTGCTAAAAGCCCTAAGATGCTCAAGATATTTGAGCTGATTAAAACCATAGCTCCAACGACGGCCACGGTACTCATTATCGGAGAAACTGGAACGGGTAAAGAAGTTATTGCCCGGGCTATTCATCATCAAAGTCAACGGCGAAACAAACCTTTCATTGCCACAAGTTGCGCCGCTCTTCCAGAAAGCCTGCTGGAGAGTGAACTTTTTGGGCATGAAAAAGGTTCTTTTACCGGTGCGGTGGAAAGAAAGAAGGGCAAGTTCGAGGCGGGAGACAGAGGCACTCTTTTTCTTGATGAAATTGGAGAAATAAACGCCAATACACAGGTCCATCTCCTCAGAGCGCTTGAAGAAAAAAAGATAACCAGAGTCGGTGGCAACGAAGAAATTGAAGTTGATGTCCGTGTCATTTCTGCGACAAACAGGGATCTGAGATCCATGGTCAAACAGGGGAAATTCAGAGAGGACCTGTATTACCGATTAAATGTGGTCACGATTGACCTCCCCCTGCTTAAGGACAGAAGGGAAGATATCCTCCCATTGGCTGAGCATTTCTTAAAGAAGTATACCGAGGAAAATAACAAGAGCATTAAAAAATTTTCTTCTGAAGTCGTTAAATTTATGCTGAATTACTCATGGCCTGGTAATGTGAGAGAGTTAGAAAACATGATTGAGCGCGGTGTGATTCTATCGAAAGCAAATTCCATCACTCTGGATGAACTTCCTCAGGACATCGTTCATCCATCCCCTGTAGAAGGAAAAACTATTGAGGCGGTGGAGAGAAATCATATTATTAATGTGCTTGAAGAGACAAAGGGCAATATTACAAAGGCAGCAGATATTCTTGGTATTCGACGGATGACTCTCTATAATAAGCTGAAAAAATACAACTATTCTGTCAATAATTTGGACGCATAGTGTCCAAATAATTGACACCTCATTCTTTTTCCCCGGCCTCTCGGCCATCTTCCATCTTATCATAACCTGTTTAATTTTATGGATTTAGGGCAATTCTTCAACCATTCTTTAAACGAAGCCTATCTTGGCACAGTCCTTGCAACATATTGAGTGAGATGACACATACCAACAGGACAGTGACTGTTATCCAGGATGTCCCGTTGGAAATGGGTGAATAATAACAAAGATTGGAGGTTAACAATGAGAAAAGAATCAATGTTGGTCGTCGAAGATGAAGAGATCATGAGGGAGGCATTGGTCGATTACTTTTCGGACGTGGGTCATGAGGTTGATTCTGCCGATGATGGCAAAAAATCATTGGAAAAAATCAATTTAGAAGATTACAACGTCATAATAATCGATCTTAAATTACCGGGTCGCGATGGACTTTCGGTACTCAAAGAAGTCAGAGAGAAAAATCCGAAAGCGAAAGTCATTATGATCACGGCGTATCCCTCGATTGATACTGAGGAAGAAGCTATGCGCAGAGGCGCGACTGACTATCTGCCAAAACCTTTTGAGCTGGCCTATCTTGAAACCTTGATTAACAGGTCTTATGAACTTGAAGTGGTTCCCACTCCGCCTGTTGAAGAACCCGTCATTGAAGAACCTGTCGTTG
>Ga0209635_10003229_pt1 | contig 12673 bp, 9 predicted proteins | sample DeeMarSWOR230_32_FD_187463 | JGI IMG/M metagenome (GOLD analysis project Ga0209635, IMG submission 187463) | Marine sediment microbial communities from White Oak River estuary, North Carolina - WOR-2-30_32 (SPAdes) (version 2) | ecosystem: Environmental > Aquatic > Marine > Intertidal zone >...
AGCAGAGGTGAATTTTCTTGTCGAAACAGAAGCTGTTATCTTGGTTGGCATCGATACGAGTGCAGACGGGCAAGTGAATAGCGACGAGGTCGTATCTCAGGAGATGAAAGAGCTCTCCGCGAACTTACAGACTCCTGTTTTGGAATCTATTCCCTTAACCGCGGCCTATGAAGTCAAGGTCATCAGTGGCGACACAGTCCTCGCCAGCAACTTGGGAAGTTACGACTTCGCCAAGGGACAGAACGTCAAAGGCACCAAATTCATTGACCCGAAGACGGTCGCACAGCTATCAGTTACTCATAGGCGCGTCCCTTTCGTCGCTTTCATCCGTTTGCCGAATAGCATATTCCAATTGCCGGAAGGGGAGGTGCAATCTGAGGCGCAATCTGCGGAAAGTACGATTGACGTTTTCAAAGCAACGGAGAGCGTGGTTACTCTGCAACCCGTGAAGAACGCTGCTCTGGAAGAAGCCAATAACTCAGCCAAAGATACCTTCGAAGTAATAAGTGGCTTTCTGAACCGTTATTGGCCCCTGCTAGCGATAGTGGGTGCGGTCTTTGTTGGCATGCTGCTTTTAATTAAACTAGTATTCCGGTTTAAATAAACAAATTGCTGATTATTTTGTACGATGTGACCAAAGATGTCCATGGGAGCGTCGCGTCTCCGCCTTCTAATGCTTAATAAGCGTCAACACTAAGCACACTGACGAGAGGTGATAAATAAATTCACAGGTGATGATAAGATAGGTAAAAAGTCTATCTCTTAATGCTAGTTAATATAAATGTACCATGGAGTATCTGACGACAGAAGTAGCCGGTCGCCTCGGTGGACAAAGTGTAGTGGTAACAATAATGCAGTAGCTGAAAAGGAAGTATCTTCCAAATACATCATGATAAAAAGTAGCCCTTTGCTTACTTCGCTGGTACTGGACCTATGGGGCATGTTTATATATGAGTGAGACTCAATTTCATGCCCCCGGCAAATTTTTGAGTGATAATCTATCGAGGCTTTCAAAATAGGGCGCCGTATTCTATATCAATTGAATAATTTGCCAGCATCAAGGTGCGGCAAAATTAGATAATACATTCTGCTTATCAAGATAATCTTAAATGTTCGGCTTGATGAATAATATCTCTGGTGTTTTTCGAAACGTATAATTGTTCGAAATCCGAACTGCTGGGACTGACCCAATAATATCTATCGTGCTCTTTAAGATTAACCTTTACATCCCCTACTACCTCAATTATGAAGTTAAACTGACGCGTTTTCTTTCCGTACCCAGTGACATAGTCAAAACAGTCAATATAGTTTCGTATTGAAATAACTTCTAAATCTGTCTCCTCTTTCACTTCACGAACCAAAGCATCTAGAATCCCCTCTTTTGGATCAACCGTTCCACTTGGAAGTTCCACGAGACCTTCCATAAATTCGCCCGAAGCTCGACGCAAAAGAAGGATCTTATCTTGTTTGAAAATAGCAGCTCCGACAACTGTCTTGCTTACCTTGTCCTTTATGAGTTTATCCTTTAGTTGGTTGATGAACCTTTCATCTATTTCAACTTGTACCATGGATATTTCCTTTCGATTCCTATATTAGTTAACAATACCTTCATATTATAGAAGTAAGGAGTTCTGGATTCTCTTGAACGATTTGGCATACCTTGTGAAATCCCTCAGCATATTTTTCTACGACGTAATAATCGTCTGCATATGCCCACACCGGTAATTTTATAGCATTTGCATAAAAAGACGTGGCTTTTTTAAATGAGTTGTTTTGCTTAATTGGTTTTTGATAAAGCCTTTGCATAACCACATTAGGTTCACAAAAAAGAGGCTCTTCATGTATAGGTTTGGTAGAGCCCGGGTGATCGACCTCAATTAGCCCTTCTGCATGCAATGCCTTGATAAATTGTTCAATCTTTACACCATTAGAACAATGTTCATTAAACCGCATAACGAACGCATACCAACTTGGCTGCCTATTAGGATAACTGGGCATTCGAAGAAATTTATAACTATTAAATTGGTTTTTCCAAAAAGCGACGTATTTTTCTTTTTGTTCAATCCATTCATCCAAATGGTTCAACTGTTCATTCGCTAATGCAATTGCTAGTGGATGTGCTCTAAATTTCAAACCGAATCCGGTGAGGGCAAATTTATATAGAGGATAGTTCATAGGTATTTGTTGTTTGCACCTTTTATTATAATGACCCTGAAGTAATGCTCGGTAAAATATTTCGTTATTGTCTGTGAGCATTATTCCACCTTCACCACCACTGATCAACTTTTGACCTTGTATACTCCATGCTGCAGCATCGCCAAAAGACCCAACTTTTTTTCCTTTATATAAAGCACCGTGTGCATGAGAACAATCCTCTAAAAGAGATAATTTATACTTCTGACAAATATTCACTATTTCATCCATTTCACACGGTATTCCCCACATATGAGTTACAATCACTGCAACTGTCTTAGAGGTAATTCTTTGATAAATTTCATTGGGATCAATATTACCATCGTCTGTGCAGTCACAAAATATTGGTATGGCTCCCAAATAAATTAACGGAGACGCTGTGGCAAAAAACGTATAAGAGGGACATATAACTTCATCCCCTGGTTGTAAGCCGATACCTTCAAACATAGAAAAAATAGCGCTAGTTCCAGAATTTGATAACAATGAATGTTCAACTCCGTGATATTCAGCAAAACGCCTTTCGAATTCAGCAAAAATCCCAGATTTAGTATAGATAGAAATTTCTGATCTGAGTTGCTTTAGAACAGCTTTTTCAACTTCCGGAGTAATGTGGGGCCAAATGAAACGAGCTTCTTCAGTCTCTATGGTTTTAGATCCTCCCCAAATTGCTAATTTTTCCATCTTTTCCTCCCATATTATTTATATAATCTTCAGGCTTACATGAACAGCCCCTTTTGTCAGAGTCGTATACTGCCTGAATAAAAGCGACTTGCGGTAAGTGCCTCTGAAAATCTGAGGAGTCCCAAGTCTTTCCTTTATTAATCGACTGCGAAAAATACGTTATCTGATTGACCATGGCACTATACCAATCATGATCACGAATCAATTTTTCCAATTCATTTCCTTCTTTATCATATCGAGTTATTTGCCCACGTTGTAATTCGATTATACCCTCTGTACCATGTACCACTAATAATTCTTGTTTTCTAGGGTATACGCGGGAAAGAATAAGGTTGCCAATAGTTTTTTCGTCGTATGATAGAGGATTATGATAATCGAATAGCACACTAGCAGTATCCTCCACATCATATTGTTGCATAGGACGATTTTTTCGTGAAAGAAACGCAGTTATCGAGTTTGGTAAGCCGAAATACCAGACTAATAAATCTATTAGATGGTATCCCAAGTCGACTACTACCCCACCACCTGCTTCAGACTTGGATGCTCTCCATCCATCACTTAGGTCAGCAATATTTAGGGTATATTTCCCCTCAATCGAATATATTTTGCCTAATTTATCGCGCATCATGAAAAATTCTTGGTATATAGGATCAAATCTTCTTTGTAATGCTACTCCAAGAAAAACCTTACCGTAAACCATATTATTAAGAATATTAGCTTCTTCTAAACTGACTGCGAATGGTTTTTCTTTAATTATATTAATACCTGCTTTGGCCAAAGCAGATATTATTGGCAAATATTGGTTATGAGGCACTGCTACAATGGCCAAATCGACTTTAGAATTTTTTATTAGTTCAATTACTGAACAGTAACCTTTAATATTCAGTTTTTTTGATAAATTGAAAACTTTTTCCCAGTCAGTGTCACAGACAGCTACTATTTCCAAAATATTACTTCTAATAATCGCAGGAATATGTTCATTAATTGACTGTTTCCCTAGCCCGATCACAGCAGTTCTCAACATAAGCGTCTCCTTTTACAAAGTGATTGGTTTCATTTATACGGTATTCGGAATTTCGGAATATATACATATCCTTATATTATATCATTATTCTTTTTTTGTCAAGTCTTACTTAGTGAACTCACTAAAAATGACTGAGCTTAACCAATAAAAGGTTCTGAAAGATATTGATTATTAAGCGCTATGTGGTAATACACAAATAAATAAGCAATCTTAGAATCAGCTAATCACTAGTGATATCCTCCGAATCCTATATTATTTAGCAATCCCATCGGTACCGACGAATCCTATTCTCGTGTCTCGAGAAATGAATTGCCTTTAAGGCCTATGTCGTGCTCTATCTGAGTGTGGATAGACCATTGAAATTATTCGGAAATATTAGGGATATAGTTCAAATATTGTCAAAGCTTCTTTACGATTCTTCTCATAGTTGGTAACTTCTATTCAATAAGCACCTATTAGACGTAAAAAGGCTAGCGTGCTAAAATTGACGACAAAAGGTGTTGTAAATAAAAAAATCAGTGTTTTAGACAATAACATTTAATGGAAGATAAAATGTCTACTCAATCACAAGGCAGCCAAGTGAATCTAAAAGAGACATACTTTGCCTTGGCTAGTCAAGAGGACACAGATGCGTGGTCTCATCGTACTATCGATCGCAATGTTTATTCCCAAAAATATCGCAACTCGAGGCGCGGGTACATTGGTTTAGCCTATTTTACCCTGTTAAATCATCTATCGCTCTTAGAAATAGATAAGCTTGATAGAGAATATCTGGACTCTCAATTCAACTTCTTCTCTCTTTTACAAAAGAGAGATTCTATTCCTTCTGATTACGGTCAGAAAGTTATTGATTTTCTCGATGGGCTGGGTTTCAGTCCAGTATTAATCAATGAAATAGAGTCCAGATGGGAGGAAACCTATGCTAAAGAAAGCAACCGTTATATCTTGAGGGCGAAACAACTAGGTCAGGAGATAACAGATGAATATTACTATGACGCCGTTCGAAATCTCAGTGCTTTTAAGCAGTGGGTTAATGGCCTATTAGATGGATTGAGAGAAGAAATCACAGGTACGACAATGAAAGCTCGCTCAGATTTGCAGAAGCCGCCACTTTTATATGAAGATCTAGAACTACTTAATCAAGAACTAGGAGAGTCGGTAGATGAATCATCGGTGGGAAATTTATGCTGGAAGATAAGTCAAAAATTCCAGGCATTAGCTGGAGAAGATATCGTTACCAAATTGAGAACGGCTTTCCTTGAAACTCTGTGTGAAGAGTTCGACTGCGAGATTGCGGATTTTCTTATCGTGAAACCTTTGGGAGATCCAGAGAGGACTGAACTACTTGCAACTTCGTCAGATTTATCAAAATCAGAGCTTGCTCAGGTGATGAGTCCAGGAGAAATTCTCACGGAATTGACCTCGATGGACTGGTACTATAAAGGTGAAGGGATTACGGGCAGCATCCTTCTGATTGACAAAAGTAAATATCATGAAGGCGATGTTTACAAGATGGTGGGCACCAACAATCTTGCAATTGATGACCGTCAGTCCGTAGACCATACGGCTGCATATAAAAAGTTATTGATTACTAAACAGCTACCAAACTTCTGGGCCTTTCCTATCTTTGGAAAGAGTGGAGAGAAACCGGTTGGCATCTTCCGAGTAGTTAATAAGATAATCAAAGAGAAAGAAACAGGGAAATACTTTTTTGTGCAAGGTGGTTGGTCTGGTTCTGAATTAAAGGCTTTGGCTAAAATTGCGGAACAGTTAAATTCAGTATGGGATGACATTATAAAAACACATTTTGGAGACGTATACGTTGAACTACTTGTTGGCAAACGTCCACAGCTTGCCAGATTTCGCCAGGAACTAAGCCTACTATTTAGACTTAACGAACAGCTACTAACACCACGAAGTCAATGGGAAAGTGGGCCTTATGTAATAGCACTAGATTGCGCGCCTTCTCAATACGATCGACCTATTAACGGACTGAACGTTGTGCGGAACACTGAGTGGCCACTCAGAAATATCGCTGAATTGGTAGAAAAAATAAAAAAAGAACCTTCTGACTTTACACCTGAAAGTTCAAATGAACTTAATCAATTTGATAATGAAATCTATGAGTATGATGAACTTGAAGCGCTTAAGGTGATGCTCGATAACGATTGGATCAGCATTAAAAATCGCGTCGAGAGAAGGAAAATTGAAGAATCCCAATTTAGACGGGAATTTATAGGCAATCCTTGTATTATCTGTGGTAATGAAGGAGAAATCATAGGATGGCAGAGATGGTCACCGTCTGGACGCCTTGCTGGCATAGAAGTCGCTTCACATTTCACCGAATATTATAGGAATTCAATAGTTTTCCTTGGTGACCCGACTGCTTCAACATTGTCCATATTCGCGGATGGTCAGCCCGTTGCCCAGTTGCTGTTTCGATCAGGAAGACCCTTGACGCTTTTTGACAATGAGCTTCAGGAATTAACACGGGTCTTCCGGGATGCCCAAGTCATATTGGAGGAACCTGCTTTGAAGCTTGCTCTGAGGACATTGTATGAACAAAGACACATCGGTACAGACTGCGTGATCATCATCAGTCCTGAAGAAATCCCTGATGATTTGACTATCGGGAAAAAGCTTTGCAGCGTTAACGCTCCCTGGCAAAATGAAGAAGACTTAAAAACACTAATTAATTCAGTTGGGAAAAGCCTTGACAAATGCCTTTTTTATCTATCTGGCTCGCGAGTTACCTTAGTAGCGGATGAAAACATACCAGTTTTTACTAAATGGAGTAGCATGATAGGCAACGAATTGCCGCAATATATGCTCGAAGCTGGGTCTCTAGATCCTTCAATCAAAAAATTTTTAGATCTCTCGAAAGAGCATAAAGCTATTTGCTTAGCTGTTAGTGGAGAAGGGAAAGGTTCAATATTAGATTGGAAATTGCAGAAAATTACACACTTCCCCTAACATTCTTAATGTCACGTGAGGCTTGAGTTCTCCGATTATTTGGTGTCCGGTGCACATCCTGTTTGCTATTAGATAGATTGATATTTATTTTGTGTTGGTGGTCAGAGATTGAAAAAGGCGTTAATCCATCGGTATATTTCCATTCATGGTCGAGTGAGTATTTCGACCCAGGATCATATTGAAGAACCACAAACACCTCGTTAGAAACGGGGGGATTGCAGTGCAGTCCTTCCGCATTACGACCTTCGATGATGTCCAGAGCCACTCTTAATCCAGCAAGAGAAGTCGGGCCAACAATGGCACAATTTTCATAATCATCAACTAAATCTTCCACACGGCTTTTAGCCACCAACTTTATATCATGTAAGAAATCGGTTTCTTCTATAGCCTTCTGCAGGAATGGGAATTTCTCAATAGTATTGGCGTTATCTCTTATTTTACCACCTGTACCACGTAAACAATGCGGCTTGAATCCATCAAACGGATGGCCAACTCTTTCTTGAAACGCTCGTTTAAATGTGCGTGGCTTCCAAGCTTCTAGAGCTGTCGGACTCTCTACCGGTTCAAATGCAACTATCTTCAAATCAGGCCATTTCTCTTTTAATACTCTACCGGGACAGTAAAGGCTCAGACCGTTACCAGCTGCTGCAATAAACCAGTGAGGTCTCTTGGGCATCTGAGCTTTTGCATCATCAAAGAAATCAATAATCTCTTCCCCTATTTCTTCCGTTGCCTTACAGGAGGCGTCTTGTTTTACATGTTGTAAGGCATGACTCTTAAGACGAGGATTATGATTTTCCCCTATCTGATTAACTTCGCGCAGAAAAGGTATTATCTTATCACTTAATCCCTCCACATACATTTGAGCTGGTGTCTTTCTATATTCAGTGCCCATTTTTTCGATTTCTCTTAGAGTAGCACCGGGAATATTTTCGGGCACGCGGACAACACATTTATAGCCCAACTCTTTACATATCCATGCTAAGGCAAGGGCACCATTCCCGGTAGATACATCCCAAAGAATACTTGATTTAGGGCTAATCTGTTCGAGTCTTTCCAAATGCCTAATCAGATGAAAAAAAACTCGGTCATAATGGCTAGCGGTTGGATTTTGCCACTCTTCTTTTAAGAAGATTTGATTACCATTAGAAGTGAAAAATGCTGCAAGTTGAAGAGGTGTATTACCAATACGTTGCTGCAACCGCGCATATTTGTCGGAGCGTTCCCTTGTCAAATAATATTTAGGATTCAATTCTAAGGGATCAATCATCATTTCTTCCTTTCAACTCATGAAGCCGACATTTTATCGAGGCTTATCGACTATGTTCTTAGCCTCAATCTCGTTACGGTGCTGGATTTCCTTGGCGGTACGCATCTCAGCGTCTTTCTGCATCCTGTCAACCTCTTCTTTAGAAAGGTCACTGGAGGCCGTAGAGGTTATCTTCTGCTCCTTGTCAATACCCTTGTCTTGGACTCTCAAGTTGAGGGTATCATTGGTACTAAAGCCTGTATACGGTCTTGCTTGAGTAATATACAGATCGTCATCTTCTATAGCCCACTCTATATCAGCCGCTGGAAACTCCAATTCTCGTTCTATTTTCAATGCATTGCGAGCTATGATACCGATTTCGCTTTTACTCAGCTTCATGCTCGCTCTCAGGTAGAAAGGAACAGTTCTATATTCAGGAGCATTACTCCCCAGTTCTAGTTGAAGTGATTGGTACCCAATCTTCTTATTTTGGATATTGAGAGTGTGCCGGTCTATCGCATAAAAGTCGGGTGTGACTTTGCCTGACACAAGTGCTTCACCAAGGCCATAACATGCTTCAATAGTAATAAAATCAGGTGTTGAGTCAGAACGAGAAAAACACACTCCAGATACACGGCTTCTTACTAATTTTTGAATGATTACTGACATCCTAATATCAAGGTTGCTGAGGTTGTGCATTTTTGCGTAGGCAGTGACTCGCTCCGACTTGGCAGAACTTAACACCTCACGTATTGCCTCAACTAAGCCTGGCAATTTAACACCGAGGACTGTATGAAACATACCAGCAAAGCTTGCAGTAGCCTCGTCTTCACAGTTAGCGGAACTCCTTACTGCTACAACTTCAAAATTTCGTTTTATAAATTCATTCTTTATGATTTCCTGGTTCAACTCATCATCTATTTCTTTCGCGTTACTAAAGGCAATTACGAAAAACGCTGGCACTTGACAAAGTTCACTGAGGCGGCGCAGATTATATGCTTTGCCTCCGATCTTGCTGGCACTCCCCATTAGGTCCAAATGCATACTCTTACCCAGTATTTACTTTTTCCTTTATTATAGTTCCTTGGGGAAATTGTAGAGTGATAATTTCACCGTTAGATAGTATCTGCGAAGCGAATTTTGTTCCAATGATACATGGTTTTTTCAACTCCCTTGATACAATCGCTGCATGTGAAGTCTGCCCTCCCCAATCGGTCACGATGGCTTTTGAACGCCTGATTACTTCTAAGTAGTCCGGAGTGGTAGAAGGAGCAACGAGAATTTCACCTTCCTCAAGACGCTCTGTTTTTGGATCTCTGATTATTCTGACACGCCCAGTAATCCATTGAGACTCTGGGTTAGAATATGCCACCGTTCCTTCAATCACTCCTCTTAATTCATGTTCAGCATCAAGGATGAAATTCAAGCGACTATTGAGTTGATCTATGAACTGTTGAGCCGCTTCGCCTTCGGTAGTGAATGGTTCTTTCATTTCCATGTTACTATATTGTAGCGATATAGGTGAGGACTGTCCCGATATCTCTGACACATGTTCATCTATAAGGGAGAAGTCGCCTTGATATACTAAAAAACAAGATTGTCGAGCTTCTAAACGGTCAGCCCAATGGTGATAGTCCTTCATAAAATCACCTAGTTCTTGAGGGATAAGTTGTCTACAGAGTGCGATTGGAAGTTCTGTCCGCCGCGCGACTTCAAATAGTATTGAATCGAATGATGAATTGGCAATCATAATAGTTCGTTTACGCCGGTCTTGTAATGTAGCAAAAGAACTTCCGAGAACCGCGAGGTTTCGATAATATAACGGTAAATTATTAAGAAGCTCGTATTTAAGCTTTAGGACTTGTTTTCTATGCACCCTTGAATCTTCAAGTTCAGCAGCTATCTTGGTGGAAATTCGCCCATTCTCTAGTCTTGGCATGGATAAAAGTTGCGACAGGACATCCAACGGACTTAAGGTATAAGTTGAGAAGTAATTATTCTCTTTCCAGTAATATTTCTGAGAATGGTTGTTAAGATGAGCCAGAAGTGTTTTACTCGCTTTATCTTTACGCATTTCGATAGTATGATAGGCGTTTTCGGCATTCTTTGTTGACTCCAACGTTAGTAAGATATCATCGAGTGCTTCAGCACAACGAAGGAGGTCTTCAAGAATTGCAATACTGAAACTCTCCTGCTCCGATGTAAAAAGGGCTTCGGCTGCCTGTTTTGGATCTACAGAAATCTGACATTTCTTAATCTGAGCTTCGATTGCATCAGTAATTAGATGAGGGCCATCCGGAAGGTTTTGTATGCAAAACGAGATTGGTTCACAGAACCAACCGTAGGCATACCATAAATAGTACTCTTTGGAAAGATCGTCAAATTGACTCATCAACTGGTCATTGGTAAGGTCTTTGAAATTTATGACATGTTGTATCTCATTGGCTTTTTGTAGTAGCGATTGTTCAGAACTATCAAGAGCTGTAAGAAATGAGTCATGGTAAGGCAAACACATTAAAAAATCAATCAATCTCTGGCCAAAGGCTCTAAGATCCTGCCACCTGTTGAGCCACCGAGCCTGACCGCTTTCATATAATACAATTGTCGTTGGCCAGGATAATCCAATGTAATCTTCTAAATGTTTCATCGCGGCGTTAAAAGTCAGGGTTAAGAACATTGGGCAAGAGTGTTCTTCCCAAACGAGCCATTCCTTATGATTGTAAACACGATTCACGTTGTGACCTCCTTTTTAAGAAAGCCCTGTTCCTGCGTACCTAGGTTCTACCAAGTTTGTTAACACGTATCATTTTCCTGGGTAGTAAATGTTAATCCAAGCTCATTCAAGCGTTTAGTCATGGCAGGTCCGTTAAGCATTTCATACATATAGACTGAGGGCCAAAATAGTAATGCGGAAGGTGTTCGACTATGAAAAAGCGTGGAGAGTAGTTTGTGGGCAAGTTTATCCTCAGTATAAAAACCGATTGAATCACCACTTTCCTTTAATGTGTATAAGTCATCAGATCTATTATTTACTCCAGTTTTAGGCATAGTAACCATCGAATTTAATACTGACTTAACAATACGAATTTCTTCCTCATTTTTAAAATATCGGGATAATCTAAAATCTGAGGAAAGGCAAGACATGATAAAACTATTCCAATTTTGGGAATTCGAATATACCGTGAACTGGTTGTTTTTATTAGAAACTAAACAGAACGCTGGTGGGAAACAGCTTTCTAAATTAGTTAATGATAACACGAATGCCAACCACTGATTTGGGGGAAAAGATGGTTCGGTGGTGATTGTTGTATCGAACCAATGAGGACCATAATTCTCCAATAATGAGAATTCAGGTTCATCAGGTATACCCAACTGTTGCCACACAATTTTAGCTCTGTTTAAGTAATGTACAAACGATGAGAGTGGCTTATATCCTAGGTAGTAACGAAAACCTCCAGGGTAGAGGAAACAATCAAGCACATCAACGTCTTTCCCAAATTCTTGGAAAGGATCATCAGTCCATATATGCTTATCACTATGATAATATATAATCCTACCTATCTCATCAATCTCGACTGAACTAAATCCACCTATACTATTTAAAATTTCCAAGGCAATCGTAAACCCTCGGTGTGCGTGATCTTGATATCCACCATGTTTTATAACATATATATCGTGTAGGGCAGCCCCAACTGCACACACATCTTGAGGGAGGCCACGCTTGCGAGAAAGGAGTCGGGCGAATTGAGTAACATTTGAATGATGCTTGAGTTCAAACGCTATACTACTCTCACGTTCAGAATCAGGAATAGGCGATTTTAGCAGCAGGTCTATTACTAATCTCTCTACTTTGGAGACACGATCCTGCGGCGAAATAAGATTTTCTTTAAAATGGTGATATGGTCCTAAGGGGACAAATCTAGCGTGGTGTTTACTATTTCCCATCATTTCTCTCGCTGTCATTCGGAGCCTTGATAGCTAGATCATCCGCAATATGTTGTTCCAGCGACTTGCGTAATTCGCCTATTAGCTTAGACTGATAATCCTCATAAGCTTCAATAGCTTTCTCCCCCAGTGGGGAAATTAAGAAAGAAGCTGGTGGTTCCCTCTCCACAAGACCTTCTTGTTCCAATCCCGATAAGATGTTAGAAAGAGTCGATCCGGCGACCTCTCGGTTGAGTTCGGTCTCTAAGGAATGCTGAAGGTCACGAAAAGCCATTTTTTGCGTTCCCCTATTAACAATTAATAAAACAGAAAAACGCAATGGATCACCTATATTAGCCATGATACGCAAGATAGCAGGCATCAGTTTGCCACTCGACGAAACAATAGGGCTGGATTCACTATCTAGGGATATAACATGCTTAAATCCATCTTCAGTTTCTATTTCTATACCCAGTTCTTTCTGTATAAGTTCATGGCGAACTTCATATAAATCTGGTACTAGTGACTCTTGGTATTCCAAAAAAGCTTGAATAGATTCCTGCCCAAGTGCTGTCAAGCGTAATGTGTTTCTGTCAATCCTCTGTAAAAGCCTAGTCTTTTCCAATTCT
>Ga0209635_10003234_pt1 | contig 12667 bp, 13 predicted proteins | sample DeeMarSWOR230_32_FD_187463 | JGI IMG/M metagenome (GOLD analysis project Ga0209635, IMG submission 187463) | Marine sediment microbial communities from White Oak River estuary, North Carolina - WOR-2-30_32 (SPAdes) (version 2) | ecosystem: Environmental > Aquatic > Marine > Intertidal zone >...
AAAGAAACGGAGGCGTATGATGAAAACTACGTTTAGTATTATTAAAGCTGATGTAGGTGGCTGGCCTGGCCATGCATATGTACATCCGGCTCTCAAAGAAGTTGCCAATAAAAAACTTAAAAATGCACAAAAATCAGGCTTAATAAAAGATTTTCATGTTACTAATTGTGGTGATGATTTAGAACTTATTATGACACATACTAATGGTGCTGACAGTAAAGAAGTACATGGCCTAGCTTGGGATACTTTCTGTGAGGGTACGGAAAAAGCAAAAGAACTTGGACTTTATGGAGCAGGGCAGGATATGCTTTGTGATGCGTTTTCTGGTAATATCAAAGGTATGGGACCAGGTATAGCTGAGATGGAATTTACAGAGAGAAAAGCTGAACCTATTGTTGCCTTTATGATGGATAAAACCGAGCCAGGCGCATTCAATTTCCCTATTTTCAAAGTTTTTGCAGACCCATTTAACACAGCAGGATTGATTATTGATCCGTCTATTCATGATGGTTTTGTTTTTGAAGTTTGGGATATACAGGAACATAAAAATGTGTTCATGGAAACGCCAGAGGAAATGTATGACCTTCTAGCGTTAATAGGAGCGAAATCCAGATTTGTTATAAAAAGAGTATTTCCAAAAAAGAGTTCAAAGTTACCGGCAGATGAACCAGTTGCCGCCATATCAACTGAAAAATTATATCAGATAGCAGGAGAGTATGTTGGCAAAGATGACCCAGCAGGTGTTGTACGAGCGCAGTCAGGACTACCTGCTCTTGGGGAAGTCCTCGAGGGTTTCGCACTTGGACATCTTGTCTCAGGTTGGATGCGAGGATCTCATAATGGTCCTTTGATGCCTGTTTCTGTCGCTCAGGCAAGGTGTACCAGGTTTGATGGGCCGCCAAGGGTTATCGCTCTTGGTTTTCAGCTTAAAAACAGCAAGCTGACTGAGCCAGTGGATCTCTTTGATGATCCTGCATTTGATCGGACTCGAGTAGAAGCGCAGCACATCATGGATTATATGAGACGACATGGTCCTTTTGAGCCTCATCGTCTTCCGATGGCCGATATGGAATACACAACATTACCTAAGGTTATGACAAAATTATCAAAGAGATTTAAGAAAATAGAATAATCTCTACCTTTAATTTTATATATGCCTATCTTATTAGGACCTTTCTTATACAATACCGGAGTAAAACAATAATGGCGCGAATGCATGCAAGAAGAAAAGGTAAATCAGGTTCTACTCGTACAATTAGAAAGAAACATCCAGAGTGGAGTTCACTTAATCCAAGGGAAATAGAATCAAGAATAATTGAATTGGCGAAGGGTGGAAAATCTACAAGTGAAATAGGGATGATCCTAAGAGATCAGTACGCTGTGCCAGATGTTAAGATTGCGACAGGAAAAAATGTTTCCCAAATATTGGAACATAACAACATCAAATCTGAAATTCCAGAAGATTTACGAAATCTAATAAGAACTGCATTATCGTTAAAAAAACATCTTGATACTAATGTAAAGGATCTGAAAAATAAAAGGAATCTGGAGCTTACTGAATCAAAAATACGACGTTTAACAAAGTATTATCATTCAGAAGGCAGACTTCCAAGAGGATGGAAATACAGCCTTGAACAGGCAAAACTCATGTTCGAATAATCACTATCTTTTTTAGATAGAACAAGTTTTTACTTTTAACATATGAAACAAGATATTTCAAAATTAAGTAAGAAAGCAGCAGAAATAGTTTTATCGTTTCCAAAGTTAACTAGAATTAGAGTTGTTTCTCACTACGATGCTGATGGTATTACTGCTGCTGGTATCATATGTCACGCTCTTTATCGTGAAGGATATGATTTCCATGCTACTTTAATGAGAAACCCTTTTAACAAAGGTTTAGAAAGATTGATGAAAGAGAAAAATGAACTGATTATTTTTTCTGATATGGGTAGCGGGCAAATTGATACACTAGAACAATTTGGTAGTAACATAATCATTATCGATCATCATCAGTTTATTAAATCAAAAGTAGGTAATAATGTTCTTCAAATCAATGCAAATTTATGTGGTATCGATGGTAATTATGAAGCATCTGGTTCTACACTTGCTCTTTCATTTGCAAAAGCAATTAATCCCTATAATGAAGATTTATCTTCATTGGCTTTAGCTGGTGCAATTGGTGATAAGCAGCATATCGGCGGCATTAGGGGTTTTAATAAAGATCTTTTAGAGGACATTCTGAAAAAGGGACTCTTAACTAAAAAAATGGGCATAAAACTTTATGGGGATTCTATCTCCGATGCTTTGTTTTTCTCTATTGATCCTTATTACAAAGGTTTTTCAGGGAATAAAGAAGAGATCGGAAAGAATTTAGATAGACTTGACATTGATGAAAATACAAAAATCTGCGATATTGAAAAGGAAAAGATGGTGAAATTACAATCGCTTCTTTTATTCAAACTTATAAAAGCAGGGTGTCAAAAGAATATATTAGATATTGCTATCCGGGAAAGATATTATTCAAAATCACTTGGATGTGAATTAGAACGATTCGCAGATCTTGTTGATGCCTGTGGAAAGAATCGCTATCGTAGTCTTGGACTATCGCTATGCCTTGATGACAGCAAAGCTTTAGATGAAGCAGTAGCTGTTGAAAAGGAATACAAACAGAAGATATTGGATGCGCTCATATCTCTGGAAAACAACGGTGCAAAAGATACAGATGGAATGAGATATTTTTATAGTGACAGCTCTTCATTAGGCGGTGTAGTTGCAGGGATTGCCATTAACTATATTTTTGATGAGAAGAAGCCTTTGTTTTCTATAGCAAGAAAAGAAGATGAGATTCATGTCTCTGGTAGAGGTAACCAGATGCTTGTCGAAAAGGGGCTGGATCTTGGTATTGCAATGAAAAAAGTCTCTTCGGATATTGGAGGATTCGGTGGGGGTCACAAGATCGCTGCAGGCGCAACTATAGCACTAGATAAAGAAAAAGAATTTTTACAAAAGGTTGATAAGTTATTGGTTTCACAGATAAAGGGGTAGTATGAAGGTATCATGTAATCTAGTTATTGAATATGATGATTCAGAGAGGGCAGAAAAAATTCTTCGTTCTGTAAAAGTTGATGACTTTGATTTTGTTAAATCTAAGATAAATGGAAAAATATTTGAAGCAACTATTGAAAGCAAATCTGTTTCATCTCTTATTCATACGCTTGACGATTATCTAGCTTGCATTTCTGTTGCTGAAAAAATAGTTAATAAGAATTAAGTATCCTAATACTATTAACCGTCTAATTATGAGATTTGATTTAAAAGGAAATTTCACTTTTAGTGCAGACATAACTTCAATAAAAAACGATATAGAGAAATTTGTCTCTTTTACTAATGATAATTTACTCAAAAAAGATGTTGAGAAAAAGGTGAGTGTTGAAAGCTTTAAGATTGGTAAAAACTCGCTTTTACTTAATATCGTCTCCCATGGAAACTTTCGCCCCCATAATGCGTTGCTTCAGATAAAAAATTCTTTGAGCACAGATCTGGGTAAAAAGCATCATATCGGAGTAAGAGAGGTAGCGATAGATAGTTATATTATAGAATTTGAACTAGAAAGAGAACCTTTGAAAGAAATTTCTATTCCATTTGCCAAAATTATTGTTAAAGGTAAGCATATAACCATGGTTTTAAAGGAAGTTGATGAAGATTTTTTACAGAGGAACTACATCGATAGGATGATTAATCTTGTAAAAGAAAAGGTAGAGAATCAGTATTATGAGGGGAAAGGGGAGTTTTGGAAGCTTATCTGGGAATCAAAAGAAAAAACACCTATTTGGGCAAAGGATCCTACGGAGGAAATGACCAAGCTTGGTTGGATTGAACAAGGACCTACTAAAGGGAAGTGGTTTTTCCGCCCTCAAGCAGCAGCTATTTTGAAAGCGATGGAAGAAATTGCTATTAAAGAAGTTTTGAATCCGCTTGGTTTTCAGGAAATAATCGCTTCTCAAATTGTGCCATTTGAAATATGGTTGAAAACTGGCCACATGGAAGGTATGCCTACTGAATTCTATTATGTTGCCGAACCTACTACAAGAGATGTAGAAAAATGGGAGAAATTCATTGATCTTACGAAGATTACAAAAGAAATTCCAATTGAAGAATTGAAAAAGAATGTTAATGTTCCAAAAGCCGGTATTTGTTATGCACAATGCCCGGTTATCTATTGGTCTTTTAAGGGAAAAACAGTATCTGAAAAGTCTCTTCCAATTTTGATTTATGATAGAACTGCTGTCTCTGCAAGATATGAATCAGGTGGTAGGCATGGAATAGAACGGGTTGATGAATTTCATCGAATTGAACCTGTATATATTGGTACCAGAGAACAGTTATTAGATCTTCGTGATAAATTCCTGGAAAAATACAAGCACGTGTTCAATAATATTTTTGATCTTGAGTGGCGAATGGCTTGGGTGACTCCATGGTATATGCAACAAGCTGGAAAAATTGGCCAAATTAGTGAGCAGGATACAGGTACAATTGACTTTGAAGCATATATGCCATATCGTGGTGATCGTAAAAAAACAGAATGGCTTGAATTCCAAAATCTAAGTATTCTTGGAGATAAATACATAAAAGCATTTAATATCAAATCACAGAAAAGTGAATTGTGGAGTGGATGTTCTGGCATAGGTCTTGAGCGGTGGGCTGCCGCATTTTTAGCACAGAAAGGATTGGATCCGAAAAAATGGCCCAGCGGATTCAGAAAATATTTAGATAAATTCCCAAAAGAAATAGAATTTCTGTGAGAAGCATGGTTAAAAAAAATCTTTCAGAATACAAGAGAAGATACGATCTTTTTCGTCATCATGCATGGGCAGGTCTAGGATTTCTTTCGATTATTTTAGCGATTAGGATTATCTTTCCTGAATTTTCTTGGTTTCTACACCCAATAATTGCGATATTAATAGTGTATGTTGTGGTTGCTTTGATATTTACCTATAAATATAGCTCAGGTCTATCTGCAAAACAAGAAATTGTTCATCCCTCTGAAGTATTAGAAAAAGAAAAAATTCATGCTGAAGTAGAGAAAGAAAGACTAAAACTCGAAAAGAAAAAATCAAAGGCTGAAGCAAAAGCTAAGAAAAAAGCATACAATAAATAGGAAAAACCTTTAAAGAGGAATCATTTTCCTAACGCCGTATGGCTAAGAAGCGTAAAGAAAAACCAGAGGAAGAAGAACTCGACTTTAAGTTACCAAAATTTGATGAAGAAAAATTTCTAAAAAAAGAACGTAGAAATATTAAAACTCTGTTTATTTCGTTTCTATTTGGTTTGTTAATTGCTTTTATCTCATTTGGATTTTGGACTCTTTTAAGTGATAGTGGCTTCAGATGGGAATTAGTACTGCTGCTTGGTGTTTTTAATATATCATGGTTAAAATATCTATTTCTTAGACTTAACATAGATCTTACTGATTTTGGAAGAAAAGGTTGGTTTGGATCCTTTGCAATGTATTTTTTTACGTGGATCATTGTACTTATAGTACTTGTTAATCCACCATTTTACGATGAGGAATCACCAAAGATTGATGTTGTTACATTACCTGGTATGCAAGAAGTTGGAGGGACGGTTGAAATTGCTGCCCTTATTTCCGATAATGTTGGAGTTGAAAAACAAAGAATAAATTTCACCTTAACCGATCCAAATAATAATACAAGTTTTCCTAATTTTGCATTTGAAAATAACATATTTGAATATACATATGAAAACATCGAAAATCTAATTGGCGAATACACTTTTACTATTTCAGCTACTGATGTAAATGGAAAAACAACCGAGATAGAAGAGGTTTTTGAATATAGCAATAATACATTAGAAATTACCTCGTCCCGATTTACCGACATTCGCAGTGGTGATTCAATCCTTATAAAGGCTGATGAACAAATAAGTGTAAATAATTTTAGAGTGTATTACAGGATTGGCGAGGGGGAAGAGATCAATGTGAGCAGAAAGGATGAAAATGACAAGGAGGAATATGAGACTACGGCCAAATATGAAGGATGGGATGAAAATACCAATCACACAATGAAGGTGTATGTTGAGGTGTCTCATTATTTTGTCAATTTCGGTGAAAAGTTCAACAACACAATAGAGGATACCGCGGTGTACAATTTTTCTACTGGCGATGATTCAAATATAGGTACTGAAACACCTCTCACAGGAAATTATCTAAATTATAATCTGCCCCATCCAATTGGAATCGCTGCCACACCAGGATTTGAATTAGCCCTATTCATAATTTCTTTGATCATTGTAGCTTTAATCTTTAGGAATAGGAAGAAAGATAAAAAGATATGAAAGAACTAACTGATTTTTCTAAAAACTTTAAAAAAGATTTCACCCCAAGGATTCAAGATTCAACAAAACTCGTCCGCAGCTTGAAGGAAAAAGATATTTTAAAAGATAAAATCGTTGACGCTTACGTCATTATTTTTAGAACGCAGGGATGTTCTTGGGCTCATCGATCTGGATGTACTATGTGTGGCTATTTTAACGATAGTCTGTGGAATAATGTACCTGATAAGGACATCCTTAAGCAATTTGATTCTGCAATGAAAAATTATTCCGGAGAGAAATTTGTCAAAATATTTACTTCTGGTAGCTTTTTTGATGACAAGGAAATAAAACCAAAGGTTAGAAATAATATTCTCCAAAAATTATTTGAATCGGCAGAAAAAGTATCGGTCGAATCTCGACCAGAATATATAACAAATAAAACAATGTCAGAGATAAAAGACGGATTTCAAAAAAAGACATTTGAAATTGGCATTGGTTTGGAAACAGCAAATGATTTTGTGAGGGAACATGCAATTAATAAAGGTTTTAGCTTTGTAGACTACGAAAAAGCAGCTAGAATTTTAAAAAAGAATGATATTAAATTGAAAACTTATGTATTAATTAAACCTCCATTTTTAACAGAGAAAGAATCTATTGAAGACAGTGTAAGTACTGTGGATAAAATTAAGACTTATACTGATATAGTATCATTCAATCCAACAAATGTACAAAGAAATACAGTCGTAGAATATCTATGGAAAAGAAAACAGTACAGACCTGCATGGCTTTGGAGTGTAGTTGAAGTATTAAAAAAAAGTAAAAAGATGACAAGTATAGGAATCAAATGCGACATAGTTGGTGGTGGAAGTATCAGAGGTGCGCATAATTGTAATGAGTGCGATCGTACATTTCTTGATGCTATTTCAGATTTTTCCTTGTCACAAGATGCGAAAGTGTTTAATGAGCTGGAGTGTAACTGTAAAGAAAAATGGCTTGATCAACTTGATATTGAAAATCTAAGTTTTGGTTCTATTATTGACTGTTCTGGGAGATACCCATGAAAAAAATTGTTAAGAAAGGCGATGTAGTTGCTCTTATCGACTCAAATTTTAGAAAATTCATTGTTGACACAAATAACAAAACAGATAAAATCAAAGGAATAGGTGTATTAGACCCATCTACTTTGGCAAAAAAAGAGTATGGAAAACAGCTAAAGATAGGAAATAAGTCATTTTGGATTCTCCATCCATCATTACAAGATAAATTACAGAGTTTGAGTCGTCGTGCACAGATCATTCTTCCTAGAGATGCCTCACACATACTAATGAATTGTTCTATAGAATCTGGACATACAATTCTGGAGGCAGGAATGGGTTCTGGCTCACTAACATTAGCGCTTGCAAATGCCGTAGCACCTAGTGGAAAAGTTATATCATATGATATAAGAGAAGATTTTATTGAACATGCTATGAAAAACGTAAAAAAGGCTAGAATGGAGCAATACGTTTTTCCAAAACTAAAAGACGTCACAAAAGGAATTGATGAAAAAGAGTTAGATGCAATAATTATCGATATTCCTAATCCATATGATACAGTTAAACCTGCATGGAATGCTTTAAAGATGGGCGGTTATTTCTGTTCTTTTTCGCCTCTTACATCACAAGTTGAAAAAACAGTAATAAAATTACATAAGCATAATTTTATCGAAATCAAAACATTCGAAAATATTCAAAGAGAGATGGTAGTCTCCGCTAAAGGAACTCGACCTAGTTTCAATATGTTGGGGCATACAGGTTATCTAACTTTTGCGAGAAAAGTATTACAGACGTAGCAAAAAGGCTGTTTTTTAATGAATTTTTATGCTATACATTTTTATACTACAATTATAAATATAGATATGAATAAAGTTCGTGGAAAAAATGGCCAAAACATTAAAAGACAGCTCTATAAACATTAAGTCCAATAAAACTGGAAAAATAGAGGGGCTGGCCATTTCTTTAATTAAAAAATTTTGTAATTATTTCTGGGAAGTTGTTGATATATTGTCTTATAAGAACGAAAAAGCTGCTGAATTATATGCAAAATCAATAGGGGGAAATTACAAAACAGAGTATGAATCATGTGGCATATCAAAAAAGGACAGAGTACTTCATATCGGTTGTGGAGCATATCCTTTAAGTGAAATAGCACTTGCAAAACTTTTTAACGCGCAGGTAGTAGGAATAGACAAAAACCCTAAAGTTGTAAAACTAGCAGATAGAGTTATCAGTAAAATGAAGTTAGATAAAAGTATAAAGGTTGAACATGGAAACGGTACAAATTATCCTGTAAACAAATTTGATGTAATCATAGTTTCAAGTTGCTCTTTGCCAAAAGCAAAGATTTTAGAAAATGTTTTTAAGATAGCAAAAAAACCCAGTACTATCATAGTAAGAGAATTAGACATTGCTACAAATGGTATCTTAGATCATGTTAATTCATACGAAGATATCGTTCTTGAAAAAAAGATACATCATCAGAGCCTTTTATTCCCGATTGGATGGAATGCCTTCTGTTTTTCAAAGAAATAATAAATTTCTTCAGGACTACTTTTTAGAAGGTAATGGACCAATTCTTTTACTTTCAAAAACAGTAATAATTGCTCCAATAACACTTGGAAACAACCATACTAGTGCAAACCAAAAAAGAGAAAGACTGAGAATTTTTTCTGGAATAATACCATAAATTGAAAAGAGAGTAATCAGGGAGCCTTCCCGAATGCCAAGGCCAAAAATCGAAATTGGAATAGTGGCAATCACATCCGCAACTGCTATAATAAATATGAAATATAAGTATGGAACTTGTATTTCAAAAAATATTGAAATCAAATAGAGTTCCGAGAATCTGATAATCCAACCTACAATAGATATACCAAAGGGTAGCAGGACATCTTTAAAACTTGGGAGATTTTCATAGAACGATTCAATGGGATCTTCAATTCTATCTTTTACAGCAGCGAAGATTTTTGATTGCACCAGTTTTGTAAAGACGATTTTTGATTTATCTTTTTTAAGGAAAAAAACAAACAGAGAAAATACGATTATTAATACTACAATTATTGGAAGAAATAGATTTGGAAAACGTCCACTCAGTAACAGTGCACCAATAGCACTTAGTAATAATAATGTTATGTAGTCTATGGTATTAATAGTAATAATGTTTGAGACACATTTGGGCAAAGGTGCTTTGCTATCATATTTTAAGTACCATGCTCTGATGTATGATCCAAGACCGCCCGGGGTTATGAACCCATAAAAATATCCAATAAAAATATTTTTTAAAGAGTGTAAAAAACTAATATTTATTTTTTGTTTTTTAAGAAGTATTTGCCATTGAATGTTTGTGGATATGACGATGGGAATTATTGCAAATAAAGAGAGTAATGAATATTTGATATCAATTTTTAAAAAGATATCAATGATGGTACGCAGATTTAAAGTCGATATTATGTAAACAAGTATGATAATACCAATTATTGGAAGGAGTTTTTTAATATCCATAGTGAGAAGTTTAATTGCGTTTGGTATTTATGTAGATTGTTTATTGTTTTGATTGCTCAAAAAGTCTTTTTACCAATATCGCTGGAAGTAAGTAAGATCCATATTATACCAGTCATCAAAATCATTTCTACCGCGAGATCCATCAGAATAATCTACCAATCTATACGTATAGCGGTAATTCATGCAGCTTTTATATGGTCCCCATTTCCAAAAGTTAAGCTGACGAGGACGTTTGCTTTGAGGATCATCGCATCCAGGAGTATTGCCATTAAATATACCTAGAGTATGACCTAATTCATGCATATAAACACTTGCGTAAGCAATGTCTCGGTTCCTTTCTGTATTTGGGATCGGTTTCTTGTCCACTCGGTTGCTTGAAATTTGATATGCACCTGTTATAAAATTGTACCCTGCATAGGTTGCATCATAAACGACCACCCCATATCTGAAAACTCCACGTCGCCAATTATTCTCATCTCCGTGTAAGAAATAATTCAAATAAATATCAACCATCTCTTCATATGGGGTCAATTCATCAAAAGGAATCATCTCGCCACCACCCATGCTGCCATCATCAATATGAAGGACAATGTTCTGCATATGAAACGCGGTGTAGATAAGTTCTTGTGCACCAATGGGAAGGATACATTCAGTTCCATCTGGGCTTGGCTCCATCTGATCAAGTTCAACAAATATGTCTTTTCGGAAAGGATCAGATCCCCACTCCCACATTAAGTATTCCTCAACGTTGTCAAGTCCATCAAGATCAGGATCCATTGTTGAGTGATTCTCTGGCGTAAATGGGTCATAATACCAATAGTGTTGATTCCACCACCATGAATAATAATGGCCCCAGTGATGCTCCCACTCAATTGGAACGCTGTCATTATCTGCATCTTCACCAGTGTTATCTACCTCAGGATCGGTCCCATAGATGTAAGTTTCTGTCCAGTAAGGTATACTATCGCCATCATAATCTGTTTGATAGATATTAAACCAGAGTTCGCAGTCTCTCTCTCGTTGATAAATGCTATTGTCATCGCATCCATTCAGGCGGCCATAACCGCTTCTATCAGCAGCGACAGGTTCGTCGTCAGTGTAATCATCGCCCCACCAGTGGCCTGTTTTTATACTGTAAACGAGTTCGATGTCAAAACTATCTATATAGCTTTCATAGTCAGCACTGATATCACACTGTTTGTCTCTCCCTAACTCCCAATCCCAGAGTTGGATTGTTATATTCACGAATTCCTCATCATCAGGAACATCTTTTGTTGCTGACCACTGTGGTTCATAAATATATTTTGTATTGTGCCAAACATCACTTTGAAATTTCTCATTGTTAATGAAAATCTTAACATAAAAATCAGGATCACTAAACAAATCGATTTTTTCAATTCGTGGGTGTGGGTATTCAAATTTTTCAAGTGACCGGATTTCAAGAATTTCAACTGTAACGGCTATATCAACTAACGGATCGAAATCAGATAGAAATGAATTTTCATTTAAATTAAATGCTGATGATGTAGACGATGTAGATACCAAGAAAATTGTAGTAAGGATCATCAATATTAATCTTTTTGCTAATGATTTCTTCATATTTATATCCCCAATATTGATAATAATATAACAAATATATTAAGTAATTAACGGGCTTATAAAGTTTTGCTTAAAGATTGTTAATTGCTAGGGAACTATCTTACAAAATAAAAAATATAAAATATTTATAAAATTTATTATTTATTCAAACAATATTAAAAATAATCCTTTAATAAATGTAGAATAATTAACGCGGGTTAATTTTTTAGTTACTTATTAAATAAAGGGATTCTTGTCTCGGGCAATATCATAATAATCTTTAATAACTAACAGGATATTCTGCGGTAGATATGCTATATTTTGAAGAAATTAAAAGTGGACATCATGGCTAATCCTTTTTTAAATCCTGTTTTTCTTTCAAAAGCGATAAAAAGTTACTTAACCGACGTAAATAGGATCTGGCGAATAGAGCCGCATAAATTAAAAAGATTTCAGAATAATGCTTTCAAACAAGCAGTAAAATATGCCTATACCGTACCTATCTATAACAAAAAATTCAAAGAATCTAATATCCATCCAAATGACATTATCGGTTTGGAGAACCTAAACAAATTTCCATTTATTCCAAAGAGCGAAATAAGAAATGCATTTCCGGATAATGTAATTCCAAGAAATACAAATGAAAAAAAGTTATGGAGGATAAACACTTCAGGTACTACTAGTAAACCTGTTTCCTTTTATAGAGATACTTTTGGTCTATTTAAGGATACTATCTTAGGTGTAAGATTGTTAAAGTTTTGCGGAATTAATTGGAGAAAGGATAGAATTACATCCATGGGGCCCTCCTCATCTCCTGGAAGATTTGATTATGCAAATAAGCAGGCTATAAGTGATAATTTGAGCCCACTTCTCCCTACAAAACATCAGCATATAACATATATTTATAAAGATTTGAAAGAAAAGATGGATATGATGAACCAATTTAAGCCGGATTTTATTATCGGATTTCCAGGAGATTTTCAAATGATGGCTGCTCTTAGGAAAGAGGGATATGGAGAAGATATTAATCCAAAAGTAATAGCGACATCCGGGGGAATGTTGGACGCTTATGTAAGATCATATATTGAAGATGCATTTGATTGTAAAGTCGTTGACCTTTATAGTTCTGTAGAAATGGGTATCGGTGCTGTACAGTGCGACGATGGTAACTATCATATTTTTTCAGATTTCATCCACCTTGAATTTCTTGATGATGG
>Ga0209635_10003239_pt1 | contig 12657 bp, 11 predicted proteins | sample DeeMarSWOR230_32_FD_187463 | JGI IMG/M metagenome (GOLD analysis project Ga0209635, IMG submission 187463) | Marine sediment microbial communities from White Oak River estuary, North Carolina - WOR-2-30_32 (SPAdes) (version 2) | ecosystem: Environmental > Aquatic > Marine > Intertidal zone >...
CACGGAGACATCACCTTCAAGGCAGGTTGGGAGAAAGAGTACGGCCCGGTGGGAAGCGAGCTGACCCATCAGCTTTCGCCAATCTTCATGTCCGAGATGATCAAGAGGCCCATCTTCATCACGGCAGGTTTCTACGATCCACGAGTCTTCGCCGGGGGGCCGAGACGATACGGTTACCTACTGAAAAAGCTCGGTAAGGATGTGATGTATTACGAGGAGGTGGAAACCGGCCACGGAGCTGGGACCACAAGCCAGATTGTGGAGCAATATACTCGCAGCTATGTGTTCATCCTGGATCACATCATGTAGTCACTGATGAACATATACATGATCCTTGAACCGGGAAGATGTCCAGCTGTGTCAATGCTACCGACTTCAACGGTGGCGAGCTCAACGATCTGGTGATAACCAGCGTGAAGAGCAAAACCGTCACGATCTTGATGAACGTCAGCAAAAAGTAGACTGAAAGATAGTATGCCTATTGTGTGATTCATGATGCTCAGAGGAAGGCCTCATCGCTGAGCGGCGCTGGGCGAAGCAAGGTACTTCTGTCCCAAAGCAAAAAGAGGGGCGAAGTTGGAGTTCGCTCCTCTTTTTTCATCAAAACGAGCCCACAGCCAATTTGGCGCTATTCGAATACCGGGAAAGTGGCCATCACGGGGCGATGATCGGAGACCTCGCTTAGATAATTGGCCAGCTCGTCGTCCAGTCGCAGGGTTTTGGTCAAGCCCCCCTGATATTCGGCAAAGACATCCTGTGAGACCAGGATGTGATCGATGAGGCTGCCATATCGTGGAAAGGAGGCGGCCACGGATTGGCCGGCCAGAGGCGCGGTCAGAAAACGGTAGTTCAACGTATCCTCAATCAAGACGGTAAAAGCGTTGGTATATGATGGATCATCGATCTCGTCGTTCCAATCGCCAGCGATGAGATAATCCTTCTCCGCATTGGCAGCCACCTGTGCGTCAAGGTAATTCTTGAGTCGTTGCGCAGCTTGTCGTCTCCGATTCAGGTCATCCTCTTCGCTACCGGCCTTGAGGTGCATGACGATGAGCACGAAGTCGAAGCGACGTCCATCCTTCTCGGCCACCATATGTGCTTCCAAGGGAGGGCGTGTAAAGGCGTACCAGTCGTCCTCAAACAGCTGTCTCATCTGGCTCACGGACACAATGGATCGTTTGTAGATAACCCCTGTCTTTTGATATCCCCAGGAATAGGAGTCCCCGGAGAAAAAGCCATCGTAGTCGGGCAGAAGATCCAAGAGATCTCGAAAGGCACTGGTGTCACTGATCTCCTGAATGGCATAGAGATCGATGTCCAGGGCCGCGATGATCTTGCCGACCAGCTCCACGGTTGAACTCTCCTGAGGAAAGTTCTCGATGTTCCAGGTGGCCAGCTCAAATCTGTTCGCCTCACCCTGCGGCTGGACGATGCTAGGCGGCACTGGCTCAATGCCAGTCACTCTGTGCTCTCCACAGCCTGAGACCAGAAGAGGACCCAGCAAGGCGAACAAGAAGAAACTATTTCTTAAAGTCCCCACAAAATAACGAGCTTTCATCGGTTTTCTCTGGGAATAATGGCAGAATGAAAGAAGGGCACTCATCTTAATATAATTTACGTAAAACAGCGCGCAAAAACAACCAATTTCTGGCATATCACGCCCTTTTAATCTCTACCAGCCCAGGGGACTTGTGTGAAGCCACTGACAATTGTGCTCTTCTATTGAGCTGCCGAACTCCAATCATACACGACGAACGTCGGCGAAGTGATCTGCGGGCCTACCAGAGATCACTTGATATTTTCTTATTGACACCAAAAGGTTGAGTTGATATCATAGGGTAGGCAGATTGCTGCAAACCCGTCTCTCTCAGCATGGGATCCGGAAGCGCTGGGCGATGGCGGCATCGCTGAGGCCTACGAGCTTTTCAAGATGAACCTGGCCCTTTATCCGTTTTCAGAATTGTGAGGATTTGCCGCAGAAGCTGAAATTCTATTCAGAGCTCGAGCAAAAGCCGAGGATACCAGCATGTCCCAAAAAGGACTTGTCGATCGAAGAAATTTCATGAAAATGGCAGCTACAGGAATGGCCGGGATCTGCTTAGCCCCCTCTGTCGGTGCAGAACAAACCGAACTACCGGCCCATCTAAAACCAGCCTCCAGAAAGCTCATCTACCGAACTCTCGGGAAAACTGGAATCACATTGCCCGTTATTAGCATGGGCGTGATGAACTCGGATAATCCAAATCTCGTCCGTGCGGCCTTGGATGCTGGAATTATGCATTTAGACACGGCATGGTGGTACCAAAGCGGCAGAAACGAGGAGATGATTGGGGATATCGTTAAGGATCGCCCCCGGGATTCTTACGTTATCGCAACCAAAGTCCCCGGAAGTGTCCCCTTGCCCTATGCTAGGGGCGTCTTTCCTGACGACGAGGTCAGCAGAGCAACACTAGTGGACTCCTTTCTGAAAAGAGTAGACACCAGTCTCAAACGGTTACGGCTGGAATATGTAGACATCCTCTACCTGCATAATGTCTGGACACGCGAAGCCGTCCTGTTTGAGTCTTTGATGGAAGCCCTTGCAAAGTTGAAGAAAGAGGGAAAAGCCAAGTTCTTGGGTATTTCCACTCACCGCAACGAACCCGCGGTTATAGAGGCCGCCATTGATAGTAAACTCTATGAGGTGGTCCTCACGGCCTACAATTTCAAACAAGATCATCGTCTTGACGTACAATCGGCCATTGCGAAAGCCGCCCAAGCTGGCCTAGGGGTCATTGCGATGAAGACTCTGGCCGGGGGGGTACCTTGACGAAGAAAGGACAAAACCCGTCAACGCAAAGGCGGCCCTGAAATGGGTTCTCCAGGACGAAAATGTCCACACCGTCATCGCCGGTTGCACCGCTTTTGACCAGATGGAGCTAGATCTTTCGGTCATGGAGGATCTCACCCTGGAGGATTCTGAAAAACGGGATTTGCAGTTGGAGTCTTCCATAGAGGAATCTTCAAGAGGAGGTATCTACTGTCAAGCCTGCGAGAAGTGCATGAACCAATGCCAGGAACGCCTCCCGATACCCGATATCATGCGAGCCTATATGTATGCTCAAGGCTATCGAAACCTCTGCGAAGCCCAGAATCTTTTGCTCTCCTTGAATCTGTCCTCCGATATTTGTAAGCATTGCGAACGATGCGCTGTGACCTGCGTTCGGGGATTCGACGTCTCCAGGAGGATTCGAGATGTCATTTGCCTCCAAGAAGTTCCAGCAAACTTTTTGGTGTAACCTTTTTAAGGAGTGGCCCTGATGCGATTTCGGGGCTTCAAAAGAATCTTTTGCCCCCTGATGGCATCTCTTTTTACCGTCGGTATCACCATAAAATTGGGACCTGTCTTCTGGATGGCTCCGGCCGGGGAAACAAATACGCTCTTTCCAGAAATAGAGGGATGGAAAAGGTCTGGAAACATTCAGGTCTTCACCTCAGAGAGCCTCTTTGACTACATCGACGGTGCCGCTGAACTCTATCTGAGCTACGATTTTCACCAACTGCAGGTGGCCGAATATCATGACCAGGAGGAAACCATAATTACCGTTGAAGTCTATGGTCACAAAACACCCCTTCACGCGTTTGGAATTTACAGCCAAGAACGGCCAAGAGAGGCAAACTTCCTGGATATCGGCGCCCAGGGCTATGTTGAGGAAACGATGCTGAATTTTGTGATCGGGCCCCATTAAGTGAAGATAAACACCTATCTGGGTGCGTCGAAAACTCAGGAAGTTCTGCAGCACTTCGGAAAAAGGGTTGCTGAACAACTCGGCGGAAGAGCATGGTTGCCAGAAATATTATCCTGTTTCCCAGAGCAGCGAAAATTTCCAAACTCTGAAAGATTTGTGGCCAGAGATTTCCTGGGCCACAGATTTCTCCATCACGGCTTCACTGCCGATTATGGCGATTCCAATATGACCTTTACGCTTTTTATCATCGAAGGGACCGATCCCGAAAATTGCGGTGAGATGCTCCAGGAGTATTTCCAACTCACCGGATATTCCCAAAAGGAGGCCAAAGAAGGTCACTATATTCTGAGGGATCCTTATCACGGAGAGGTCGCCCTTATTTGGGCTCAAAAATATCTTTGGGGGGCTATCAATCTCGTTGACATCAGTCTTCGATCAGAATATTTACAGCTTACACAGGACCTGTTACAAAGACACAAGGGACTCAAAAAGATCAAATAAGAAAGGAGGAACTCGATGAAGAGAATACTCTTTTTGCTCGTCTTCGTTTCTATTCTGGCCCAGACGGCTTCGGCTGACTTCATCGAAAGCACCCCAGTCGGGCCTGGAATAGTACACCACCATGAATTCAGAGAGGGGGGACCCTGGCATTTTCACGTTCTGGAAATTGACCTTTCAGAAAATTGGATCCAGCTTGAGACGGTGAAAGCCAATGACCGGCTTTCCGGCTATGAAAGAACCTCATCCATGGCAGGCCGGAATAATTACGAAATGCACAGAGTGGTGGGAGCGATCAACGGAGATTTCTACGCCTCTGGGGGCATTCCCACCGGCACCCAGGTTTTGGATGGAATATTGTTAAAACGTCCCTATGCGGGACGTTCCGTTTTTGGGTCCACCTCTGAGAAACAGCCATTCATTGAGGTCGTTTCCTTCACAGGACAGATAGGAGCAGGGGATAGTTCGACTCTCGAAATAGATGGCGTCAACGAGGCACGGGACACGGATAAGCTTGTTCTATACAACAAATATTTTGGTCTCACAACGCAGACCAATTATTGGGGGACGGAGATCACCGCGCAGTATCTTACAGGACAACTCGCGGTAAACGACACCCTCGCGGTTCTGGCCCTGACCAAGGACAGCGTTCAGGCCACAGGGCACGGGAACAATGCCATACCTTCCGACGGAATGGTCATCTCGGGACACGGCACCTGTCGAGATTTCTTGAACGAACACGTCTTTGTCGGTGACACGCTGTCTGTGATCCTTGAGCTTCCACCGGTGAGCCAATCCATCCTCGAACTGGTGGGAGGCGGACCGCGTCTGATTCGCGACGGAACGGCCACCGTAGAATCGGTGAGCGAGGGATTTGGCCAAAGCTTTGCCTCAGATCGCCATCCACGCACGGCGGTGGGTTTTTCAGAGGACTCCAACAAGCTGTACTTTTTTACCGTAGATGGCAGACAAGCGGGATATAGCGTGGGCATGTCACTTTATGAGCTGGCTGACTACATGCTGGAATGGGATGTGTATCAAGGGATGAATCTGGACGGCGGCGGCTCGACCACCATGGTGGTAAGAGGGCAGGTGGTTAACAGCCCATCGGACACTGGCGGTGAGCGATCGGTGGCCAATGCCCTGATGGCCATAAGCACAGCACCCACAGGTCCTCTCGCCGTGCTGAGAATTGATCCCAAAGAAGTGTTCGCACTTGCAGAAACCCAGGTGCAGTTTTCCGTCGCTGGATTTGACCAGTACTATAATCCCGTCACCCTTCATCAGGACTCCTTGGTGTGGAGCTGTGATTCCGCTATCGGTACCATTGATGACAGCGGCTTGTTCACCGCGGGCAGCGATGAGATCTCTGGCTATCTCTATGTACATTATGAAGATATTAGAGACTCAGCGCTGGTGCATATCACCGATGTCACCACCATTGCCCTGTTTCCAAATCCCGTCATTCTGGAGGTGGGACAACAACAAGCCATTTTTCCAGAGGCCAGGGATTCATATGGAAACCTGATATCCCTCTCTGCCACCGATTACCAGTGGTCTGTCACGGGCGCGGTGGGAGAAATTACCACGGCAGGCATCTTCACTGCCACACAGTCGGGAGAGGGATTCATCATCGCAGCATACAATTCCGTATCGGGCAGCACAGCCGTCTCGGTGGGCATCCCAACGGATGTCATTGTGGATGATTTCAGCGACGTTTCAAACTGGAGCTTGACAGGCGTTCGAGTGAATTTATCGGAGTGTAGCCTCACCGTCGATAGCTCGGTGGCCATCTCCCCCCCGACTTCAGGCAGGCTCCATTACAGCCTCACCACGGGGGGAACCAGCGCTCTGTACCTCGAGGGTTCTGTTCCCATTTCTGGAACCCCAAGTACCATTGGACTTCACGTCTATGGTGATGGCAAGGGACACTGGCTAAGGGGGGAATTTGAGGATGTTGATGCAGAAAAATTCTTATTGGACTTCACGACAGCAACTCCCGGGATAGATTGGACCAATACGTGGAGATACCTCGAGGTTCCCCTGGATGAAGCCATCCCGCATTGGGGAAATCCCTCGGCCGTTCTCACTTTCCCCATTACGTGGAAGAGGATCTATTTGGCTGAAACGGACGAGGCTCAGAAGGACTCTGGCACGGTATTTTTGGACGATTTCACCGCCAGCTTCATCATCACAGATGTCGACCAGAACGAAAAAAATCCCATACCAGATCACTTCAGATTGGAGCAAAATTATCCCAACCCTTTTAATCCAACGACCCAAATATCCTTCGTGTTGCCTCAACGAGAGCACGTCAACCTAGAAGTGTACAATATACTGGGACAACGCGTCACAACCCTTTTGAACAAAGAGATGCCCCCCGGACAGCACGCCGTGCAATTTGATGCCGGTGAGCTGGCCAGTGGTATTTACCTGTACAGGTTAAAGGTCGGAGATTTTCAGGAGACAAGGAGGATGGTGTTCCTGAAATAAATAGTTGAGCGAGTTTTGTGACTTCAGAGAGTTCAGAGAGTTGAGAGAGTTTGGAAAGTTCGAGACTAGAGACCCAAGACTGGAGACTCGTGAAAAACCAAATATCCACACTCCTCCGTAGGTGGCGTCGGGTCACCGCACCCGACGCCCTGCGAGGATAGTGCAAATTCCCCGTCTGGTGAGGCCACCCGAGAGCACGGAAAATAATCGGGGATCGGGCATCGTGAATCGTGAAAATCCTAGACTCGAGATTCGCGACTCGTGGATGACCTGCCAACTGCTACTCGTCTTTCACTGCATACTGCCTACTGGAGTGGCTGGGGGACGGGATTGCCATTGCCACTGCTTACTGCCTACTATGTGGATAGAGATTAGAGACTGGAGACTCCTGACAAGCCATATAATCCTGTCATTCTGAGGCCGCGTTTCACGGGGCTTGTGCTGCGTACTTTACCTCGCTGAAGATATACGCCCGGCGAAGGATCGAGGTCATCCTGTGGCCGAAGAATCTCAGGCTATTGGTTCCAAAAAAGCCCGCCAGAAAACACTTTGCTGCACCTGTATCTCTTAAAGGTCGAAGACTAGGCTAAGATTGTCCCACCGATATGTTACGGTATGCCTGAAGGAGACAGGAAAAAGATAAGCCCTTCCGTTGTTAGGAGGGCTTTTTCATACATTCACTTTGTGGCCCGCAGAGACTATTGCCTTTGCGAACAGGGCCGGAGATAGTGAACAGGAGGCATTAGGCGGCAGCTGGAAGCTGGTTTATGTTTTGGAAGCTAGTATGGAAGCTAGAGGCTGGATACTGGAAACTGGACAATACCGTCTTTTCCTATAGCCTTTATCCAGGATCGGTCTCCCGTTTCACGACTCTCGAGTCTCGAATTTTCAAGGATCAATCAACTTCTTGAATAATTCGGGCTGGAAGAGACAAGGCCAGGAGGCATCCAGAAATCCCTTGATTTCCCGGCCATGAGGGACTACATTGTTTATGCTAAGTCTCTGTGAAACTTGCCTGATGGAGCGTCAAAGGAGGATAGAGCAACATGGTTCCAAAAAACGAATGGGAGGAGTTCTTCGACGGACACGCTCCGGTGTATATGCAGAATCCCTTTACACAAAACACCTTGGGGGAGGTCGATTTCATTCTGGAAGAGCTTAAGCTTCCTAAGAATAGCCGTATCCTGGATATGGGCTGTGGCACCGGCCGCCACGCCGTGGAGCTGGCCAGGCGGGGATATCGGGTAACCGGCGTGGACATCTCCTCCGGGATGTTGGCCAAGGCCGAGAAGGCAGCCAGGAAAGCCGGTGTTGAGGTCGAATGGACACACGCCGATGCGACTACGTTCCGCTCCGCCAAACATTTCGATGCTGCCATCTGTCTGTGCGAAGGGGCATTTGGTCTCATAGGACCCAAAGAGAATCCCTGCGACCACGATCTGGCCATCCTCCGTAACATCTACAAGGCCCTCAAGCCGGGAACCAGATTCATTTTAACCGCACTCAACGGATGTCGACTGATTCGCAAGTTCAACCCAGAGGACATAAAGCAGGGTCGATTCGATCCGCTGACCATGATAGAGGTTTCTACCATGGAATACGATGCCGCTGAGGGCAAACAGACCGTGACGGTTAGAGAAGGCGGGCATGTGCCCTCCGAGCTGGTGTTTCTTCTCCGCCAGGCGGGATTCTCTGTGGAACATATCGGAGGGGGAACCGCTGGCAACTGGGGGCGGCGGCCGCTGGACCTGGACGAAATCGAGATGATGGTCATCGCCAGGAAGGAAAAGCAGCTCGGTTCGCGTTGATTTCTGGCAGCTTCTGAATGATTGATGTGAAACAGCGCCGTAGATCGGAGGAAAGTGAAGACTTGATTTCCTTTCTGTCGAAAATCAACATCACAATCGAAATTACTGCCTATGAATGAAACTGTCCCATATCTTGGACAAACCCTATCTCTTCTAACCGCTGTGATCTGGGCATTTGCGGTCATCCTGTTCAAGAAGAGCGGCGAAACGGTCCATCCCATCGCCTTGAATCTGTTTAAGAACCTACTGGCTATAGTCCTCTTCCTGCCCACACTTTGGATGGCTGGTGAACCGCTGGTCCGTCAGATCCCTGGTAGTGAGTATCTGCTCTTTATATTCAGTGGCATCCTCGGCATAGCAATCGGCGATACATGTTTTTTCAAAAGCCTAAACCGGCTGGGGGCGGGTTGGTCCGCCATTGTCGCCTGCATGTATAGCCCTTTTATGATTGGCATGTCTTTCATTTGCCTGGGAGAGAAGCTCACTCCTGTGCAAGTGGCCGGCGTGCTTCTGATCCTCTCCTCCGTATTATTAACCATCCACTTAAAAGGGAGTGAACGCATAAAACGGAACGACCTTTTGTGGGGAATCTTTTGGGGAGTGATAGCCACGGCGGTCATGGCCATCGGTGTCGTGATGATTAAGCCATTACTCGAAGAAGCTCCTTTGCTATGGGCAGTTGAGGTGCGTCTTGTGGGCGGCTTTGTGAGCCTCGCTCTCATTACCCTATTGTTTCCCTCTGGTCGGAGAGCCATTACCACGCTCTTCTCGATACGCAGCTGGACCTACACGGTCACTGGATCCTTCATGGGTGCATATCTGGCAATGCTCGCCTGGCTGGGAGGCATGAAATTCACCCAAGTATCATTGGCCTCGGCACTGAACCAGACCAGCACCATCTTCATCTTCGTTTTCGCGGCCGTCTTCCTGCACGAGCCCATCACCCTGCGGCGCACCACGGCAATTCTTCTTGCCGTATGCGGAGCGTTGCTGATTTTTCTCGGATAAGCGGTCACGAAAAACCCGCCAAAAGAGACTTTCAAGTCGCACACCACCCCACACCGGCAAATCCCCAAGAATAACCTCTTGACTTCAACCCAAATGGCAGTTAAATTAAGTGATAGTCCACCTGTTTGCCCCTCCGGCGTGGGTTATTCGAGACTCAGCGCATCCCGCCCATGGAAAGAAGATCGCCTCAGACATTGGGGGAGTGGGCAAACAAAAAAGGCAGGATTCCTAGTTGGGCGTATTGCCATAAGTCATTGGAAAAAGGAATACCGCGAGAGTGGCGGAACTGGCAGACGCGCTGGATTTAGGATCCAGTAGGGCGACCTATGGGGGTTCGAGTCCCCCCTCTCGCACCAAATTGGGCCAAACTGTGAGGGTAAACTTGAAAGTCAAGGTCACGGAACCAAAATCCTGGCAAAGAGTTCTAGAAATAGAGGTGCCAGTAGATACATTGAACGATCACATCGATTCTGCCTATAAAGAGTATCAACAGAAGACCGTTCTCCCTGGATTTCGCAAGGGAAAAGTACCCCTTTCCCTTCTCAAGGCGAGGTTTTCTGATACCATCGAGCAAACGGCCCTCCAGGAGCTCATCCCCAGGGTCTGGGAGGAGGCTCGGCAACAGCAACAGATCGATCCCATCTCCCAGCCGGTGGTCAGCGAGTTGGAGTTCAAGCCGGGCCAGCCACTGAAGTTCAAAGCCTCTGTTGAGGTCCGGCCGGAAATCAACCTAACCGAGTATACTGATCTCAGGGCGACGGAAAGGGAAATCCGCATCAGCGAAGAGGATGTGCAGCAGAGCCTGGAGGCTCTGCAGGATCGTCACGCCACAATCGCCCCATCCGATAGTGAGGCCAGGGAGACGGATATCGTTATCGTCGACTTCTGGAGAGTCGATCGAAGTGGCATCCCCATCGTTGGCCAGAAGAGCACTAATTACCCCATCGATCTGAGCTCCCCCAACGTCTTCCAGGAGTACAAACAGGCCCTGGTAGGTGCCTCCGTCGGTGACCAAAAGCGTGTCAGTGTGGCTTACCCTGCCGACCATCCTCAAAAGGATTTGGCCGGACAAGAGGTTTCCTTCTTGTTGAAAGTGAACGAGATTAAGAAGAAAACTCTTCCACCTCTGGACGACGAGTTCGCCAGGGCCGCCGGCGACTTTGCCACCTTGAAGACCCTTCAGGAGGCAATTCGCAAGAACTTGGAGCAGCAAGAGAAGCAAAGGGCCAGGAGGGAAGTGGAGGAGCAGATTATCGATCAAATCATCGAGAAAAATCCCTTCGATGTGCCGGAGTCCCTTGTGGCTGGTTATATCGAGACGCTGATCTCTGATCTTCATCCCGATCAGAAAAAAGAAGAGCATCTCGATCAGCTGAGAAAATCCTATCGCCCCCTGGCTATTCGTTACGTAAGACGGTGGTTCATCCTGGAGGAGATTCGAAAAAAGGAGGGCATCAAGGTCACCGAAAACGAATTGAGGGCCAAGGTGCTGGCACTGGCCAAAGCTCGGGGCGCCGATGAGGAAAAACTGCTTCAAAACCTGACGGATTCTGGTCAACTCCAGAACATGCGCCGCAACTTGGAAGAGGAAAAAACCCTGAGTTTCATCGTCAGCAAGGCCAAGATTGAGACCGTCCCGCCAAATTCAGGGACTGATCCTAATCCCGGCCCTGCCGGAAAAACTATTATCACTGGAAGATAATCGGGGGTTCTCAAATGAGCTTAATTCCCATCGTGGTAGAACAGAGCGCACGGGGAGAACGCGCCTACGATATCTTTTCACGGCTCTTAAAGGATCGCATCATCTTTATCGGCAACATCATCAACGACGTCGTTGCCAACTTGGTCATCGCCCAGATGCTCTTTTTAGAGGCGGAGGATCCTGACAAAGACATATTCCTCTACATCAACACTCCGGGCGGAAACGTTTCCTCAGGGCTGGCCATCTACGACACCATTCAGTACATCAGACCAGACGTGGCGACCATCTGCATGGGTCAAGCGGCCAGCATGGGAGCTTTGCTTCTGGGCGCGGGTGCGAAAGGCAAGCGTTCGGCTCTGCCACACTCGCGCATCATGATCCATCAGCCCTGGGGAGGCGTACAGGGGCAGGTGGCCGACATCGAGATTCATGCCAAAGAACTGATTGTGCTCAGGAAGCGGATGAACGAGATCCTGGCCAAACACACCGGGCAGCCTTTGAAGAAGATCCAACAGGATACGGACCGTAACTTCTTTATGTCCCCCGAGGAAGCTCAACAATACGGCATCATCGACGAGGTCATCGAGAAGAAACAGTGAGACAATATAGCATCGTCGGTTACCAGGGGCTTGCGTTGTCCGCTGACGCGACGGCCCCTTTCTCATTCTTGCATCTGGTGAGGTCACCATGACATCACATAAAGAAGAGCCGAAATGCTCCTTCTGCGGCAAACTCCAGAGCGAGGTGGAGCGGTTGATCTCCAGCCACTCCGTCCACATCTGCGCTCATTGTGTGCGTATTTGTGGCCAGCTTCTCCAAGCTGAGGCAAAAGCTGCGATACCCGAGAGGCCTCTGCCCACCCCTCGCGAGATCCACGCAGCCCTGGACGATTATGTCATCGACCAAGAACGGGCCAAAAAGACTTTGGCAGTAGCCGTCTACAATCACTACAAACGCATAAACTACCAGCCCGAAGCCGACTCCGTGGAGTTGGAGAAAAGTAACATCTTGCTTATCGGCCCAACGGGAACGGGAAAAACACTGCTGGCCCAGACCCTGGCCAAATCGCTGCACGTCCCTTTCTCCATCTCCGATGCCACGGTTCTCACCGAGGCGGGATACGTTGGAGAGGATGTGGAGAATATCTTGGTCCGACTGATACAGGCTGCCGACTATGATATCGCCAGGGCTGAGCGAGGAATTATCTACATCGACGAAATAGACAAGATCTCCCGGCGCGACGCCAATCCGTCCATCACTCGCGACGTCTCTGGAGAGGGTGTCCAGCAAGCCCTTCTCAAAATCCTGGAAGGCACTCTGGCCCACGTTCCTCCTAAAGGAGGTCGAAAACATCCAGAGCAATTCTTGATTCAGATCAACACCAAGAAAATCCTCTTCATCTGTGGTGGAACCTTTGATG
>Ga0209635_10003241_pt1 | contig 12656 bp, 8 predicted proteins | sample DeeMarSWOR230_32_FD_187463 | JGI IMG/M metagenome (GOLD analysis project Ga0209635, IMG submission 187463) | Marine sediment microbial communities from White Oak River estuary, North Carolina - WOR-2-30_32 (SPAdes) (version 2) | ecosystem: Environmental > Aquatic > Marine > Intertidal zone >...
GAGATCTGTAGCTGAATAATGATATTTTGTTCTTTTAATTAGACTTCGAGTTTGCAATAATTTTATTATTACTGGTCTAGTTGATTTTGTCCCGAGATGGTTTTTTTCCATTAATTTGAGTATTGAGGTATCAGTATATCTTGGTGGGGGTTTTGTTTCTTTTTGCTCAAATAATATCTCTTTTATCGGAATTTCATCACCAATAATTTGAATCTCCATATCATATTTAGGTTTAAGAAATGGAGCAATCTCTAGAAAACCTTGTGAAATTAATGATACCAACTGGGCATTAAATGGTTCTTCTTTAATGCTTAATTTTAATTTTTGTTTTGATTCTATAGCTGCTTCTCCAAAAAGCGCTAAATAATAACGAGTAAGAATATTGTAGACTTGCCTCTGTATATTGCTCTCGAATCTTGAGTTATTAAGTTCTAGACTTTCGAGTGGAGTAATAGGGGGATGATCCCCCATATCTTTTTTCCCTTTAGTTGGTTCCGTCCTCTTATTCTTTAAAAGGCTTATAGTATAATTTTTAAACTGTGAGTGTTGAAAAAATTGTTGTAAAATAGCTTGATGATCAAAATCTGGTTTGTAAACATCACTATCAGTCCTAGGATAAGAAATAATTTTATTAAGATATAAAGAGTTCATTGTTCGCATTGCAGTGTTTGCAGAGATTTTCAAATTTTTTGTTAATAAAACTAATGCTTTTGACGTATTTAAGGGAGTTGGTGGCTCTCTCCGAACTATATTCTTAGAATTATCAATAATCTTTCCAACTTTTTCATGTTTAATATTTTGATAAATTTGTTTTGCTTTTGCTTCTTGAGTTTTCGAAAATGGATTGTGTTTATGATGAGCTCTAATAAAACCCTTTGTATGAACCAGAATTGCATCGATTAAAAAGTAAGGATCTGGAATGAATTTAGTAATTTCCTCTTCTCTGAGATATATTAAATATAAAAGACTGGTTTGTACACGACCGATGGAAGTAAATCTAACTCTAAATTTGTTTAATAATGGTCTAAGAGTGTTAGTAACTTCTCTGGTTGCTGAAAATCCTATAAATGCATCAATAATAGCTCTAACTTCTCCTGATTCTCCCCAATTATATTTTGGTGATATGAGATTGTTAAATTTTTTTAATATCTCATTCTTTTGGAGCGAACTAAGCCATAGTTGTGATATTTTAATATTAGGATTTGTCTGCTTCACAAATGGAAGTGCATCAAATAAACCAATATTACAACCTTCAATGTCAGCATCAGTTCCGATGATACAATGATTTGAAATTTTTGCATATTCTTTTAATGTTTTTATATATGGACCAGCGTAGTTTATAGGAACTTTTTCAATTGCATGAGGATTGGTAATTATATCTCGAGGATTTGAATTTATCCAGCTTTTAAAAGCAGAAGTATTTCTATATTCAAGAAGATGCCCACGTAGAGGAATTACGTAAGTATCTTTGGAGGGTATTGAATAAACATTTAATGATTTTGTCTTTTTAAGTATTTTTACTGAGCCTATTGCATTTGCTATAGCTTCTGCTGCTTTATTTTTTTCTGTAATTATAGTTGTTGCCATAATAAAATTTCAAATGATAAAAAGAATGTTGTTTTTTAAATTTCTGAAAGATTATTAATAATTTATTACAGATATATAAATTTCTGTTTATTATTAAAGAAAAATTGGATATTATAGAATTTTAATTATTGTAATATCCTTCAAAACTTTAAAAAATTTTATTTATAAGAAATTCGAAATAATTGAAAAACTAAATGGGTAAAGTAAATGAAAATGAAGATCCTTTATTCTGTCCTTCGGAGTCTGCCCAAATTTTCCCTCCATGTGCATTGATAATTCCTTTAGTAATATACAATCCTAATCCGGTCCCAGAATCTTTAATATGAATATTTTCACTTAAAATTGGTGGTTCAATCCTTTCAAATTTTTTAAATAACCTTCCAATATTATCTTTAGTTAATCCAACTCCATTATCTTTAACTTCAAAAGTATAGTTGTCATCCTCTTTTGTAGCGGAGATTTCTATCCAGCCATAATCTGGAGTGAATTTAATTGCATTTGAAATTAAATTAGTGAAAACGGCAAATATACGTGTAGGATCTACTTTTAAAATAATTTCATGTTCTATATTCAAAATAATTTCAAGATTCTTTTCGTTGATTAGATAACTTAATTCATCAAGGCAGTCATTAATGATCTTGCTTACATTTTGCATTTCCTTCTGTAATTTTAGTTCATTTTCATCAATTTTCATGACATCTAATAGTTGATCCATTAAAACTTCTAACCGGTTAACATTTCTTTGTACTGTCAATAAATCTGTTGTTACTTCAGGATTTAGTTGACTTCGATGCCTCATTAAAATATAGTCTGTATATCCTGAAATTGAGATTAAAGGCGTTTTTAATTCATGAGCCGCCATTGTTATAAAATCATTCTTAATTTTATCTAACTTTTTTAATTCGATGTTCTGTCTACGTAGTAGCTTCTCAGATTCTAATAATTCCTGTTCTAATCTAAATTTCTCAGTGATATCAGAAAAAGTTCCTTCTATAACAATTGGATTATTGTTATCATCTCTAATGAGATGAGCATTTACCTGTACAACAATTTTCTCTCCATCTTTCTTTTTAACGGGTATAATGAAATTTCTAATAAATCCGTCTTTTAGTAATTTTTCTATATATTCCTCTTTATAAGTAGGACTTTCCCAAAAGAAAGGCAGTGGTTGTCCAATTAAATTTTCATTAAGGTCATATCCTGCAATTTTAGCAAACGAAGGATTGTGATAGATCAAGTTTCCTTCCCATTCTACTTTATAATATCCTTCATCTAAATTTGTTATCATATTTCGAAAATTTTCTTCAGATTCTTTTAATTGGTTTTCCATTTTCTTAGGTTCTGTAATATCTCGTATAATGGTGATTACTTGACTAACATTTCCTTCAATAAAGATAGGAATTTTACGAGTTTCAGTTATTACATCAAAATTTGGTAGTATAGTGGTTTCGATCGTAATCAATGGCTTTCCAGTTTCGAATACTTCGCGATATTCTTCATAAACTTTATCTGGTAAAAAGGGGAATGCTTCAGAGAGTTCCTTACCTAGAATATTTGCCTTATAATCTAATTTATAGAGCCATTTTTTAAGTTCTTTATTTATTAACATAATTCTTAATCCCGTATCTACTACATGTAAAGGATCATTTAATGAATCAATTGTAGTTCGATATTGCTGTTCAGATTCTATTAGATCCTTTGTTCTCTCTAACACTTTTTGTTCTAGTTCTCTATTTAAAATTGTTAATTTTTCTTGAGATTTCTTTAATTCTTGTTCAGCTTTTTTTTTCTCAGTAATGTCTTGAATTATCACCTGAAAAATATTCTCACCTCCAATTTCAACAATAGAATCATCAATACTAATCCATATTAGATATCCATCTTTTGAACGAGATATTTGAACCTCAAGTGGTTCAGGGACAACTCCTTTTAAAATTGATTTATATCTCTCTTTAAATAAAGGTAAAGCTTTCTCAGGTTTAATACTAACATCTAAAAAATTTTTATTTATTATATCCTCTATTTTCCTATTAAATAGTTTCTCAGTAGCCGGATTACAATCAATTATAACTCCATTTCTATTAATTAAAATGATTGAATATGAAGCACTTTCGAACAAATGGCGATATTTTGCTTCTGATTCTTTTATCTTCTGTTCTGCAATTTTCTTTTCAGTAATATCCTGTATTATTACTTGTGTTAGCATTCGATCTCCAATTTTAACAATTGAGCTGTGAATTGATAACCAGACTTTTGTTCCATTAACTCGAGTTATTTGAAATTCTAAAGGTCTTAACTTTTCCCCCTGAAGGAATTTTTTAAAAAGATCTTTTAGCATACTAATGAGATATTCTGATTTTTTTAGAACTGATAAGACTTCAAAAAATTTCTTTCCAATCAAATATTTTGTTTCTAAAACTGAAAGTAGTTTATTCATAGTTGAGTTACAATCAACTATGGTACCATCTTCATCCATTAACCAAATAGAATAGGGAGAACTTTCAAATAAATGACGATATTTTTTTTCAGATTCCTTTAACTTTTGTTCAGTTAACTTTCGAAGAGTTATGTCTCTGGCAAGATTTAAAATTTTAGTTATTCTTCCACCCTCCCTTAAAGGTACTGAATTTACTTCATATTCAAATATTTCCCCACGAGCAGTTTTAGCCTTAATCTCAACTCCTTTAATTTCTTTTCCTCTTACAATTGCCTCTCCAACTGCTTTTAACTCCTCAAGGTTATCACTAGCTAAAAATTCTGAAAAATTCTTTCCTTTAACCTCTTCTAATTTCATTCCAATACGTTGTAATAAAGCAGGATTCATATCAAAGATATTCCCTATAGTATCGGTTATGAAAAAGTAATCTGGACTAGAATTGAATATAGTACGATATTTCTCCTCTGATTCTTTAATTTTTTGTTCTAAAATGTATTTTTCTGTGATCTCCCTTGCTAAACCACTGAATCCAATTTTATTCCCCTCTGAATCATATCTTAAATATACAGAAGATTCACATATGACTATTTCATCATTTTTTTTTCGAAATTGAAATTGTAAATTAGCTTTTGGGTTTGAGGTTTGGTATACTTCATTATAAACTCTAAAGATTTTATCCTTATTTTCTTCGTCAACAAAATTACGATAATTTATACCTAATAATTCATTTTTAGGATAACCAATGAGATTAGCAAAAGCATCATTAAAAAAGGTAAAATTTCCTTTTAAATCAACTTCAAAATAAGTCTCTTTGATATTTTCTAGTATACCTCGATATTTTTCTTCAGATTCTTTTAATTTTTGTTCACCAATTTTACGAATTGTGATATCTTCATAAGTAACTAGGATTCCAACTACATTACTCTTTGAATCATGTAAAGGGATTCTGTTAATCTCAAACCAAGATTGCTTACCATCCCTCATATTTAAAGATTCAATAGCATTATATACTGGTTTATTATTTCTTATAACTTCAAGTTCTTTGTCTTTAAAGGATTGTCCAGTATCCTTTAACCAAATTAAATCTTCATCTTTTCTTCCAATAATACTCGTAGGTTCTTCTATTTTATTTAAAAGGGCAAAATTTTTGTTACATCCCGTATAAACCAGATTTGTATCTTTCCAATAAATTAATTGAGGTATATTATCAAATACTAATTCAAGCATTTCTGTTGTTTGTTGTACAACATTTATTCCTTTTCTTGACTGAAGTAATTTCCAAAATTGTATTTCTGGCAATGAATCCGTTATTTCTCCAAAACTAGCTTGACTTTTCCTTAAATCTAATTCAAATTTTTTAAACTTTGTAATATCTCTGCATATCAAAAATGCTTTCTTACTATTATCTTCATTATCTATGAAACTTCTTCCTTTTATTTCGAACCATCTAAACGGTTTACCACTATATTTAATTTGAGCTTCCTCCGATCCATACCCTGTCTTAAATATGTCTTTTAGGAGTTTAGATACTCGTTGGAAATCTTGTGGGTGTACATAATCGTTAATATTTTTCTTAACAGTAAATTGTTGAAAATTAATATATTCTAATTGATGCTTATCATCTAAAATAAATATGAGATCATCAATATTTTCAGAAAAAACCTGACCTATTTTACTAGGATTCCTAAAAGTACTTGTCATTTCTATCAATTACCTCATTTATCTTTTTTGAGTCTAAATTATACAATAATATTGGCGAAACCTAACCTTTTCTCATATAAAAATTGTACTAATTAAAATATAATTTTTATCTATTTAGAATTTGTATGAAGCAATTTCTAAAACGAAAAAAAAATGAATTATTTATGAAGAGGTTAATCAATTTAACTTACCCGTCCAACCCCTTACTTTTTTTCGCATGTTTTCTTGTCTTAAAATTATTTTATTTAACTGATCTTTTGATTTATTAGTCAAGTCAACAAATTCAGGGAGAAAATTATATTTAGTAAAGAATTTTTTTGCTTCGTTTGATATTAACCCATTCTTGATTTTTTTTGGATTATCTTGATAATCTTCATATTCTGTTTCCCATTTCTCTAAAAATTCTTTTATATTATGTTTTTCTTGAAAAATTGGCAACACACCTAGACTATTCGGAGTTGTTACTGCAATATTGGCTCTACCAATACTGAATCTATTTCCATTGAAAGATACAGCAATACCATTTTCATCCTTTATTCTCTGGAGCATATTAATATCTGTGATTGAATCACCAAGCGCAATCATTTCTGAAATTGATATATTTACTCGTCTAGATATTTCTTCAAGGGCAGCTTCTTTCCTTTTTCCCCCTATAACTCTTATTTGATTCATAACCTTTATATAATTAGATTTTTGGTCTTTCCAGAAAAAATAATTTAAATCATCAATAACGCAATCAAGATCTTTATTGTTATTTAGATATTTTGCAAAGATCTTTTGCAATAACATATCTAGAGAATTTTGTATATCTATTAATCCTTCTTTTAGTTGGTTTATGTTTAATTCTGTACAATATACGTGATCTAATGGTATTTTTAACATTTTAGCAACATTATGAGCAAATTGAGAATAGCTTGTGGAAATTACAAATATATCCCAGTCTTTATTTAAAATCTTCATTAATTCTTTACAACCAGGCAATAATCCAAGATTTTGTTTTGCTAAATTTATTAATTCATTTTCTTTATAGCTTGATATATATAAAGGAGCCATTAATCTAAGAGTATCTCCTGGTTGGTATTCTGGTATATTTAATGAATCTTTAACTCCTGGAACATCAATAAGATAATCATCGTAATTGGAAATCATTGTATAAAAATGGCTCATATTATATTTTTGGCTATCAAATTTTAATTTTTCATTTAATTTTCTTCCAAGTTCAGCAGCAAAATCAATAACACTAATTGGGCCTTCAAGATCCCAACAACAACAAAAAGGCTTTTTTCGCAAAAATTGTTTCCCCTTCTGGAGTTTTACTTCTTATTTTATATTAAAAAGAATTTTAGAGTCTTAAATAACTGCTTATTAAACCTTTATTATTAAAAAAAGTTAACATATAAGAGACATTTCAGTCTAAAATATGTATTAATCGTTAGATTTAAAAATCTCTTGAATAGATTTACTTCTTTCTTTTTCTACAATTTCCTTCCAATTGGGTTCTATCTTATCAAAAGCTTTTAAAGCAAGGTTTTTTATGTCCTCATCAGAAGAGTGTAATAATGGTCCTAGATATGATAGAGCTCTTTTATCTTTGATCCTTATTAAACTCTCAATAATATATATGATTCTGAATTTATCAATCTCATTTTTCTCTTGTTCTTCTTTAAATTTTTCAATGATCCTTAATGTTGCTCTACCATCCCCTATTCTACCCAAGGCTTCAATTATTTTATTGATGACCATATGATCTTTTTCTGATCTAAGAGCTCTGCACATTAAATTAGTAGCTCTCCCATCTTTTAAGAAACCAAGCTGTCTAGCAGCTTCAGCTCTTTTTTGCCAATCATTATCATGAAAAAGTTGTTTTATTAGAGCATTAAATACAGCATTCTTTTCATGCCAATTCATAATTCAAGTATAGATTTAGTAGAAAATATTAGAATCTAATGATTATAGAATATAAAACTCATATAATTAGAATGATTGTGAAATAAAAACAATTTTTATTGTTTTAAAAGAGAATTCATATGATCAATTCTTTTCTGTAATAACTCCCGTGTTCCTACATCTTTTCTATGAAACAAATTTCCCTCAATACATTTGACTCCATTTTCTGCAATTTTTTCTGCTTCTTCCAAAGAATCTGCAATCCCTAAGACACCCATTGCTCTTGAAGTTGTGGTGTAGATTTTTCCACTCTCTCTATAAACTGAGGCATAGTAATATTTTGCTCCTGACTCTTTAATTTTTTCTCTGTTTATTTTAACCAGTTCATCTTTTTTGGGATTAACAGGGTATCCTTCAGGAGCTAAATATTTACAAACTGTTGCTTTCTTTTCAAATTTAAATTTCTTAGATAAATTTCCGTTTATAATACCCCAACAAATTTCTACAAGGTTTCCTTGTAGAAGAGGCAAAACATTCATTGCTTCAGGATCACCAAACCGAGAATTGTATTCTATAAGTTTTAATCCTTTTGCAGTTTTCATAAATTGTCCATATAAAAATCCTTTATATTCTACGCCAGTTTCTGTTTTCACAGCCGCTACTGTTTCTTTCATATCTTCAAGTGCCATATTAACATCCGTTTGAGTAATAAATGGCATAAGATGATCTTCCATGGAATAAGATCCCATTCCTCCTGTATTTGGTCCCTTATCATCTTCATATGCTCTTTTATGATCTTGAACTAGTGGTGAACCAAGAACAGTTTTTCCATCAACAAAGGTTTGTAAGGTAAATTCTTCACCAACACATTTTTCTTCTAAAAGAAATCTATTGTTATTATTCGTTAATTCTTGACAATAATCTAAAATATCTGTTTTTGAGAATAGGTGATCTCCAAAAACTTTAACTCCTTTGCCTCCAGTCAATCCTTCTGGTTTTACTACGAGATTTTCAGCTCCTACATCTTCAATATAACTCTCAATTCCATCCATAGAATCAAAAACTTTACTCTTGACGTTTGAATTAATGTTATGTTTTTCTAATAAATTTCTAGCAAAAACTTTAGAACCTTCTAATTGAGCAGCTTCTATTTTAGGACCAACGCAAGGAATTCCACCTTTTTCAAGAGCATCGACAATTCCAACAACCAATGGAGCTTCGGGTCCAATTACAGCAAAATCTATATTATTTTCCTTACAAAAATCAATTATTTCTTTAAAATCAGTCTCAGAGTGAATCTTTATTTTCTTGCTTAGATCATCTAAACCAGCATTTTTAAAACTCATAAATGAATATAGATTAGCACCTCCCTTAACTATAGTTTCACCAATAACATGTTCTCTGGCACCATGTCCCACGATTAAACAATTTATCATAACTATCAGACTAAATAATCTACAAATTTATAATAACTAAATAGGTTAATATTTAATTTTAACATTAATTATTAACCAAATAATTATATTCCAATTTTAAGATTAGATAAAAATGTCAGAAGAAAAATATAGAAAAGCAGCACGAACGATTATAAAAGCAGGAAATTTTCCATTTCCTATAAGTAATACAATGATAGAACTGTTAAAACTATTGATTAATGAAGATCAATTAAATTTTATTATGGCTTTTAGAAAAAGACAGTCTCAAACTATGGAGCAATTGAAATTAAGTAGTAAAATGGCTGAAGAGGAAATTTTAGCTCATGTTCGAAAATTAGCTAAAGTAGGATTTATCTTTAATCAACCTAACTCAAAAGGTATAATGGTATATAGACTAATGCCTTTGGTAATGGTCGGGGCATTTGAATATACTTTTATGAAAAAAATTGAATTTTCTAAGGAAAATGAAGAAATTGCTAAGTTATTTGCCAAATTATTCGATGAATTAGCAGATTTTATCCAAAAGAATTATGATATGATTCTGCCAATATTTCAAAGGATGCTTCCTTTTGATAGGACCGTTCCTATTTTAGACAAAAATATAGAAGGCGAAGAAATTCAGATTGACATTAACAAGGAAATAGATATTGGAGAAGAGAAAGTTTTAACTACTCAAAATGTTGAAGAAATAATACAAAAATTTGATGAGATTGCCGTGGGACATTGTTTTTGCAGACATCATCAAGATCTTTTAAAAAATCCATGTAAACAGACAAATCTTAGGGAGAATTGCTTTACTTTTGGAAAATCTGCGAATTATGTGGTGGAACAAGGTTTTGGAAAAATGATATCAAAAGAAGAAGCCTTAGTAATATTGAAAATTTCTGAAGAAGATGGTTTAGTACATAAGGCTTGGCATCCTCACTCTGATATCTCTAAAGAAGAAACTAGTATTTGTAACTGTTGTAAATGCTGTTGTGGGATTTTTGATTGGTGGAGAAAAGGAACTACCGCTATGATAAACTCAACGAATTATTTATCTCAAATTGATAAAAATAAATGCGTTGGATGTGGTACATGTATGGAAAAATGTCCTGTAGATGCAATCCAAGGGGATGATAATAATAAAGCTGAAAGTGACCCGGAATTGTGCATAGGTTGTGGTGTTTGTGCTCATTTCTGCCCAGAAAATGCTATTTCATTATTAGAAGGAATGAGGACTGTGTTTGTACCGCCTCCTAGACTGAGAGAGTAAAGTAAATTCAAAAATGTTTACAGGTTTTTCATATTGATTAATAAATTTATTCTTTTTTCTATTAATGGGTGCCTTGATAATAATTTTCTTATTATACTTTCATTATTTTTTTTAGAGTTATTAACAATCCAAAAACTCTTTGAAACTTTACTTACCTGAAAATCTAACTCTGGATTTAAATAGTAACATTTCGCCATCTTCAACAATGCTGATGCAAGAGATAAAGGATCTTTTGTAAATTTAGAACTCGCTAAATCAGCTTGAATTTCTCTAGAACGTGATATATAAGATTCTAGTAAGGGTCCTGTGGGAAACCAAACAAATCTGCCAATTATAAATAATGATTTTATCCATACATCCTTATTTTTTATATGGAATATTTCATGAGCAATAACAGCTTTTATCTCATTAAAATCAAGGTTTTCAAAAATCCCAATTGAAAAAACGATCATATATTTTTTAGGATTTAGAAATAGTGTAAATGCATTAGGAAGTGCATCATCTAAAATTCCAATTCTAATTTTTACATTTAATTCCAAATTATCTAGCATTTCTAAGATATAATTTTGCAAATCAGAACATTCTTCGCTTGAAATAAGTCGAATTCTATTATTCCTCAAGATTGATTTAGCTCCAATCCAATACCAAATTATTCCTAATAAAAAACTTGAACTGTGAAAAGTGATAATTATGAATACTGCTTCAAATGCAGAAAATATCAGTGGTAAAATAATTGTAACTACCACATAAGTGAGTAAAATGAAGTATTTTAGTAATGGTTTAAATTTTATCTTTTTCACTTCCCTTGGTGCGCTTTAGATTTTCTAATTCTTCTAATAGGATATCTAATTCTTCTTTATTATAATTTTTTGAGATTTCTTGAACAATTTTCATTGAAGCGGTATTACCATAGGATTTAACTATTTGTTTTGCTAAATTTCTTGAAATCTTTTTTTCAAAACCTTTTTTTGTTTCTTTTACTTTGTAAATATAAAAAAGTCCTCCTTTCCCTGTTTGTATTTGTCGAGTTAAAAGATTTTTGTTAAAAAGACGATTCATCGTTGTACTAATGGTTGTAAGGGCAATTTTTCTTTCTTTAGAAAGAAGTTCATATATTTCTCTTACTGTAGATGAATTTTTTTTCCACATTAATTGCATTATAGTTAATTCTAATGGTCCTAGTTCTGACTTGATTGCCATAATGATTATATAATCTTCTTCTATTTGATTTATATTTACATGATTTATATATATTTCGACTCTAATAAATGCTTCTATTAATATAGTAACATTTAAATTTGATATAATTTATTATTCTATTATAGTCGAAGTGACTATTATAATAGAAATAAAATTAAAAGGTGAGAAAAAATGTGTATGCCAATTGAAATATTATTTTTTGCTATACCACTAATAATAATTCATTTCTCTTTAGCAGGATATAGTTTACACAATATGATTCGAAGTACAACTAAAACTAGAAGAATTAAAATAGGTTGGAGTTTAGTTATCTTCATTTTTAACTTAATAGGACCATTACTATATATTTTCTTTGGGCGTGAAAAATTTAAGGTCAATGCATAATGATATAATTTGAAAACAAAATATTGGTAAATTTCATGAATAGTATGATTTCAGAACAGAAAAAAGAAAATAACCCTTTAAACCAAAATCTTGAACTACCAAATGGAAACAATTTAATAGAGTTTGAAAATGTGTCTAAAAAGTATAAGAATCTTTTAGCCTTAGATAAAATCTCTTTTAAAATCAAAAAAGGGGAAATATTCGGGTATATTGGGCCAAATGGAGCCGGAAAAACAACCACAATTAAAATTTTAGTTGGATTAATTGATAAATATACAGGGAATGTTTATGTTAATGGAAAAAATATTTTCAATAACTTGAGAGATTTACATCGTCTAATAGGTTATCATCCTCAAGAAGCAGGTTTTCAAGAATGGCGAACAGTAGATCATGTTTTCAAAACATTTGGGCGCTTGTCAGGACTCAGATCCGACCAACTTGAACAACGAACTCAAGAAATTTTAGAACTAATTAATTTATCTGATGTACGATATAAGAAAATTATTCATTTATCGGGAGGAATGTTTCAAAAATTAAGATTAGGTCAAGCTTTACTTCATGAACCTCAGATTTTGGTGTTAGATGAACCTTTATCAGGTTTAGACCCAAATATGAGATTTCAATTTAAAAAAATCATAAAAAAATTGGGAAAAAGTGGGATAACCATTTTATTTTCATCACATATATTAAGTGATGTTCAAGATGTTGCCGATAAAATTGGTATATTAAATAAGGGCAAGATTTTAACAATTGGTAATCCAGAAGAGCT
>Ga0209635_10003242_pt1 | contig 12654 bp, 7 predicted proteins | sample DeeMarSWOR230_32_FD_187463 | JGI IMG/M metagenome (GOLD analysis project Ga0209635, IMG submission 187463) | Marine sediment microbial communities from White Oak River estuary, North Carolina - WOR-2-30_32 (SPAdes) (version 2) | ecosystem: Environmental > Aquatic > Marine > Intertidal zone >...
TATCCCCGGGACCAGCTTCAGGAATTTGAGTATGATGAGTTTCTATGGTACGAATTTCTCCTTTGACTCCTTCAGGCATTATTATAATATTTTGTCCTGGTTTTAGAACCCCCGTTTCTACTTTCCCTACAGGCACAGTTCCTACACCAGTTATTGTGTATACATCTTGGATTGAGAGTCTAAGTGGCTTGTCAACAGGTTTAGGTGGAACTGAAAACTTGTCAAGAGCATCAGTTAAAGTTGGACCATTATACCATGGCATGTTTTCGCTTTTTTTAACCATATTGTCTCCTGTCCAACCAGATATTGGTACAAAATCAATTTTTTCAGGCCTAAATCCTGTCATTCTAAGTAGGTCCGCTACACCTGATTTGACTTCTTCGTATCTATCTTGATCCCATTTAACTGTAGGATCATCCATCTTGGTTATACCAACGACAAGTTGATTGACACCTAGAGTGAACGCTAGAAAAGCGTGTTCCCTCGTCTGACCTCCAGGACCAGTTCCTGCTTCATAGTCCCCTTTCTTTGCTGAGACTATTAATATGGCTGCGTCTGCTTGGCTGGCTCCTGTAATCATATTCTTTACAAAATCTCTATGTCCTGGCGCATCAATAACAGTATAAAAGTATTTATCGGTTTCAAATTTGAAGAAGGACAGATCAATAGTCATTCCTCTCTCCCTTTCTTCTTTTAATCTATCAAGAACCCAAGCAAATTTCACTTCCTCTATTCGCATGCCAAACTTTTTCGCTTCCGTCTCGTGCTCTCTGATAGCTCTATCGCTAATCTGACCCTTAAGAAGTAAGAGGTGTCCCACGCAGGTGCTCTTTCCGTGGTCTACATGCCCTATTACTACTAAATTGAGATGGGGCTTCTGACTACTCATTTTCTATCACATTACATTAGCAATTAATTTTGATCAGGGATTCAAGTACATAAGGTTTAGTTACTTAAATATTTTGAAATGACTTTTATTTCTATTTGTTTTATGTGATATACATTCCTTTATTTTTCCAATAATGTTTATATAAAAATAGGTTACGGTCAAATAATTGATAATTGGGTAGAGTAAAGGATGTAAGGTTAATGGTAAAACTGTTCGACAAATGGTCATTTGAGAACGTTGAAGTTCATGATATGGGATTAAAAAGATGTGTCTCATTGAATCCTGTATACATCCCTCATAGTGGAGGAAGACATGAACACAACCGTTTTGGTAAATCAAATGTCAATATTGTCGAAAGACTGGTTGGAAATCTCATGCGCCCAGGACGGAATGGAGGAAAGAAAAATAAAGCGATTACAATAGTGAAACACGCACTCGCTATAATTAATCTTAAGACAGGAGAGAATCCTATACAGATTCTTGTTAACGCTGTAGAAAACTCAGCTCCATGTGAAGACACGACTAGAGTAAGATATGGAGGAATGTCCTCTCGCCTTTCTGTTGACATCGCACCTCAAAGAAGACTTGATTTAGCGTTAAGGTATATTGCAGAAGGCGCACAACGCGTTTCATTTAATAATAATAAAAGTATTGATGAATGCTTAGCAGATGAAATAATTTTAGCTGCAAATAGGGATGGAAAGAGTTATGCTGTTCAAAAGAGAGATGAGGTTGAGCGTATTGCGCTCTCATCTAGATAGAATAAGCATACATAATATATTGGCAAAAATTTTTGTAAAGTAATTAATTACTAAAAAACATTGATATTTGTGATGTTATCTAATTGGTTTCTCAGTTTTTCCTAGAATAAGAGACTTGAGAGAAACCCCATTTACTAATGTTACCTTATATCTCACACCAGGAATATCTCCCATCGATCTTCCTCTACTACCGCCTATTCCACAGATTGTAACTTCATCGTGTTCATCTATGTGGTTGAGAGCTCCATCGCCAGGTAGAAAAGCTGTAGCTTGACGACCATTTTTTATTAATTGAACTCTAACACATTTTCTAATGGCGCTATTTGGTTGTTTACTTTCGACGCCGACTTTCTCGAGGACAATCCCCCTAGCCATAGGAGCACCTTCAAGCGGATCTGATTTAATGTCCAATTTTAGTGCTCTTCTTTTAAAATAACGGTCCTTCCATCTGAAACGTTTTCTCTTATTTTTTAAGCCCCGTGCTGCATATAGTCCAAATGGAGAATTTCCCATATATTCATCACCGAGTAAACAACGAACTTCTGTAACTGATTATTTAATTTTATTGTTATTACCTTAAATCACTTAGTTAATGATTACGTTAGCGATTTCAAAATATTTCTTTGCTAATAAACGAGTACGTTCAGCAATTCTTCCGCCCTTTCCAATCGCAATTCCCTTATCACGGGGATTAACAGTGACGACAGCTATTTTCTGTCCATCGAGTTTCTCTGTAATTCTTATCTCATTTAGTTTAGCAGGCGAAAACGCGTTTCTTAGGAAGGATTCTGGTTTATCTGAATATTCAATGATGTCAATATTTTTATTGAGCATTTTACTGAGCATTTTGACTCTTGCACCTTTCTTTCCTATTGCTAGACCTACGTCTCCAGAACGAACAACGATTATTACGCGACCTTCAGCTTCATCAATTATTATGTCTCTTGCTACGGCACCTGTGATATTTTCAAACAATGCTATATAGCGGATTTCATCATTTGTGAATCGAATTTTATTAGACATGCTTTTATTCTTCCACTATTTTTAAGATCTCTGAATCCCCTGTTTCTCTTATCGCGATGGATAACACACTAAATGGTTTCCCACAATCGACTCCTAAATCAAATCCTGAACTAGGATAGACATATACGGGTATTTTAGACATATTTGATTTCTGAATAAGTTTGTTGAATTTAATCTGTGGGCAATTTGAAGCTATAACAACCATTTTTACTCGTCCTCGTTCTACTTCTGAAAAAGTTTCTTTTAGACCGAAAACTACTTTACCCGTTTTTACAACTGTTAGTAAAGCGTTACCGAGATCAACCATTATAATTAAGCACCATCAGATTCAATCTTTTTCAATTATCTATTTTTAACGGAGTGTTGCGGCTAGGTCCCATGAATAATTCGATGAGACCTGTTCCCACAGGTACTCTTTGACCCACAATCACACTTTCTGTAACGCCCCCTAATAAATCAATACTTCCCTTCGAGGCTGCATCAACTAATGTGGGTACAGTTATCTCAAAAGCTGCTCTTGCTAAGACACTTTCTTTCTTACCACTAAGACCATGTCTGCCTATTTGAAGTACTTCTCCAGATGAGGTCATAGCATCTGCAACAAGCATTACATGTCTGACATCAACATCTAGTCCTTGTTCCTCTAAGACACCAACTGCTTCATGAATTATTAGATTTCGTGCTGATTCAATTCCGAGAGTTTCAGCCATCTCGTGAATATCGTTTGTAATTGTACGAGTTGAATCAACGCCCTTAATTTTTAAAACTTCTATTAAGTTCGATCCGTCAGTATTTATAACCCATTCTCCATCTTTTTGATCAATAAGGACTCTTTTAATACCAGGTATTCCTTTAATATCCGTTGAGAGTATTTGGCTTTCAAACTTGAATAAATCGCTATTGTTCATTTGGTTAGGAACAATCTCGATCTCATCATCCTTTATATTAACAGTTGAATCTTTGAATATTAGAGTTGAAGATAAATCTTGTAAGGATATACCTCTATTTTCCATCATTTCTAGGTCCAATTTGATTATTACTGAATTGGAGATCATATCAATTTCATGAATGGAAGTAATATCTTCTAAGTTTGTATAAAGAATTTTTTGCGCGATATTATTCGCATTTTCTCTATTCGTTCTGTGCTCTTCATCCAAAAAGATCATCATAATTGGTGTTGATGGTGCTTTTCGAGCGTCAACTATCTCGATTAGTCTAGGAAGACCGAGTGTGACGTTCATCTCCTTTACACCCGCATAGTGAAAAGTTCTTAATGTCATCTGGGTACCCGGCTCACCAATAGATTGAGCAGCTATTATACCAACAGCTTCACCAGGTTCAACAAGTGATTTTTTATAATTTTCAAGTGTCATGGCTATAATTTTTCGAACCGATGAATTGTTTAGATTTTCTTCTTTTGATTGGCGTCTTAATTCTGAAATAAGAATCGGTGTTAATTCTTGACCAATTGACTCCAATTTTCTTTTAATATAACCAGTAGAAGCTAGATTTTCATCTCGTTTTACGTCTAAAGAACTAATTAGTTGTTCGATATTGACTGCTTTACCATGATCACTTTTTGCAGGATCAACGCCGTCTTCACCATAATTAAACTCCACTATATCTCCATTTGAAGTACGAACAGTGCTATCGTATTCAACTCTTAAAAACTCAAGAGCATTAATGAGACGCCTTTGCATATACCCACTTTGCTGAGTTCTAACGGCAGTATCAACAAGACCTTCTCGTCCCCCCATAGCATGGAAAAAGAAGTCTGTTGGACCAAGTCCATCTCGGTAATTCGAGTTTACGAATCCTCTTGCTCTTGGGCTCTGATCATTTGGTTTAAAGTGAGGGAGAGCCCTATTCCGGTATCCCCTAAAGATACGTTTACCTCGCACAGCTTGCTGTCCTAAACAAGCAGCCATCTGACCAAAGTTTAGGTTTGATCCACGAGCCCCCGTCTTAGTCATTATTATTCCATGATTATCCATACTAAACACGTTATTAGCAGCACGACCAGTCTTGTCTCTAGCTGAAGCTAGCTGATCCATTATTTTGATTTCAAGTGATTCATCTAAAGTCTTACCTGCTATCCTTTCGAGTGTTTTATTATTAAAATCATTAATTAGTCGTTCAGTATTTTCTTCAGCTTCTTGAATAATGAGATTAATATTTTCTATAGTATCTTCTGGTAGATCTAATTCATTTATTGAAAAAGTAAAGCCGATCATCGTTATATACTCATTAAGCATCTTGCCCATTGAGTTTAGAAACTTACGACCTGCTTCGGAACCGAAGTCTTTTATAATTCGGTGGTATAAACTGTCTGATTTTTCAGCACCAATTGAATTCTTATCAATAACTCCTTGTAATAACTCTCCATTTTTAACAATCACATAGGCATCATATGGACAGTCTTGTTTTAGACATTTAGCACACGCCTGGCAAACACTTGACTTTAATGTGTAGTTTAAACCGTCGGGAAGTAATAAGGTGAATACTTGTTTACCTGTCCAAAGCTCTTCAGGTTGGTTATATGTTGGTTTAGGAAAGGCGCCATCAAAATTAATGACAGTGAGGAGTCTTGACACTTGTTTTTTATTGAGGAGTGTACCTTCTTTTGTCAATAGGTAAGAGGCAGTAATAAAATCTTGTATTGCACCAATAATTGGGCCTCCATATCGAGGGGATAATATCTGATCTTGGACTTGCATTAAAATTCTTGCTTCAGTTCTCGCTTCCTCGCTTTGTGGAATATGGAGATTCATTTCGTCGCCATCAAAATCAGCATTGTAAGGAGGGCAAACACTAAGGTGTAATCGAAAAGTTTTGTAAGGTAAAACTTTTACCTTATGAGCCATAATTGACATTCTATGAAGAGATGGTTGACGATTGAAAATTGCCACATCTCCATCTCTTATATGACGTTCAATAATAAAACCTGGTTGAATTGCGTCTGCAACCTTATCTCTCTCGATTACAAATTCTAAGCGTATCCTTTTACCATCAGGTCTTATTACATATAAAGCACCAGGATAGTTATCTGGACCATTTATTATGAATTTTTTAAGTATATCTATATTCCAAGGAGTTACCTTTTCTGGAATCGTAAGTCTCTTCGCGATTTCAACTGGAACTCCCACCTCATTTATGTCTAAGTTTGAATCAGGAGAAATAACTGTTCGAGCTGAAAAATCAACCCTTTTTCCTGAAAGATTACTTCGAAAGCGCCCTTCTTTACCCTTGAGCCTTTGGGATAATGTCTTTAGAGCTCTACCAGACCTATGACGAGCTGGCGGAATACCCGATGCTTGATTGTTAAAGTAAGTAGTTATATGATATTGTAGCAATTCTGATAGATCTTGTATAATAAGTGTTGGCGCTCCTGCGTCAATATTTTCCTTCAATCTTTGATTGATACGAATAATATCAACTAACTTGTGAGTTAGGTCGTCTTCAGACCTTATTCCAGTTTCAAGAGTTATTGAAGGTCGGACATAAACAGGCGGAACAGGAAGGACACTGAGTATCATCCACTCAGGACGAGCTACATCAGGATTAATCCCTAATATTATAAGATCTTCATTGGGTATTCTTTCTAACCTTTCCCTAATCATATTTGGGTTAAGGATTCGAACACCTCCATCTCTGATTTCCTCATAAAAACTCGTAGGTTTGTTAAAAGTAATTTTAAATATTCTCATACCACAGTGAGGACAAGTAGAGTACTTTATAGCCTCTTTCTCAACATCTTTATAAAAATCATCGAGAACAGCTCCATACATTTCCTCTTGTCTATTCATCTCAACTTTGAAGTCAGATATTCTATCGTCTGGAAGTGAGATCCTTCCACAGTTACCACAAGTGGTTCTCAGGAGTTTAAATATTAGTTTAGTAAATTCTACGTGAATTATCGGTACCGCTAACTCTAGATGACCAAAATGTCCAGGACACTCTGTTGCAGTATTTCCACAGGTTTTACATCGTTGTCGAGGTTCGAGAGTACCAAGACGGCCATCCATTAGACCTCCCATAATAGGAATACCATCTTCATCATACGTATCTGCTGTGTTAACTTCAACAACCGAGAGCTTCCTAATCATGTTTGGTGATAAAATTCCAAACTTGATGCCTCCAACTTGTTTTTGCATTCCCTCGATTAAATTCGACATTTTAAGCTCTCTCCTGTAATAATAGCTTTGGAGAAATGCATAAGCTCATCATTTCCTGTACTAAAAGTTTAAAGGCGTAGGATACTGCCACTGAGGAATGAGTTGTTTTTTCGCCACATGCTTTACATACGTATTTGCGCTGTTTATAGTCGTAATACGCAATATTACCACATTCCTCACATATTTGAATGACCGCTTTATCAGACTCTTCTAAAAGTCTATCCTTTAAAAGTAAGGCAGCACCATGACCGATAAGACAGTCCCTTTCCATTTCCCCAAATCTTAATCCTCCACCTCGGGCTCGTCCCTCTGTAGGTTGACGAGTCAACATCTGTACTTGTCCCCTTGCTCGAGCATGCATCTTGTCTGCTACCATATGGTGGAGTTTTTGATAATATACTATTCCGATAAATATGTCTGCTTTAATCTTTTCACCCGTAATACCATTATACATGGTCTCTGTTCCGGAATGTTGAAATCCTAAATTTTGCAGCATTCCTCTGATCTCATTTTGAGTGATGTTGTCAAAGGGGGTTCCATCAATTAAATCTCCTTTTAATGCAGCAGTCTTACCTGCTAGAGATTCGAGAAATTGTCCAATAGTCATTCTGGAAGGAAAAGCGTGAGGATTAATAATAGCATCAGGAATAATACCACTTTCACTGAATGGCAAGTCTTCTTGTTGTACAATCATGCCAATAACTCCTTTTTGGCCATGTCTTGAAGCGAATTTATCGCCAACTTCAGGAATTCGTTGATCTCTAACCCGAACTTTTACATCTTTACTACCCTCGATTGATTCAAGGATAAAAACATCATCAACAATTCCATTTTCAGAAGGTCTTAAACTAACTGAAGTATCCCTTCTAGTAGGTCCTCTAACCTCAAACTCTTTATACTCTTCAAGAAATCTAGGTGGACTTGTTTTTCCAATAAGAACATCACCACCTTCAATTGTCGATTCCACACTAACAACGCCATCTTCCTCAATTAATCTATAATATTGTTCACCTCGGTATCCACGAATCCCAGATTCGGGAATCTCAAATTTATCTTTAAGTCCACCTAGATATTGTCTACCTTCAGCATTGTATACCCTAAAGAATGTAGAACGACCTAAACCGCGATCTATCGATGCTTTATTTAATATGATAGCATCTTGCATATTATATCCTTCATATGACATAACCGCTAAAACAAAGTTTTGTCCAGAAGGTCTATTATTGTACCCTAATACATCAGAAGGTTTCGTGGTGACAATTGGGATTTGTGGGTAATGCATAATGTGGCTTCTTGAGTCTACTCTATTGAAGTAGTTAATACCATATATTCCGAGAGCTTGTTTAGCCATTGCTGCTTCATAGGAATTCCTCGGTGACTGATTATGTTCCGCGTATGGGATAATGGAGGTACTAATACCGAAAATTGTGTAAGGCGCAATTTCAACATGCGTATGTTTGGAAGTAATTTCACTCCAATTTAGTGCTATGTAGGCATTTTCTTCTTCATCAGCATCTAAATACTCGATAAGACCATTATCTATTAAGTCATTCCAGTAAAGCTCTTTTAACTTCAACTTTGTGATGTGATTTTTCGTAACCTTTGGTTTTCCATTCTCGACAATCACTAAAGGTCGTCTAACTCTTCCAGCATCACAGTTAATATTTATCTCTGGATCATAATCAGTAGCTGCTTTAAGGTAAACAATATTTACTTCTGAACTAATCTCTCCCATTCTTCTACGGTGTCTGAAATCATTTACTAATTCCTGAGGTGAAAATGAAAACCCTACAAGTCTCCCATCTACAAATACTTTTACAGACTCTCTTCTAATTGATATATCAGCGTCCTCTATACTTGTGACACCCAATTTAAGAAGTGTTCGTTTTATTTCCTCATTATTTACACTGACAGATATACACGACATTAATGATAGATTTTTCACTAATCCACAATTGGAACCTTCAGGGGTTTCATTTGGACATAGTCTTCCCCAATGAGTTGAATGCAGATCTCGCGCTTCAAAATTGGGTTGACTTCTACTCAAAGGTGACTGCAATCGACGAAGATGGCTTAAAGTTGATATATGATTGGTTCGATTAAGCAACTGGGTTATTCCTATTCTGCCATGTCCCAAGTTACCAGTAGCAATAGCATGTTGAACGCGATCAGTAATAATACCCGGTCTTACCGCTGCAGCAATAACTGGTTTTTTCCGTCTTGAAGTAATTCGCTCAAGTTGATACTTAATATCTCTAAATAGGTTTCTAAATGCAATTCTGAACAAGTCTGAAAGAAGAGGACCAGCAAGTCGAAGGCGTTTATTTGCATAGTGATCCTTATCATCTTCTATTCTATAACCAAGTTTTAACTCGATTAATCTTTGAGCTATTTCGCCAAGGAGAAAAGCCTTCTCCTTTCTTAATTCAGGTTTCCTACCTACATGTGGAAGGAGATTTCTATCTAGAAGATTTTCAGTTCTCCTTAACCGGTATTCTCTAATTTGACCATGTGCTACTCGATTACCAATATAAGAAATTGCATCAGCTATTGTGTCTACACCTATAGATTTTTCAAATGAAGGCTCAAGTTGATTCTGAATCTCGTATCGAATTGATATAGTTTCAGCAATTTCCTTATCAGATTCTATACCAAGACTTCTCATTAAAATGACTAAGGGTATCTCAGTAGATACTCCGGGTATTGAAACATAAAGTACCCCGTCTGGTTTCAGTTTTACTTCTATTCGAGCCCTAAAACCAACAGTAGTCGAAAAAACCTTAGCTCGATAAATAGGTTTACTACCACTGCTATCAATATCAATCAATATTTTATTTGGAGCTAGGTCTTCAAGAGCTACAATAACACGTTCTGAACCATTTATTATGAAATATCCACCTGGATCCGCGGGGTCTTCTCCTGCCTTTATTAACTCTTCTCTAGTCATAAATGATAAGGGACAGAGATTCGATTTGAGCATTACAGGAACGTCACCAATGTATACTGTTTCAATTGATTCTATTTGTTCATCTGAAACGAGAGATACATCAAGATGCATAGGAGCGGAGTAAGTTAAGCTTCTTAGTCGAGCCTCCATAGGGAGAATGGGGTGTTTTGATCCGTCAACTTCTACAATTTGAGGTCGATCAATTCTAATTTTTCTTAACTTGATTTTCATTGGAAAGTCAGATATTTCAATTGGGATTTCGTCAATGTCTCTGATTATTTGCTTTAGTTCTGTTTCGATGAATTCATTATAGGAATCTAAATGTTGTCTTACAAGACCTTTCTCTTCAAAGTAACTTTGCATTAAATTCCATAAATCCAAGCTCAATGCATCTGATTCGTGTTTTTCCATAATTATTTTCACCCTGATGATAGTTTATTAAAAATCAAAGAAAATAATCCCCCAAATATGAGAAGTGACATAGTACGCGAATCATGTGAAATAATATGTGAATTAGAATCTACTCTACTTCGACTGTTCAGATGCTTCAATATAAAAATTGAATATGTCTGAACCGATGAATTTTTAAACATATTTTTAGTTAAGTTCTCAACCAAGTATCTTTCTACATCCTTAAGTTGAGATTAAAATCGAATGAAATCTAAGATGGGGACTCTCCCAATTTTAAAGCTATTTTAAAGCCCTTAGATTTACTAATAAACTTTATTATTTATGTTATTTTTTCAGTTTTTAAATTATTATTAGGATATTAATACTATACTCAATATTATATTGATAAGACACATTTCTTATATGTAGGTAAAATACTCAATTACGATTAAATGGGCCGGTAGCTCAGCTTGGTTGACCCAAACTTTGAAAGATGGGGCTAAAGAGCACACGGCTGATAACCGTGGGGTCGGGAGTTCGAATCTCCTCCGGCCCATTATAGAATCTTATTTGTGTTAAATATCTAAATTATTATACATTTTATAGAGATTAATTAAAATGTAAACATGAATCTAAAAATCATTAAGTCTTAAAATGTGTGATGATTAGAAAGGTGTGCAGTTGATGCCAAAGGCGAGAAAAGGGGTGGTACAAATACGATTTGAAATTTTAGAGTATCTATATTATGAGGTCGAACCACAGCCAAGGACACATATTTGGAGGAGGGCAACAACGATGAGTTACGATGACTTTCAGAAGCATCTAGCATATTTAATTGAAAAGAGCTTGATAACTGAACAGAAAAATGGTAAATTGGAAATCAAGGAGGAAGGTCGTAATATTTACGATAAATTACGTAGTATATTATCATCAATCCTATGAATTCAAGAATGTTTATTATTCATAAAGTAATTTTCCATATGAAATTCCACACTTTCAAATTAGAATTTAAAACTTCATTTTTTTGTGTTCTGTTTATTCTATACTTAGGTTATAATTTAATCTTGAGCTAAGACATTGACAACATTATCATTAGTAATTTTTAAAAAGTTATCAAGTTCTTTCACTGGAACTGTAGCTCCTGCAGCAATGTCATGTCCTCCACCAATGCCTTGACAAGCCTTAGCAGTCTCTTGTAAAATTTGACCGAGATTTAATCCTTTGTTTACTGCTTCTCTAGAGGCCCTGCTAGATACTTTAATTAAGTCATCCGCCGATCTTGATAGGGCGATTATTGGTTTTAAGGTTTGGAAAGGACCACTTGTTATAAGAATAGATGAAACAGCCCCAATAATTCTATCACTTATTTCGTTCATTCTATCTACACTAATTTCATCTCTTCCATCAATTATGTAAATACCTTGTTTTTCAGAGATTACTCCCTTTGTTTCAAGCACCCAATCAATATGTTTCGCTAAGGTTTTTCTATAATTCTCATATGTTTCAATAGTTTCTTGATATTGTTGACCTCTGTTTCCAATAGCTACTGCAACACCTAACCCTGATTTATTCATTCTTCCACATGCATTTAGAATTGTGGCAAATTCTCTCGCATCTCGTAATGGAGTATTATCCTTCTCTCTGATCAGAGTATACACATTACCTATTAGACTTGAAATAATTGAGGTTGGTGTATTTTTTGAAGCTAAAAATTTCACAAGCTCTGTGAGAACGCGTTGTTTTTCTTCAATTGTCAAGTCTACTAAAGTTTTCCACCTAGAAGCTTCTTCTAAATCTATTTTAAGATTCTTTAAAAAACTATAACAATTAGATTCTTCTCCGCTTAGTCCAGGTAAATATGGATCAGTTGTTGATGCTAGAGCCTTATGGATGGGCCTTGTTTCTCTACCGAAAAATATTAGATCCCTATCAACTTTTAGGTAGTTACTGTCAACAGCATCAGATAGTATCATTTTATTGAGGCCAATTAGCTCTCGCTTAGAATTCTTATCTTGAGAGTCGCCAAGTGCGCCAACTATTGCTAAATAAGCTAAATCAACGTTATTCTGATCCAAAGCTTTAGCAAATAAGTATGAAACTCCTGCTGCACTTACTTCATTTCCACCATCAAAACCCCAAGTTATTGGATTGACTTGTATTGATTTAGATAAATCTAAATCTTGAGGCTGATGGTGGTCTAATATAATGGATTGAGTTTTTTTAAGAAATTTATGAATTAGGTCTTGATAAGCACTCCCCATATCAGCGAAAATCGTTAAATGGGATTTTTCAGATGAAAGTTCCTTAACAATATTTTCATCTAAGCTTTTTTCGATTCTAATTTTAAAAGGTGACCCGTGTCTCAAAAGTGCTTGTCCAATTATCCCAGCACTTGAAAGGCCATCTGCATCCAGATGAGATACAACTCTAACTGGCGTCTCTTTATCATATTCATTCAGAATTTCTGCC
>Ga0209635_10003243_pt1 | contig 12653 bp, 10 predicted proteins | sample DeeMarSWOR230_32_FD_187463 | JGI IMG/M metagenome (GOLD analysis project Ga0209635, IMG submission 187463) | Marine sediment microbial communities from White Oak River estuary, North Carolina - WOR-2-30_32 (SPAdes) (version 2) | ecosystem: Environmental > Aquatic > Marine > Intertidal zone >...
GCAGTTCTAGTTGTCACTGGGCAACCTTCTGATAACACTTACCAGGAAACGCATTCAGTGAACTGTCCCTGTGGAGCACTCTGCACCTGGTGTCCAGGGTACTGGTCCAATAAATACTATTCGGTAAGATGGGTAGACCCTTTTCCCCCCTATGGTACAGGATATTCTTCTGTTGGTCCTTTTACTCACCATCCTACTTCCTTAGGCTACCAGAGCTACACCACAAATCCTGTGTTCAGTGGAAGCCAGTGCAGTCAACGCTGCTGCACTTTTTCTGTCACCACTTACTGGAAGGCATATCCTGTCCAGGTGGACTATAATATTGATGGATCTGCCTGGGAAACTATTAACACAAATCTGAGGAACACCACTACAAAAACTATTGTATCCATTGCTGGCGGTTCCCACACCCTGAATTTTGCTGAATCTTCTTCCTACAACACGAAATTCTCATGGACATTATACGTTCCAGTAGATAATTCACCAGATACATACACTACCACTATGCAGTACGATACCTACGGGAATATCACTTCTATTACTGATGCTGAGTCAAATACAATTACCTTTTCCTATTCATCTGATTATTCATACGCTTACCTAACAGAGATCTCTGCAGTTGCTGGCAATGACACCATCACCTCAAAAGCCACCTACGACTACTACAGGGGCTGGATCACCTCAATACAACAGCCAGAAGGAGTCAAAGCAGGATCAGGATACGACTATGTGTATAGTTATGATCTCTTAGGAAGAGTCATCAAGAAAGAGCTCCCACTATTCAGGGACAATCTCACTATTATGGAGTGAAGTTTGTATCAATTCCTCATAATTAGCTTTTTATATATCCAGTAGAAATGTGCCCATGATGTCATTGTCTGGTTGGAGAAGGGTTTCCCAATTCACCTTTCTGGTATTTTTTGTTGTACTGTTCTATAAGACCCAGTATCCACTGGAGTTTGTCTATACCAACATTTTATTGAGGGCTTCTCCCCTCATAATGATCTCCAATATCCTGATCACCTACTCATTTTCTGTAAGATTTTTACCTGCAATCCTTTTGCTTGTTGCCACATTATTTCTAGGTAGATTTTTTTGCGGCTGGATCTGTCCTGTAGGTACTATATCTGATTTGATACCGAAAACAAAAAGAAGACTCTCTTTTCACAGATTTAAGTACTATTTTCTCGTCTTCCTAATAGCTTTGTCAGTTCTTGGATTCCAATTGCTACTAATTTCAGATCCCCTTGTCATTTTCACCCGTTCATTGGCCTTTATTACGCAGATGAGGGTTTCTCTGATGCTCATTTTCATCATAATTTTGGTTACCGGATTTGGAGAACGATTCTGGTGCAGAGTGATATGTCCTTTGGGAGCTTTGCTGGGTGTTTTCTCCATTGCCAAAGTGTTACACCTCCATGTACAGGAAAACTGCAAGAAATGTAATATCTGTAGCAGAGTTTGTCCCATGGATGCGATCCAGGATTTTGACGTCAAGAGAACAGAATGCACTCTGTGTTTTGAATGTGTAGACAAATGTCCTCAGAATGCAGTAACACTTACCAAAAGAAGAGAACCTGTCACTGTTGAATCGCGAAGAACCTTCCTGAAAGCAGGGGTAGCAGCAGGAGCAGCAGTCTTGCTTTCACCATTGCTGGGAAAATCACTGGACACCTCTGCGAAACTCCAGGTTATCAGACCGCCAGGTGCCTTAAAAGAAGAGAACTTTCTCTCTGTCTGCGTGCGATGTGGAGAATGCATGCGGGTATGTCCCTCACAGGGATTGCGACCAGTACTTTCTGAGGGTTCTGTGTACAGCCTGTACACTCCGAAGCTAGTTCCCAGGATTGGAGAATGTCAATTGTGCATGCTGTGCTGGCAGGTGTGCCCCACAGGAGCATTAATAGAAGTAGATCCCACTCAGATGAAGATAGGAACAGCCTCTGTTAACAGAGATACCTGTCTGGAATGGAGACACGAGAAAGCCTGTCTGGTGTGCCAGGAGGTATGTCCCTTCCAGGCTGTGGATGTGGTAGAAAGCGGAGGAAGAGGGAGAGGCCAAGGAGGAAGAGGGCGGAGAGGACCAGAAGTGAACAGATCATTGTGTGCTGGGTGTGGTGCGTGTGAGAATAAATGTCCTGTGGAACCTACAGCCATTACCGTGAGTCCTGAAGGAGAGATACGCTACTAGTACTGAGTTTGATAGGTAAATATGGCGAAACAAAAAAAGAAAATCCAAAAGAAAATAAAATAAGAAAGAATCAGGTTTTTTTGCCCTTTTTTTCGTATTCAATCCGTTTCAATTCTGCTCTTTTGATCTTACCGCTCATGGTCTTGGGCAGCTCATCCACGAATTCAATTTCCCGGGGATATTTGTACGGTGCTGTTATCTGTTTGGTGTGGTCCTGTAGCTCTGCCCTTAGGGCTTCTGATGGTTCCCACCCTCTCTTCAGCACCACGAATGCCTTGACCACCTCTCCTCTCACTGGATGGGGCGATCCCACAGCTGCGCATTCCAGCACTGAAGGGTGGGCTAGCAATGCATCCTCCACTTCAAAGGGACCAATGCGGTATCCTGCACTCAGAATAACATCATCTGCTCTTCCTTCGAACCAGAAATACCCCTCTTCATCTTTTTTGCACAAATCACCCGTGTAATACCTCCCGTTCTTGAATACTTCTTCCATTTTATCAGGCATTTTGTAGTATTCTCTGAACAAAGACGGCAACCCAACTTTGGTAGTGATCTCACCTACTTTTCCTGCTTCAGCTTCGTGTCCATTTTCATCTAGAATTTTCACATCCTGCCCAGGCATAGGTTTCCCCATACTTCCCGGTTTCACCTTGATGCCAATATAATTACAGGCTAGACAGGTGGTTTCTGTCTGGCCATACCCTTCTCTGATAGTAAATCCAAATGTGTCTTTGAAGAAATCAATGACCTCTTTGTTCAGCGGTTCTCCTGCAGAGACAAAACTCGAAATACTGCTCAAATCATACTGCTCAATGGAGGGAACCTGCATCATAATCCGCAGCTCAGTAGGTGTTAAACAGCAGATACTAACCTTGTACTTTTGCATCAACCGGAAATACCGTTCTGGGTTAAACCTGCCTTCATACAGCAAATCGGTGGCTCCCACATTCATGGTTACTCCTAGATGGCTCCAGAACCACTTTGCCCATCCGGGAGAGGTGGTGGCCCAGATAACATCCTCTCTTGAAGCCCCATACCAGTATACTGCATTGATTCTACTGAACGCATATATCCAGCTGTTCTGGTGGACAACGCCCTTTGGTAACCCAGTAGTACCAGAAGTATAAGAGATATAGAAGATATCTGTACTCTTTTTAGTATGGTAGTCATAGGTTGAAGAGGCGTTTTTCATTTCGTCCTTGTAAGAGAGCCACCCCTTTCGTTCTCCATCCACTAAAATGAAATTCTTAACGCTCTCTAACTGGGATTTAACATCATCCACAATGTCTGCTCCACTGTCATTGGTTACCACTGCTTTGGCCTGGCAGTTGTTCGCTCGGTAGACCACATTTCTTCCCCGCAGCATTTCCACAGCAGGAGTGATGATACCACCAGTCTTTATGATGGTTAACTGGGCTATATAGGTTTCTGGTATCCTGGGAAGCATGACCAGGACGGGATCTCCCTTTTCAATGCCCAGAGAAGTTAATACGTTGGCAAATTGGTTGGACTGCTTCCTCAAATCATCGTAAGTTACTGTGCGGGTTTCTCCTTTTTCATTTTCCCACAGGATAGCAGGATGTGAAGGATTCTTTTGTGCATGGGAATCCACCACTGAAGCGATATCGTAATACTCAGGAACGTCCCATTGAAATTCTTTCATTTCCTTTTCATAATCTATGGGCTGCATATGTGTGAGTGAGGTCGAGCAATTAAATAAGTATCGATGGGAGGTGGTAATAGTAGTTCAGATTACATGCAGTGGAGTTGAAGGATGTGGACAGATTCACATGCAAAAGATGCAGTAGAAAAATATATATCTTCAAATATCTCACTGGCAATATTCACTGGCGAACATTCAAAAAGAGGTGCACTCAAATGGATAACCAAAAATGGCTCACCAAAAAGAGAATAGCTGCCATTGTCTTGATGGCAGTACTCGTCGTCATACCAGCAATTCTCGCTACCATCTCCATCTTATCGTACACGATCTTTGCCCCAGAAGAAGTACTTATGGTGGAATCAGCAGAGTTGTACGGCTCCAAAGTATGGGTGTGTGTTCGAAATACAACTACTGGTACTGTTTTCCTAGCGAGTGAGTACAAGAATGGCACATTAGTCACCCATACAAAGACATTAAGTGTGCCCCCCAGAGGTAGGGCGCGCTTTATGTTATCCGGTGCGTACGCTCCTGGTGATCAAGTAAAATTAGTGACGAGAGAAGGAGACCAGATCATCTTTGAGGTTCAATAGACGAGGTTGTCCTATAATTCAAATTTTCTCAAAAAATAGGTGTTTTCTTATATGTTAATAGAAATGGGGGACATAAAAGTGAAGGAAGGACATTTATCAGGGAAATTTTCGAGAAACAGTACAGGGATGCAGTCTTCTCCCTGTGTATCTTTACATTTGTAGACAAATCTGATATAACTCAATAGATCATCCTCTTCCTTTGTTAACATCTAGTAATGTTTAAATAACTGCTATCCTATCCAGCACCCATGAAACATTTGTATTTTGCTGATGCACGTACTCGGGAAATCAGTTATGATGTGTCCATGGTGGCCAAATTGGAAGAAATTCTAAAACAGGCCGACCTCTCCCAGTACATTAACCAGGGAGATTACGTAGCTGTCAAAACCCATTTTGGTTCCAGAGGAGGGCACAGAGTTATTCGGCCCGTTTTCTTGAGAAAAATTGCAGAAGCAGTAAAAAAAGCAGGCGGGCATCCCTTTGTTACCGATACGGTCCGACCAAAAGGGATAGACTACCTGGAGATAGCAAATATGCAGGGAATTAACCACTTATCTGTAGGATGTCCCGTTGTATTAGCAGATGGGTTATGGGGCAGAAATTACGTCCGAGTTCCTGCTGGTGAGATGATTAAAGAAATAGGTGTTGCTTCTGAAATTTATGATGCTGATGCCATGATTGTGGTTACCCATTGTAAAGGGCACATCCAGTCAGGGCTTGGAGGAGCAGTCAAGAACCTGGGCATGGGCGGCATTGCTGCCCGAAGCCGTGAAGGTGATCCGGAAAGAGGAAAAGTCCATGCACTGGCCAGGGTCAGAATAATCCATTATGCAGACAATTGCATTTTGTGTGGGAAGTGCGCAGAAGCATGCGATCACAATGCTATTACAGTAGAAGATACCTTTGAGTTGGAAGAGGAAAAATGTGTCAAATGTGGCCGCTGTATTGAAGTGTGCGAACAGGGTGGGCTGGAAATGGAACGGGACGAAGAACGTTTCCAGAAAGCACTGGCAGAGGCAGCAAAGGCTGTCATATCTACCTTTGAACCCGGGAAGATCTTTTATGTGTCTCTTTTGACAGAGATCATGCCCCACTGTGACTGCCACCCCCACTCAGATGTACCTATTGTGAACGACCAGGGTATATTGGCAGGTGCTGATCCAGTAGCCATTGATAAGGCAGCTTTGGATATCATTGAGAGCAAAAGGACGCTACCTGATTCTGCAGCAGAAAGTGTTACATCAGGAAGAGGGTTGTTGGAAAAGGTTACCAAAAGAAATCCATACGTGCATGTGCTGAAGGCAGCAGAACTCGGACTGGGAGAACTGGAATATCAACTGGAAACAATCGAAAGAAAAAAGACAAAAGAGTAATAGAAGTCAACGCATAGCTGTGCAATCTCAGAAACTCTCTGAGAAAAATTCAAATGTAAGAACACAGAGAAGATCAGAATCTGCATTTTTTAACCCAAATTTTTTCCGTTTTTGGGGCATTTCCCAAAGTAATTTACATGGTACTAGCCAGATGAGCCCCTGGAGTACTACGCATAAGGCTTATAAATGTTGAGATAATACGGAGAGATAGCATGAGAATTAAAACTGGTATTGAAGAACTGGACAAGAAACTAGGAGGAGGATTCTACAGAGGTTCCACAGTGGTGGTATCTGGTCCTCCTGCTGTAGGAAAGACCATTCTAGCACTGCAATTTCTGTTCAATGGTGCCAAGAAATATTCAGAAAGAGGAGCGTACATCACCTTGTCTGAATCTGTTTCCAAGACCAAGACGTTCTGCGAGAAGTTGCAGTTCTATGACAAAAAAGTGGTAGAAGACGGCATGATCACCTTTATGGATTTAGGACCATTAGTGATGCGCCACAGGATTGATGTTCGATCAGTATTACATGAAATTGGCCTGCTCATGGAAGGGACAATGGCAGAAAGAATTGTTATTGATCCCATTACTATCATTTCCTTTGCGGTAAAAGATGTGTATGAAAGCAGAATTGCCATATTGCGGATGGCGGGAGTTATTTCTTCTCTGGGTTCCACATCCATACTTATTTCAGAAGCCAACGAAAAGACAGGGATCCCTTTTTTCCCCATTGAGGAGTTTATGGCAGATGCAGTGGTGCGCATGGCTATTTCCCATAACGATATGGGGAAGGAATTTGAAAGAATAATGCAGATTAGAAAACTGAGAGGTTCTGACCACGAGCGCCGTTGGATTAGATACAATATTACTGAGGAAGGCATTGTGGGGATTGGAGCAGATGTGGTAGATGTCCTCTCTGAGAGGTGATACAATGGGTACAACTCCCAAACAATGGAGCGGCCAGCGATGTATTTTGAGGAAAACCTTTGATTCAGATAGATTGGCAAGGAGAGATGGATATACAGTGAATGAGGAGTACTATGTTATGGGAAGAGAACGCATTCCTCGCAAAAAAGACTTTTTTGTGGCCAATGCCACGGGGAGAATCCTGGGTGGAGAGTGGATTCGCATTCAGATTAAGATACCAGTTATATATGGGATTCCTTGGAAGATGGAGCTGCAAAGAGAGATTGAGAGAGAACTAAAGACGAACTATGATTTGATTGGGGTCTTCTTGAGAGAAATTGATCCCCAGTGGTGCAGAACACTTCAGATTTCATGGGAGGTTAAGAGTTAATGTATACAGATTTAGAGAGTGCAAAACGAGAATTCAAGAGAACAAAAGCAGCATTTGTCATTGTAAAGGATGAAAAAGTTGTTGCCCGATCAGCAGAAAAGGGGGTGGCCCCTTTCTTTTTTGCAGCTAATGGATTAGGTGAACAGGTGAAAAATGCAAGTTTGGCTGATAAGATCGTGGGAAAAGCAGTAGCTTTGCTAACAGTTAATTCACAGATGATATCAGTGTATACACCGTTGATCAGTGATCCTGCAGTGAAGGTGTTAAATGACTACAATATATATTGGGAAGCGGACCAGATTGTAGCCATGATTTTAAATCGAAACAAAGATGATCAGTGCCCCATTGAAAAAATGGTTACAGCCTGTGATACGCCAGAGGAAGCTTTTTCAATACTGAAAAGAAAGTTTAGAGGATAGTGGTATTATGCGCTGCAGCAATTGTGGAAGGGAATTTGATAATCCATGGGGATTCTGTCCGTACTGCGGATCATTTGCAGAAGGATTTGAAGAAAACTTTGTGAACATGGCCCGCATGCTGGGGGGAAAAGCTGTAATAAAACAGGAAGGAGATTCTTATATTGTTATTTTGGAAATAGAGGGGGAGAGATATGCTTTCAAGATCACTCCCATTGAGCTGGAAGAAGAGGTTGTTGCTCCTCCTCAGACATGGGCACCCCCTCTTGAACCTCGAAAAGAGCGAGAATTTGAAAAGACGAAAGAACCGGAAACCGAAATCAATGAAGTAAACAACAAGATATACATTAAAGTAAACCTGAAAGATGTGGCCCCAGAGGATATAGAAATTGATGAACTGGAAGATTCAATAGAAATAAGAGGGTACAAGGGAAAGACCTTGTATTTCAAGTTGATTCCTATCCCTGAAGAGCAACATGTGATTTCTAGGGAATTGCTACCTGGAGAGGTGATTATCACTCTAGAGAAGGCGCAATAAAATTCATTTCTCATTTTGCACTACATCTTTTCCAGTGCATCATCTAGATTTAATCTCTTTATTTTTAGTTCCAATATGCATCTATCTGCATTGCAGAAATGCCATTCAAAAGCGATCAACAATCTGTCAATAGTTTCTTGTGATATATTAATGTATATTATATCTTTTCTGCTGAATTTACCTCTTTTGATTAATCAAAGAAAGTATAAATTTATATTTTAATTGATTTTTATCTTTTTCCCGTAGCTTACTCTTGTCAACGACCCGATAAGCCATTCTTCAATAATTTTTTTGTTTTTACAGAGTTTTCTATTAGTAAAAGGTTGGACACCCAGTCTACACTTCGATCCTCCTGGCAAACCCCATCGAAAATAACAACAACACAGCACCCAAAATGAAGGTTGCCTGGTACCCATACACATCCCACACAGTACCTCCCAGTACTGGAATGAAAATGGCAGCCGCATGGTTTATGGTGGACCCAAAGGCCAAAGAGGGTGCCAAATCCCCTTCATCTGCAATTTTGGAAAGGTACGAAGGAAGAGCCACATTTGACCCAAACAGCACGTGATCCAAGCAGTACAATCCAGCCAGAAAATAAATATTTTCTAAATACGCATAGCCCAAGAACGCAAAGATTAGCGTACTATAGGTAATGGTCAGTATTGTTTTCTCCCCGAATTGATCTATCAGTTTCCCGATTTTCGTTCTAGTGTACAAATTGACAATATTATTCACCATTAGTAACATGGTCACATGTTTTACTGATAGCCCATGGATAACTACCAAAGAAAAGACAGCAAAGGTGGTGAAGATATGCCGTCTGCAACCAGAAAAGAACTGTAAAAGGTAAAAATTAGAGTATTTTCTTTTTATAATAATGTGTTTTCTCTCTAGCGGTTTTCCCGTTGCTTTCATAGGAGCAAATGCCACCCCTCCCGCAATACCAATGATACCTGCTGCTAAAAAGACCCCTCTAAATTGTATACTATCCACCATCAAGAACACGAACACAAATGCACACAAAGCAGCCAAAGCTTCAATACTTCCTATTTTTCCCAGGTTTTCAGCCTGAGATTTATTTTCAGATACCCCAATGGTCATTGAAGACCGTAATGGATAAAAAAAGTGAAACCCTGTACTCATGACCAACGTGGGTAAAATCAGCTGGTAGAAACTATTACTGGCAGCAATACCTGTAAATCCAATCCCAAACACAAACAAAGAGACAGCTGCCATTCTGCTCTCTGTTACATACATCAAAATTGCAGATAATGTCAGCGCCAGTAGCCCTGGAATCTCTCTAATAGAGTGTAATGCCCCTAATTGGGCAGCAGATATTTTGAGTTCTTCTCCTACAAAGTTGTTGAAGGTCGCCTGATACATTGACCAGGACAGAGCCATGCAAAAGGCAGCTACTGCAATGAGTTGGAACCGGTTCATAAGCGTGTACTTATTAAGCGACTTTTAAGGGTTAAGGTTCTTACAGTAGTTGTGCTGTAACATTGCAGTGCTGTAAAATTGTGAAATGACATAACCTAAGAAAAGAGGGGGAATTTGTAAATCTTTTGGAAATTCAATACGTCAAGAAGAGCTTTCCCCATTCTGTCTTCAAAAATTCTTTGACTCTTTTTCTTCCAACAACAGGATACCAGATATAGTCATGGTACAGTGCTGAACCCAAAATAGCTAATCGAAACAATGGCGTGTGGAACAAGGGCTCGAAAATGCTTTTTCTGAGCAGTTGATCAAAAAAGATCACTGGGCTCTTCTTAACGTGAAACTGAAAGTTTACTGAAGATATATCTTCTCCAGCTATGTCAATCTGTTCAATGTCCCCGATCCCCAACCCTTTTTCATGGCACATTCTGATAAATGGAATCTGAAAGGGTTCAAATCCCATAATCTTGGCAGCTACTGCATCGATGGCTACCTGGTCTGCGGAGGCTAAAAGCATGTTCTTTACTCTGGGGAGCATGGTTCTGGGTCCAGCTCCATCTCCACAGACTGTCCCATCCATCACTGCAAATATTTGTGGATGTATCTCTCTTTGTATCTGCAGCAGATCCACCAGAACGTCATGTATCAGTCTGTGCGCATGATGCCTCCTCTCCTTTAATAATCCGCCGAAAGCATTCTTTATTGCTCCAGTTACCATCGTATGACCATGGGTTTTCATGGTGGGCAGCTGGACGATATTTTTCCCAGGAAAAATTTCTGGTATCTGAAATCCTGCGGGAAATATCTTGTGCATGGCTATCATTTCGGATTTTGGTTCAAAATCAACCCATTGTGCTTCATTCAGTGGATGGAACTCTATGTTATATTTCGTGAATAATGGGCTCCATCTGTTTAAATCTGCCCCCTTTCTGGGGTTTGTGACTACTGTTTTATTTTCTACAGCTTTTAATGTGTATCCATCCTGTACCAAGGGTTGCACAACTCCTTCCAGCTGCCAGGGAGGGGATGAACATGCAGGGAAATACAATGTCCAGGATAAATTCAATTTAATCAAGATTTCTTTCGTGGATTTTAGAATTTTCCCGTATTCAGCTAGATCCATCACTTTTTTGTAGTCTGCAATAACAGTTTCAGGTGTGGTTTTCACCACAGCTACTTTTGACATGAACTTTAGTAACCTTTTGTGTTTTTAAGATTTTAGAATAAATCCTCTGGAGGTATTGTACGTAACCAGCCTCGTCCCAAAACCATAACCGCTGTTCTCATTCATTTGATACAGATTTTAGACCAAACCTTGAAAGTATTACATTCACCATTCAAGAATGATCTAAAGCTATTCAAAACGAGAAAAACAGAAAGTGAAAAATAGATGATGGAATCAGATTTTTACATCGTGAAAATATTGGAGAAAAAGAGGAATCGAATAGTTTCTATGAACCAGCACATATTTCCAGAAAGGTTTTTATAGAGTTCACCGTAATAATAAGTGTAATAAGTGTAATAACCTCGCAGATGTTCAAGAAAAAGAGACCATATATTTTGGCAATTCTTGGGAGAGGCTGCGTGGAGGGCCCTATGAATAGTGAAGGGTGGACCCATGACATGGCAAGAGACCCCCTATACCATCCCCCTGGCTGTGGCAGCACTCACGTTTGTGATATCCGCTGCCCACATATGGTGGCGCCACCGCGTCACAGCAGCCAAAACGCTGTCGCTGATTTTTCTGGGCGGAAGTGGATGGATGCTGGGGTACGCACTGGAGCTAGCTGCTGTGGATCTTCGAATGAAGGTTTTTTGGTACAGGGTAGAGCTGCTGTCAGTAGTTTTAGTGTCAATAGCATGGCTGGTCTTCACGCTTCAATACACTGGGCGAGAGAAATGGGTGAATCGTCGGAATCTCATGGGGCTGTGTGTCATACCGGTTATGACGTTGTTGTTAGTCTTTACCAATGAGTACCATAAGCTCATGTGGAGCCGCGTTGAGGTGAGCACAGAAGGTCTATTCGTATTAGCAGAATTTGTTCACGGTCAATGGTTCTATATCCACACAGCATACTCCTATTTCCTAGTTCTTTGTGGCACCTTTCTGCTTATCCAGCTGTTCATTCGTTCTCAGCGCTTGTATCGCTGGCAGATCACTGCATTACTGCTTGCTGCTTTCGTTCCTCTGCTGCATAGCGTGCTGAATCTTTTTGGGGTGTACACTCTTGTGTATCCCCATGCGACAATCTTGCTGTTTCCCGCAAGCAGCCTCGCAGTGGCATGGATTGTCTTCCACTTTCGGGTGGCAGACATCATACCAATAGCGCGGGAAGCTGTTATTGATGGTATGAGTGATAGTGTCATCGTGTTAGATAGAAAACACCGCATCATGGATGTGAACGCTTCAGCTCAAGGACTGATCGGTCATCCTGCATCAGCACTGATTGGACATTCCATAGAGGATGTACTCCCCTGTTGGCCCAGCCAAATAGAATTCATTCATGGAGAAAGAGAAAAGGAAATAGTACTGGATCAAAAGGGTAGTCAGCATGTCTTTGATGTGCGCACATCCCCCTTAATGGACTGGCGCGGCAATCTGGTAAGCCAAGTAGTGGTTTTGCGGGACATTACTGAACGAAAGCACGCAGAAGATTTGCTGCAGGAGAGTGAGGAAAAATTCAGAACAATTTTTGAACATGCCAACGATGAAATCGTCTACTTGGATAAACATGGAGTTGTAATTGACATCAATAAGAAATCAGAGGAGATTTTCGGGTATAAACGGAAGGAAATAGTAGGAAAAAACTTTGCTGAGCTTGAGTTCCTTGGCTCAGAATATGTAGACAGAGTAGTCCGAGTTTTTAGAGAGGTGGTTACAGATGGCAATCCTGTGCCTGCTTTGTTTGAGCTGGAGGTAGAGCATAAGAAAGGTAGTAAAGTTTTCGCAGAAGTAAATGCGAGGCTCATTAAGAAAAATAGTGAAATAGAAGGCATCTTAGCTATAGTAAGGGACATCACTGAACGAAAGAAGGCTGAAAAGCAAATCAAACAATCACTGAAGGAGAAAGAGATTTTATTGCGAGAGATTCATCATCGAGTCAAAAATAATTTGCAGGTTGTATCCAGTCTGCTCAGCCTGC
>Ga0209635_10003254_pt1 | contig 12635 bp, 10 predicted proteins | sample DeeMarSWOR230_32_FD_187463 | JGI IMG/M metagenome (GOLD analysis project Ga0209635, IMG submission 187463) | Marine sediment microbial communities from White Oak River estuary, North Carolina - WOR-2-30_32 (SPAdes) (version 2) | ecosystem: Environmental > Aquatic > Marine > Intertidal zone >...
TCATCAGTTCAGTAATGATTGAAACCGGCTTGGTCATTTCACCTTTCGCTCGAAGGACATATTTATCTTCATACTCGATCCATTCGCATTCTTCATAGCCGGCTTCCTCTCCCATGAAGTAGAGGTACAATTTTTTCTGACTGTTTGTTTGAGGCGGATCTTCTGGTTCCTGACAGAGAAGGAAAGTGAAGAGGAGAAAGATAATAACGAGAATCAGGATGACTTTCTTGCACACTTTATCCTCCGGTATTAAGTTTTTAACATGTTCCATCTTTCTATACTTCTTCCTTTTCAAATTTATTCAAAAATAATCATGGCTCCACACAATTGAGCCCAGTAAAGACAATTATACGGTTTTGTGAGTCCAAAGATACAGCTCTAACCATTGTATGTTAGGGGGAAAACAGAAAAAGGCTGAAGGAGAATAGGAAAAAAGATTAAGTTGAGCATCTTCCGTATTAGTAACTATAAATTGTTTCTAGATTTATCTCTCATTGGTTGGGAAAAATAAAGGAAGCAGAAAAAAGGATGGAATCACAAAAGCTTTAATGGGATGAGTTGATCTCGATGATTCTTCCTTCGATTTTGTAATCAAGGAGCTTATGTTTTACTAGCCATTCCATCATGGCTTTATCCAAAGGCTGACCAGTATTGTGTGAGCCATTCACAGGGAAACCGAAATATTTGTCCTTCGCGTGTCCAACCAGATAATCATTGCTGACAACAGTATAGACTTTTTCCGGCTCAAGGATTTTACCGTCTTTCTCTATGACTTCTCCGCCGATTTCCATGTAGACAACTCTCTCTCCAAAAGGCCGGACATTTTTTGAATAATATTTATATTTTATTCCCGAAACCTGAAATCTGTCCCATCCACGCTCCACATCAATCTCAAGTGCGTCTTTTATCTGTTTAGCGGTCAGCTTGAATACGACAAGAGTATTCCGAAAAGGAGCCACATCAAAGATATCACCCTTGGTGACATGCCCAGCTTTTATATCCGCTCTGATTGCACCGCTGTTATGCAGCCCGACCTGAGCTCCGGTCTTCCATCTCATGACATCAGTGATCCAGTTCCCCAGAGAACTTTCCGGTTGTGAGCTTTCTCTGGGATAATACCTAAAGCTCAGATCGACTTTGGCTTCTCCTATCACTTTTTCGTATTCTTTCCCGATAGATGCTTCGACTTTTCTGACCAAAGCCGAAACCTGGGCAGATGGATTCAAGTCCACATCTGCCCACAGCCAGATCAATCGCTGTTCATAGTTCGCGATTCTGTCGTTTTTTACCTCCGCCTTGATATACCCAAGTGTTTTTTGATGTCCCCTAATCGACTGGACCAAGACTCCATTGACATCCTCAAATTTTCCATCTTCCGCGGCCGCCAAAACGATATCGATTCCCGGAACATTTCTGGCTATTCTCACTCCTTCTTCAAACCAGCCGTGAGATACGACGACAATCAAATCGGTTTGTTTGTCCAATTCAGGGATATAAGAGTTGAGAGTCGGAACGATTGGCAGCACATCCAAACCTTCGACTCTGTCCTTTTGCACTTCTGTTAAAAAATTCTCCTCCATAACAGCTATGACTCCAATCTTTAATCCCCCTATTCTAAAGATGTGATAAGGCTTGACCGGAAAGAGCTCGCCGCTTTCTTTATAAACAATATTGGCCATGACTGTAGGAAAATTGGCCACCTTAGAAAGGGAGAGAGTATTCTTCTGTCCTTTATCAAAATCATGATTCCCAAAACACCATATATCGTAATTTAATCTGTTCAAGAACTCCATCATCATTCCGCCGACAACACCTTTATACTCCAATTCTGCGGCAAGAGTTCCAGTCAACAGGTCTCCCTTTTCGATGACTAGAACATTTTTCTCTTCGGTTTTGATCTTGTTTAGGTAATGACTGACTGCCTCCATCCCCCCCACTATTCTATCTTCGCCGTTGATATTATATTCATAAGGCTTAAAAGTACCGTGAGTATCGTTCGAGTGTATCAGAATTATTTTTTCTGTTGACGAAATTTTTTCTGATGACGACTGACAGGCTGCACTCCATGTAAAAGCCAAGATCAAAACAAGAGGAAAAACTTTTTTTATTGAAAATAAATTCATTCTTTTTATCCGTATCTTCTCGTATTCAAGAACAGTTTTTTCAGTCAAACACCCTCCCCATGGTTATCTTGTTATCGGCGAAAGTTACGCAGGCTTAAACTTCCATAGGTCTGCTTTGCGCCTAAACGCAGCGCTCATTCTTTCTACTAAAAAAAGCTTATAGCACAGCAAATCGCTATTGTCAAAAACTATGAGTTATGGATTTATGAACTAAGGCAGAATGGCGAAAACTCGAGCTGGCGCGCCTGTGCCATCTTTTATCATCATCGGGATGACATATGAAAGAAATCTGGGAACATAACTGCACCTTTAGCCTAATTCTCGCTCTTTCTTAAGTCAAGACGAATCGCTTTATTTTCAATCCGTAAATTTGCTATAATAGCCGAACAAAAATGCAAAGCGAAAGGCGGAAAGGGAGAATCCATGGCAAACCATAATATCGCTATTATCGGAGCCGGTCCCATAGGAAGTATTATGGCGGCCTATCTTGCCAGAAATAAAGAAAATGTTTTTCTTATTGATATAAAAGAAGATCTCATATCAGCCATAGAAAAAAACGGAATCACTGTCACGGGTGTGGGTGACAACTTCACAGCCCCGGTCAAAGGCACAGGATATTCGACAGCCAATCTCAGCCAGCTTGACGTGGATCTTATCTTTATCGCTGTCAAATTGAATTATCTTGAATCTCTCATGGAAGAAATCAAACCGATATTTAAGGTTGGTCAAAAAATCCTCCTGATTCAGAATGGAATCGATAACGAAGACAGAGCCGCTGAAAAACTCAGTCAAGATGACATTCTCAGATTCGTCATCAACTATGCAGGGATGTTCGAAAAACCAGGATTCTTTAAAATGTCCTTTTTCAATCCGCCCAATTTTATTGGCGCTCTTTCCCCTGAAAATGAACTCCTCGCCAAAGAGATTGCCGATTTCATCACCGAAGCCGGCCTGGAGACTCAATTCTCCTCGGATATAAAGAAATATGAATGGAAGAAGACAATTCTTAACGCTTCTCTCATGCCCGTTTGCGCCACCACAGGCACGACTATGAAAGAAGCCATGGACGGAGAAGACACACGGTTCCTCTGCGAACAGATCCTCAAAGAATGTATCCTGGTGGCCAGGCAAGTGGGATACGATTTTGGAGAGGATTTTTTTGAAAAAGGCGTGTCCTATTTATCCAATGCTGGCGACCACAAGCCTTCGACTTCAATGGACCTTGAAGCGGGGAATCCTATCGAATACGTCTTCCAGCCCATCATCGATTACGGGAAAAAAACCGGAATTCCCACACCTTATCTGGATTCACTCACAAAAGTCATGCGCACACTGGAGAAGAAAAAGAGAGAAATGAAATCCTAAAAAGACTCTATTTTTTCATCAACCTGGAGACAATCCCCTGAATCACTTCCGCGTCAGTGACTGAAGTTTCATATTCTGAAACCTCTAAGGGAGCTTTCATGAAAGTTTCTCGATTCCTGAATTTCATCGGGCTTTCGACGCGCTTCATGGCGAAAACATGGAATTCCTTGGCTCCGGTCTCTTCTGCTAATCTTTCTATGTTCTCCGGAGTGATTCCGCAGCCGGGCATGACAGTCACCTTGTCTCCTGCCTCTTTGACCAAGGCAGAGATAAGTTCGATGCCTTCTACGGCAGCATTCTTCTGGCCGGATGTGAGTATTCGGTCAACTTTTAATTCAATAAGATCGTGGAGGGCTTGAAAAGGATCGGATGTCATATCAAAAGCCCTGTGGAAAGTGACACTCAGAGGTTTGGCCAAATCAATCAGCACCTGGGTTCTCTTCTTGTCGACTCGTCCATCCACGTCCAGTATCCCAATCACCACACCATCCGCGCCTAGTTCCTTGGCGGTTAAGATATCGCTCTTCATGATCTCAAACTCCACATCGGAATAGCAAAAATCCCCACCTCGCGGACGGATGATTACATTCAAGTCGACGGAAAGGCACTGACTGGCCAGTTGAATACTAGCTGCACTGGGAGTCGTTCCCCCCTCCAGTAGGTTATCACACAGTTCCACTCTGTGGGCTCCGCCTTTATCGGCCTCTATGGCTGACACCACGGAGTTCACACAGGCTTCGATTATAAAATCTTTATTCCGCATCGTATTTCATTCCAATTGTACCAACAGGCCTCAAGATTCTCAAATGCTATTCATCATTCACGGTGGAAAAGGGGCCTGTTGAACACGCTCAGTAATTTGGCAGCACTTTTTGGATGTCATTGCGAGCGAAGCGTGGCAATCTCGTTGAGAGAAATTATGTTATTACGGGAATGAAAATATCATTTTTATGAGATTGCCACGCTTCGCCCGCAATGACACTTTTATCCTCAGCATCATAACCAAAAGTGTTACTTAATTACTGAGTATAACCACCCGCCTCCTGTTTTCCATTTTTTCTGTTGGTTTGACCCCTGACTATGCAAGGTGCTAAGATTTTAATATGGGAATAAAATTGATCCGAATCTCCTTTCTGGCCGTCCTTGTACTGTTCGCCCACTCACACACATTCGCTCATCCCCTGCAAGACATTCAAAAAGATGAAATTATCGATAAGATCATCTGCCAAGACAAGCCGGAGCAAAGCTATGCCCTCTATCTTCCTCCTGACTACACGCCAGAAAAGACATGGCCAATACTGATTGCCTTTGACCCAGGGGCAAGAGGCAGGATTCCCCTTGACCACTTTATAGAAGCGGCACAAAAATACGGTTATATCATTGCGGGTTCAAACAATTCAAAGAACGGTCCCTGGTTACCGGTGATGGAAGCAGCGATGGCAGTCTGGGCCGATACCAATAAACGATTTTCTATAGATAAAAAAAGAGTGTACGCCACAGGTTTCTCCGGAGGTTCTCGGGCCGCGGCCGTTTTCTCAAAATTCGTCAATCATCCTGTCGAAGGAATCATAGGCATCGGTGCAGGACTCCCCCAGCAATTGAAACCCGCACAAATCCAACCATCTGCCTATTTTGGAATCATTGGTATCGGAGATTTCAATTATCAGCCGATGATGAGACTCGATAAAGAATTTGACAAGTGGAATGTCCCGCACAGGTTCCTTGTTTATGATGGAGAGCATAACTGGCCTCCTCCAGAAATCTGCACACGAGCCGTCGAATGGATGGAAGTTTTGGCGATGAAACGAAAGTTAAGACCTCTGGATAACGGCTTGATCGAAAAAATATACGCAGAGGAACTGGAAAAGGCACAGCGACTGGAAGAGGAAGGTCAAGTTTACCGCGCTGTCTTTGAGTATGAAGCGATCGTCTTTACTTTTCAGGAATGGAAGGATACCAAAGACATTTCAGATAGGATAAGCCATCTCAAGCAGAGTGAAGAATACAGGCAATTCATGAACGCTGAAAAGGAAATAAATGAACGAGAGGATCTCCATCGCCAAAGGTTTATTAAAATGTTTGCCCGAATCATGAAATACCCAGAAACGGTTATGAATCTCGCCGACATATACTCTGAGCTTGGGATCAGCCAATTAATGTATAAAATCAAAAACAAAAAGAATATCAACGAACACTATCTCGCTTCCCGCTTGCTGACAGAATTATTCATTCATTCTGTTGAAGAAGGAGGGAGGTATTACGAAAAAGGGAATTACAAAATGGCCATTGTGTTCTACGAAATCGCAGCCAAATCCAGCGAATATAAGCCTTCCCGTCTTTCGTACGTCCATTATACACTCGCCTGCTTTTATGCCTTGAATAACCAGAAGAAGAAGGCGTTAAAAATGCTCGAGCGCGCTGTCGAGAACGGCTTTGACAATATCGAAGCATTAGAAAATCAGGAAGACCTGACATCTATCAGAAGTACGCCCGAATTCCAGAAAATCATCAAGAAATTAAAGGATAAGAAAAAACAAAAACCTCAATCATAAATCCGCTCTATCAGAACTAGAGAAAGGATAGCTCAAGGGAATCGCCTGGGTCCAAATAATCAAAATTTTTAAAAAGTGTGTATCTTTAAATGACTGTGGCTAAAATAGGTCGTCAACTTCTTCATTCCCTGGAGGAAGATGGCCGTGCTGCTGCAGAAACTGCTGGATGAGCTCACTCTCACGCTTGGTGTACATCGGGTCCTCTTCATAGTCAAAATACTTTGCTTCTGGTTGGGATGAGAGCTGCTCTTCAAGGGTTTGCCTCAGATTTTTGGCACCGGCAATATAGATGATGTTTTTTTCCTCATCCAGGAGCCGGAAAGCGCCCTCTGTTTCAGGAACCTAGCTCACAGTCTCAGTGATGATTGATCCGGATAGGAATCGTTCTATATTTTTTAGCTCGATGTGAAGCCGCAAATCACCAGGAATGGGAAATGGCTCCCGGACTGCAGGCTTCCCTACACGGCAGAGGTTTCCTCCCGGATGCAGGTTTGCAGGGTGCACAACTGTATTTGATCTTCTTTCGGTGCTCTTCGGTCACTCTGGCAACAGGCTCTTCCCGGAAAGGATCATTCTCGTCCTCTCCGACTTCAAGGACACCATACGGGCAGGCTGTCACACATTCTTCACAACCATCGCATTTGTCTGTGTCGATGACGATAAAGTACTCGCCGGAGCCGTCCTTATAACCGTAATGGGCAAGCATCTTATCTCAATCCTCTTTCTTTTTCGACAAGCGCCTTGGCGAACAGAGCGCCTCCCAAGGCTCCGGCGATCTGTGTGTCATGCTTGGGCTCGAGCGCCTTTATGTTTAACTCCGCTTCTATCCTTTTCACGACTCCCTCATTCTTAGCAATCCCTCCTGTGATGGCAAAGTCTTTCTCAATTTTTATCCTCTCCAGCAGCTTCGCAACACGGTAGGCCATGGCCGAGGAGTAGGCGGCCAAAATCTTCTCCTTGGGCCAGCCTTTGCGCAAAAGCCCCACAGCTTCAGATTTGGCAAAAATGACACAGGTGGAACTGACCGGCTCTGGCTCTTTATCGACCTCAAAAGAGAGTCGCCCCAAATCCTCGATAGGAACCGAAAGAAGGTCAGCAAAGACCTCCATGCCGCGACCTGTACCCGCCGCGCATTTATCATTCATCAAAAAATTCGTGACTTTACCTTCGCCATCACAGCGGATGGCCTTGCAGTCCTGGCCCCCCATATCCAGGATGGTCCTCACTGTGGGCCCGTACATAAAATTGGCTCCCCGGGCATGGCAGGCAATCTCGGTGATGGCCCGCTGGGCAAAGGGGACATTGACTCTTCCATAGCCGGTACCAACAATGCAATGGATCTTATCCAAAGTCAGGCCGGTCTCCTCCAGCGCTTTGTCCATAACTTTCTGAGCGCTCTCCGGGCTGCCCGAGCCTGTGCGAAAGTTACTGTACGCGTAAAGGTTTCCATCCACAAGAACCACAGCCTGTGAACTCACTGAACCGACATCCACCCCGGCTGAAATGATATCCCCATCCTTCCAATCGATATCAGGGGACGTCCATCTTGACTCTGGCCATCTCCAGTATTCTTTTTCCACTTTAGCCTCCTTTGGCCTTTTCCGCGGCTGCAAAAGCAGCTCCCAAAGCACACGAATATTCCGGGTCTTCAGGAATCAACAATTCCTGCTTCAGGTCTCGTTTCAATGAATCCACAAAACCAATATTCCGGGCCAATCCACCCACAAGGGCCACGTCCTTTTCAATTCCGATTCTCCGTGTCATTGAAGCGATGCGGTCGGCAATCGCATCATGAACAGCCCGGATGATATCTTCCTTGGCATGCTTGGCATGGATGAGGCTGACCACCTCGGATTCAGCAAAAACCACACACTGGGCATTCATCGGAACAGATTTTAGAGACTTTAGAGAAAGGGCTCCCATCTCTTCCAGTTTGACTTCAAGAGCACGGGCCATGGTCTCAGTGAACGACCCGGCTCCAGCCGCGCACTTGTCATTAATTGCAAAATCTATGACCTTCCCGGCTTTGTTGACTTTAATCGACCTGCCCTCTTCAGCTCCGACGTCGATTACAGTCCGGACAGAGGAGTAAAGAAAATTCACAGCTTTCGCGTCTGCTCCGACTTCGGTAATCATGCTATTGGCAAAAGTGACTTCCTCTTTTCCCGTTCCTGTGGCTGTGATATGGACCACTTCTTCCTTTTTCAGGCCAGCTTCATTCAAAGCCTTGTCCAGAGCTTCTTGAGCGGCAGCCTTCTGATCAAACCCACTGAGGACAGAGCTTTTGGCTTTGATTTTATCGTCTTCCAGAACCAGGGCTTTGACATATTTCGCCCCGCAATCAATACCGACGACATTCATGTGATCCTCCTGTCATTATTTCCGCATTTGTTCTCTTTCATGATTTTATTCGTTTCTAGCCTTTAACTTTTCATAACTGAGGCTTTCCATAAACGCATCAATCCGAAAGTATACAGGGAGTCGATCGAGATACAACCAAATGTTCCAGCTAACGGGACACTTTCAAAAATGCCCAGGGTGGCTGAGTATCTAACATCACCCGGCATCTCTGATTTCTTAATTTCTCATAGCTGATCATGAAGCGACTCCTTCCAAATGCAAGTTTTTATCTTAGGAGAAATCGCTCCATGTGTAAACAATATCTGTCAGTTTTAGACTTATCCCCTTTTTTAATGACTAAAACGAAAAAGAAACTCCGATGTATCCGGTGACAAGGTCGGTGGCAGACCTGTAAACATCATACACCACTCGGTCGTCCTCCAAGCGAATAGAATCTTCAATCAAGTATTCGGCTCTTCCCCCTTTCAAATAACGAACGGCCATATCCAGGTACATCGCAAAGGATCCGCTTTTTTTCCTCCGTTGTTTTGAGAATAACTGAATCATCAATCCGCTTCCGGCTCCGTAGCTCAGCGTGAGGTCGTTATGAATATTGGAGCTGGCAATCGTCTCATATCCAATGTCGCTTCTCCCTTTAACTCCTGTATCGGTATATAAATAATTGAAACCGATCAATCCATCCAGATAAGGACGAATCATCCCTTTCTGTGGCTGGACGCGCAACAGAAAATGACAGAGGAATATGTTATTCGTGGTTGTCACATTGACCATCACATCCGGAACCATTAGGCTGAGAGGTTCCGTCCGAGTCTCACGTCCATAGACAAGAATACCGAGAGACACTCCCACCAGGAAAGGAGAATTACGGAAATTATAGGCAAAATGCCCCACACCGCTGAATCCGATTCGATCGACATTATTCCTGAATTCGCTTTGAGGGAATCCGAGACTAAAATAGGCACTGGCTTGAAACGGTTGCTGGGCATACCCTAAAGATACTGCCAATAAGATAACTATAATGAAAGACGCGATTAATTTAATTTTTTTCATGCTTTCCTCCCTCCTCATTTTGACAAAATCAGTATTTCCTTTGTGCCTTGTTTAAAAATAGAATGCTGTTGTGTTGTATACACAAATACATTTGCAAGCGGCGTGCCAACTCATTCCAGGGAAAAAAGAAGATTTTAAGCTGTTTTCTGTCCTCTGTATTGGTCAGATGTAACATTCTTGAACCGTCAGGATATCACTTCCGGCTTCTCATTTTATTGGCTTTCCCTACCTCTCAATCCCGACACATTGCATAAACTAGAAAAACAGAACCATTCGCGAGTATTGACCTCTATTATTCCCTGTGATAAAAGCAACGCAGGAAATTTACTGAAAAGAATAAGCTAAGAATGAATAAAATTGCGTTAAGTTTACCTTATAATCTCTCTTCACTTTTTTGTTCAAGGAGTTGAACCATGCCAAATGGAACTTTGGGCGTCGTAAATGCCCTTTTTGGATTAGGTGGAACTATACAAAATGTACTCGATCGCATCCGCGCGGAAAAGGAGCGGACAGAAGGCACAATAGAAGGAATTATGATTGAGGTCGAGTTAAACATGATTCTAATTTTAGGGCATTATCTGGAAACAGGAGCCAAAGCGGAAAGGGTTATAAAGCAGTTAAGAATGAAAAATTTAACAAATGCAATTAATGCTGGGTTTAACTTCAGACAAATTAGGGGAGGAAAAATCAAGAAAAACATGGTCGGCGATGTTGGATTTTTAAAATCCTATGTCGACTATGATTGTGGAGCTTTCTTGAAAAATATAAGATTTCATATCGAACAACTCAAACTTCTGCCAGAATTGTATGATGATATTGAAAATGTAGTGGGAATAGACGTCAAACAAAGGCTCACAAATCTAGGAAAACGCTATCTTCTGTTTACTAAGTTCTTAATTTCATAATAGCGAATTCAACCAGGCCTACACAATTTACACCCGCTATGCCTGAAAAAAAATATTTCCGGGGATTCTGCCCTTCAATCAAAGAATCCAAACAAGGATAACAATAGACCTGAATGTCTCCAATGACAAGGAAAGTGTTAAGACGCAAATAAATAATGGACTCAGCTTATAAAGGATTCCTTCCACAACCTCACAAGGATTATGATGAATAAAGGACTCTGATCCATCTTCTTCTTATTGTTCTGTCTAATCCTTCTTGATGGTGATATTCCCGCTTGTTTGCAGACGAACAACAGTCTGGCCTGCACCGAGCTCGATCCGTATTCTGTTTTTATCTTCCTCATCGAGGTATACAGGGAAATCCGAGCTTATCTTTCCGTAACGGGTGTAAGCGGAAATATTGACATTCGGATTTTTTGGAACATAAAGCAGAATCGGTTTGTAAGTCGTGATAAGCTCCACCTGTGCATTTGACGGCAAATTTTTGATTTGAGAGACTTCGATCGGACTGCTGCTTCCCTGGACGACTATGGACCCGGATGTGCGTTTCAGGATGACATACTTGTACGAGTTCTCTATGTTCACATCTCCCGCGACATCATCAGCCGTCACACTACAGGAGCTTCCATCCACTTTTAATCCTCCGCCAACATGCTTCACCTGAATAGGCCTGTACGAGGAGCGGATAGTCACATCCTTTCCAACCTCATCAACCGTCACAGAGCCTGAATGGGCGCGTATTTCCAGCTCTCCGTCCACTCTCTCGACAATAATATCCTTGTACGAGGAAAGGATGACTGCGTTTCCTTTCACATCGCGCACAGTCACGGGGCAGGACGAACCATCCACATCGACCGATCCTCCAACACGGTCCACAGTGATTTCTCTGTAGGAGCTTCTAATGGAGGCGTCTTTCGCCACATCAAGCACTGTAACAGAGCTGGACTGCCCATGGAATCTTAAATAACCGCCAACATCACTGACTCTCACAGGTTTATAGCTGCTCTCAATCTCTGCGTCCTTCTCAACCCTATCGACGGAAATCGTGCAGCTCGAGCCCTTGATCTTTAAAGTTCCCTGAACTCCCCCCACTTTGATTTCTCTGTAGGAGGTAGTGATATCACAATCGCCCTTGACATCACTCCCGATCACATCACTGCTGTGAGATTTAATGGTCAGCGAACCGCCTATCTGCTCGAAATTCACAGATTTATAGCTATTCTGAAGTTCGACGTCTCCGTTGATTTCACTCAACACAACGTCTCCACTGCTGTTCTTGATATCAACAGGGCCGTTAAAATCGATGATCTCTACAAGTGCATAACTGTTCTGGAGGTCCAATTCTCCGCCGCAATTTTTTATGATCACCTCACCGGAACGATTCTCCACGGCCAATATCCCGCTGACATCTTTGATGTCAATATCGCCGTAAGAATTTTTTACATCGAGAGACTGTTTGGATGGAATATGGATTTCTATTTCGGTTGAGAGTGAGAACCGATAACTGCCGCTTCTGAATATCTTCCGTAGAAACCGGGCAAAATCGCTCTGTTCTTCTTTATACATCTCTTCTCTTGGTGTCACTAGTGCCAGTCGGAATCCCTGCCGGTACGGCTCCAGAATTAATTCTGACCGGCCCAGGAATTCCTCCAAGAACTCTTCATCCGTATCCCCCACTTCCACAATGGCTTTGACAGAAATTTCGTTTTGTTCTGTGCCTATAATGGAGAGATCACCACGAGTCCTCTCCACATATAGAGTTTTCCCAGGAGCGGATGTGACGCTTTTCGTGAATGCTCTGGATTTAACGTTCTTGAGCAGAGTCTCTTTACTGGCTTCAAGGTCCTGGATAAAAAAGGCGGTAAGCAGAAAAGCTAAAACCAGACAAACGAGTGTTCTTTTTCTCATTGTTTCCTCCTTGATTCAAGACAAATCACACATAAGCAATAAATGTCCTCTATTTGTTTATGTTCGTTCCATTAATTGGTTCTGATTCCAATAATTCCCTGAGTGCCTGTTTTTTATCCTGCAAGGCGGCGAGCATGTAGCGTCTGATGTGGGCGTTAGCCGGATTCTCAGAAAGAGCTTCCCTGCATTGCTCAATCTGGTCATCAATGGTCTCCAGCTTATCTCTGTAGAGCAGCATCAAATCCAAATTCATTTCCGCCATTTTGGGAAGAGTCTGCTCTTCCAGCTCTTCGATAGCCTCAATGTATTCCCTCTCTTTCTTTTCTATCTTCGCCAGTGCAGATTCGGTCAATATCCCTGACTTTCCGGTT
>Ga0209635_10003258_pt1 | contig 12627 bp, 8 predicted proteins | sample DeeMarSWOR230_32_FD_187463 | JGI IMG/M metagenome (GOLD analysis project Ga0209635, IMG submission 187463) | Marine sediment microbial communities from White Oak River estuary, North Carolina - WOR-2-30_32 (SPAdes) (version 2) | ecosystem: Environmental > Aquatic > Marine > Intertidal zone >...
GAAATGGATCGCCCCCCCATTTTCTGCCCGTCCTACAATATCCTGCCATATCCTTGACCGAAAAACCTCGCCTGTTTCGAGAGCCTTATTTACCAAACTAGCCCCTTGTTCAAATATCCTGCCTGCTCCGATGGCATTGTGTCCAACTTCGCTGTTTCCCATATCTGTATCGCTTGGCAATCCAACTGCAGTTCCATGTGCCTTGAGCTGGGTATAGAGATTCGACCTGAATAATCGATCAAGCGTGGGAGTTCTTGCCATATAAACAGCATTAGTTTCGTCTTCGGAGCCAATGCCAATGCCGTCCATAATTATTAAAAGAAGAGGCCCTTTTCGCCCATGAAAAGATTTTAATGGATTAAGTCTCAATGGCATAACTGTCTCCTTGATATTATTTTAACACCATGATTATTTATTCGAAATGTGATTTCAGAAGACTTCCTCCAGATATTTTTCCTTATCAATTGAGATATATTCGGAAATATCCGGGAGTTTTAATGCCTTTTTTGCAAACTCAAACACATTGTTATAGTCAAACTCCAACCCCATTTTTTCATAATATCTTTCCAGTATCCTTTTTGGTCGATACTCCTTGAAATCGCACTGTATCGAAAGGATCGGGATACCCATCTTTTCTATAGTATAAAGAATATCGCAACCATTTAATTTTACAATAGGTCTGAATATAGTATATCCTTTCTTCACTTGAAGAAGGGGATAAAAACGCTGAGCAGTTTCTCTGAATCTTTCACTTTTATCTATATTTCTCTTCTTATTAAAATCGGAAAATATATCGGACAGAATATGTTCTAATGAATATCCGACAATATCCCAAAGAGTGTAATTAACGATTAACACAAGATTTTCTATATTGTTGATCTCTTGCATCACAATAGTCTTAAGAAGTTTCTTCCGAATCATTTGACATGAATGACATGGGTTATCAGCGTTCCTAATCATATCATCCGTCTCTATAAAATTGTGCCATATTATATCAACATCCCTGGCACTCCAATAGCTCCCTATCCTTTCCTTTTCAGTTTTTGGATACCTGTGAATCGGGAAAGCCCCTGCATGTGCTTCAAAATCAAAGCCAAAATCTTTTTTAGCCCTTTGTATAAAATCCAAGGCAAGTGACGAATCTCTGCCACCTGAAAATCCAAATAATATCTTCTTGTCATTCAAAGATTCTAAAATAGATCTATGATCATCTTTCCATTTGGAATATTCTATTTTTTTCATCATATATATACCGCGTATCAATTAGGATTCTTTATTGTTATGATATCAGAATCACTTAATCGCCTTAAGGCTTGTCTACTTACTTGTACACCCAGACCCACCCCTCCCAAGGGGCCGGCTTTCCCACCAACACCCAACGATACATCTTCAATCGTTATGTTTTCTTTCAATAGAAACGCATCATAAGATCCGTCATAGTAAGCCGCATCACGACACAAAAGACACAAAGCCCGACCGGCTGCCGATAGAATGCCGGATTCACCCAGTTGACATCCTATCTGAAAAGAAATGCCCTTTGACCTTATAAGTTCAATGATATCGAGCGATCTACGAAATCCCCCACATTTAGATAATCTGACATTTATCATTTTATAGTGTCCTTCATTTATTATCCTCTCCACGTCGGTTTTGGTACTGGCTTGCTCGTCAGCCATCATAACCACCCCATATTTTTCCATCTCGTAAGCAAACTCTGAAATATCAGGATCATCAGTAGAAAAGGGTTGTTCAATAACTTTCACCTTGTTATTTTTAATAAGAGGAATATGGGCAAAGGCAAGTTCACGATTCCATGCGCCGTTAACATCTATCCTCAAATCACAATCATCACCTAACATTCTCTTGACCGTTTCAATCTTGTCTGAATTTTCCTTAAGGTTTTTGCCCATTTTCAGTCGGAGTTTATTAATATTCATCTTATTTATTAATTGATATATTTCCATTACCCTTTTTCCAGAACCAAGGGGAACTGCTGCACCATAATGAATTCTATCAGTCAAAAATTCGGAAGGGAAATAATACATAATGGGTCTTTTATCTGTCTTAGCCAATGCGTCTAAAAGAGATATTTCAAGGGCACAAATAGCAGAATTTTTCTCCTTTGTATCGGAAAGGCCATCAATAAAATTCCAAATTTGAGTTACATCATTCAACTCCCAGGGAAAAGAGTATTGCTTTATCAGACCTTTAATTGCTTTTGCGGCACTTTTTTGTGTCTCCCCTGTGACATAGGATCTGGGAGCGCCCTCTCCATATCCTATTATCTCCCCATGATCAGCGATGATCTCAACAATAACGTTTTTAACAGAGCTTCTTTTTCTCAGGGAATGAGTAAATTCTTCTGAAAACGGAAGTAATAATTTATAAACGTTAATCTCATTAATTCTCATAGTACTTATCCTCTGAACATGGATTAAGATATTTAGATTTCAATTGATTCTTTTCCATTTTTCAATCAGATTGAATTAAAATGTTGTACTTTCCTTTTTTTTTATATCATTATATAAAAAATTCTAATTAATCGATATTTAACATACATTATCTCAGATTATCAAGGTTTAGGAGAAAAATATATGCCACGCTTACTATTTATCAATCCATCAATTACCTATAAATCAATTGGCATTACCAGTTCCACTGCTTGGCCTCCACTAAATCTGCCATACTTGGCGGCAGTAACTCCAAGTCATTATAAAATTGAGGTGATCGATGAGAACATTGAGCCTTTTGAATACCGCGAAGCTGATGTTGTTGGTATTACGGCATTAACAGCTTCAGTTTATCGAGCCTACCAAATAGCCGAAGTGTATCGCAAGAAATGCATACCAACCATTATGGGCGGCATCCATGTGTCCATGATGCCGGATGAAGCCCAGCGCTATTGTGATTCAGTCGTAATTGGAGAGGCCGAAAGCATATGGCCCAAGGTACTGGAGGATTTCGAGGCTGGCAGGTTACAAAAACAATACAAAGGTTCATGGGCTAACCTGGAAACATTGCCTATACCGCGACGCGATATCCTCAGAAATCCCTATTATCGATGGGGAAGCATTCAGACCTCCCGCGGATGCCCAATGAATTGCTCGTTTTGTTCTGTTACTGCCTTTAATGGCCGAAGATTCCGAAGACGCAATCTGGATTCTGTTATTGAGGAACTTGAACATATACCACAGAAACTTGTGGGACTAACTGACGACAATCTTATAGGTTTTGGAAAGAAAGACCTGGAATGGACCTACTCTTTTTTTTCCAGGATACTGGAGAAAGGCATTAAAAAATATTATTTTACACAAGCATCCATTCTTTTCGGAGAAGATCGTAAACTGATAAGGCTTGCTGCCAGAGCCGGATTAAAGGTCGTCTTTACAGGTATAGAATCTGTGAATCCAAAATCGCTTCAGTTATACCAAAAAAATATCAACTTAGATCGTCTTCACCATGGCCGATATATAGAATTGATCTCAAACATCCGCAATGAAGGAATAGTTTTTCTCGGCGCCTTTGTACTGGGAAGCGACGAGGATGATATTTCAGTGTTTCATTCCACACTGGAATTTATAAAGTCTTCCCACATAGATGTCATTCAGACTACAAAGCTAACTCCATTGCCAGGCACGCAACTTTGGGAGTCCCTGCAAAAAGAAGGAAGAATACTAAATCAAAACTTCCCTGAAGCTTGGAAGGAATATCGTCTGTCTCGGTTGGTTTTTAAACCAGCAAGGATGAGTATAGAGGAAGTATATAAGGGTAACAATTATATACGAGGAGCCTACTACAAGTTTTGGGAGACGATAAAAAGGACATTCCATACTCTCATTAGTACAAAAAGTCTGATTTCCACATATATAGCCCATAAACTTAACGCTTCTTATCGTAAGGCATTCAGGAATTCCGAGCATTACAAGCTCTATCGTTGGCGCGATGTAAAAAAAATATTTAGACCATAGAATTGTCTATCCAGCATTCCCTGATATTTTATATTCCATAAGTTCTTTTGAAGGATTAAGGGGCAGGGTCAGGATAAATGTCGTGCCTTCATTAACCTTGCTTTTCACTTCAATGGTTCCGCCTTGATCCTGCATGTTTTTATGGGAGATGAATAGGCCAAGCCCTGTTCCTTTGTGCATATTACTTTTATGCTTGGTAGTAAAATATGGTTCAAATATCTTATCAATATTTGAAGCCGGAATCCCTTCTCCATTGTCTTTTATATGGATCTGAATAGCTTCATCTTTACTTTTTTTATTATTGTGCTTAGTTAAAATTTCAATGCTTCCATTTTCATGGGTAAAATCTATCGCATTAGAAAGCAGGTTTAGTATAACCTGTCTCATTTTTTCATGATCCAACCATACTTTTTCTATGCGAGGATCGAACTGACAACTTATTTTTATGTTTTTTGTCTTGCTTTGTGTCGAAACGAGAAGGACTATCTTGTCTATTAGTTCATGGATATCATTTAACTCAAATTTAGATTCTCTCGTATGAACCAGATCCATAATTTCTGAAAGCAGATTATTCACCCTGTTCGTTTCTTCAACTACTATCTTATGAAATTTATCCCTGAATTCTTCATCCTCGAATTTATAAGGGAGCATCTGAATAAATGTGCCTATGGCCGTCATGGGATTTTTGATCTCATGAGCCAGCCTCGCAGCCACATTTCCCAGAAATGACAGCTTTTCAGCCCTGCCTAAAAGGACGTAAGAGTTTCTAAGTTCAATCATCTGTTTCTGGAGCTGTTGATATAACCTCGCGTTCTCAATGGCTATTGCGATCTGCGATGAAAAGATCTCAAGCATATTTCTGGTTTCTATCGGAACCCCTCCTTCATCAACCGCATCAGTGGCAATTACCCCAATAACCTTGGATCTGGTGATTAATGGAACCACATAAACGGAGGTGGGTTTCCCATAGGCCAATACAATATTTTCCTTTCTGAGACTGGAATTCCCTACATTAGGGACATACTCCGAGATGCCTGTATTCGTTACTCTTACCAGGATGTTATTTACTCGATGAAGGGGGACTTTATACTCTAAAATCTCATTCGGCACATCGCCGTTAAAACCTGTGGCGTAAAGATATTCCAGACATTCTTCCTTTTGATTTACTACCATGATTATTGCGCGACTTATTCTGCATACATTTGACAATGTGTTCATAATGACAGTCAAAAGTCTCCCCAGATCCAATACCGAGAGGATTGCTTTTCCAGTTTCCTGTATGGCCTGGAGTTGTTTGATTTTCTGATTTAACTCTACATTCAGACGGTTGACCTCTTCGTATTTCTGCTCTAATTTTTCCTTGTCCGCCTCCATCTCTTTTATTGTTTCTTCCAGTACCGATTTTGATGTAAAAAAACGCGAATAGATCTCATTAAATCTATTCCGTGCATTCCACTTCAACTGATATTCACAGTATGGAGCCCCCTCAAAATAACAGCACTTCTCCTCAAGATTAAGGGGCACCCCATCCCAGATACAAGGCATAAATGCATATGATCCTTGATTATATAGGCACACATCTTTAGTAACGCGCATTCCAGTATCCCAGTGTAATCTGATAAGTGCCTTATTTCTTTTAATCTCTACAAGCTCTACTCTTTTACTCCTATTCCATTTATCATTTAACTTTTGGGCCTGTTTAAGAGCTCTATTGATTGACCAGAATGCCTTGACGATTATTTTCTGGACATATCCAAGGTGGAAATTTTCAGCAGCAAACCTGGCAATATGATAGGCGGCCAATTCATCATTAAGAACCAACCTTGCCCTTTCATATAGTCGAGAAATTATATCGCAGGAGATCCAGTTATTTGGATCCATCAAAAATTTTTCAGGATCAGACAGACAATCAATCTCAGGATCAAGATGGTCTAAAAGACTGGAGAGATCTCCATTATTGTATTTCTTCACGTAGTCAATGATAGCCCTAGAATTTATGCAACTTGTCTCTTTTTCCATATTATGAGAGTTTAAAAAATTTAGAATTTTAAAATACGTATGTTTCTTTCTTTTGACATCTCTTCTCTATGTTTTTTAATTAGATTGGGCAATATATTCCTGAAGACAGAAAGATTTTCCCCGCGGACATTAAAAATATTACGCTGACTGTTATTATAACACATATCAGGTATTATATCATCTTTCAAGGCATCAACTGGAAGTCTGAAGAAAGGCATCATCTTTGAAAAGGCACTTTGAAGTTTTGGTGTATTATTTGATAAATTGAAGATTTTGCTCGTATATTCGAGGACGGTTTCAAAATCCAGATCTTTTGACGGTTTTCTTACTATATTCTGTCCAAAAACACCATCATCATCAAAAATAACATCAGGCAATGATAATGCAAGATCGTAAATCTTAGTCCTAGGATATACATGACATTCACCGATCTTAAAAACATGCCCCCCTGGACCGCTATACTTTGATAGATCACTTGTAACATTGAGGCTTTCTTTAAGATCATCCACAGTGTCTCCAGGATATCCACCAATCATGAATACCATTATTGGTATCTCGTTTTTTACTGCCTCTTTAAAAATTGCTATGGCATTGGAAATATATTTTTTATAATGAGATCTATCCCTTACCTTATTCATCCTCCTTAATGTGCTATAACTTGCCGATTCAAAACCCAGTACCAGAGTTCCACAAACATCAGCGATCTCAGAAATTATTGATGGATTCATAATATCACAGCGTGTCTCAAAATGTATTTTCATGCCAATCGATCGAAGAAATGGAATCAAATCGAAAGATTTAAAGAGTGCGTCACATACTATAAGGTCATTTGATTTGCTTATACCTGAAAGTTTAATTAAGTCATTTTGGACTGTCTCGGTCGGGACTGCCTTCCTTATAGGTCGAATATAGTATTCCATACAGAAATTACATCTGTAAGGGCACCCACGACTAAATGAATATGGAATTATATCATATTCCTTAGGATGCCTTAACAACTCAAGATTGAGTAGTGCTTTTTTTCTGATGTCAAATCTAATTCCTGTTTCCGTTACATGGGTCTTTCCATCTTCTTTCCACGCAAGGTTAGGATTTTTTTTGTCTCGGGGATTTTCGCCCTTTTCCAATTTTTCGATTATATTAAGCGCCGGGATCTCGCCCTCGCCTACAACAATAATATCCACTGCAGATGTCCTTGAAAGTATCTCTTCGTAATAAATTGTCGGAAAATACCCGCCCAAAAAGATAAAGATATTTGGATCAATCTCTTTTATCATTTCACATAAATGGATTGTTTCTTCGGCCTGAGAGATAGCGGTGCAGGAGATGCCTACGCCCCTGGGCTTCATCCTTGAAAGGTCTCTTATCAGTTCCTCATATACTCGATCTCGTCCTTGAAGAGTTAAAGGCAACCCGTAATCCATAGGAATAGAAATAACTTGAATTTCCGTTTTGGGGCTGTTTAATTTGACGAAGCTTGCTATCTCTATAATAGGTAGTGGATATGCGGGTACGTACATACCGATATTTGTAGAGATCGGTTCAATTAGTAAAATCAATATGAACTCCTTTTTGTATAAATTATGAAATCAAAGTTCTGCAGATAAATCATGAAGATAGATTGTAAGGATTTTAAAGATATTTCATAATAATTTGGCAATTTCTACTGGATAAATCTATATCAATTAATATCATCTCTATAAGATTTTGCCAAATGCAGGTTGTAAAAACGGAGAGGACATCGCTTTTTCTGTCTTGATGTCAATGAGTGAGTAGTTACTCAGCTCCGGATATTTTTTCCATTGATACCATTGTTCCGGGTAACGGTAAATATACTGTTCAAGCAACTTTAAGACCGTCTCGCCGACGGTTGATAATGGGATTCCACCAAACATCTTTAATATATCTTCATAAGAATGAACTATTAATCTATATTCACTGAGGCTGAATCTATATATTACTCCAAATATAACCTCAGCACCTGTCCTTCTCTGAATTATATTTATAGTCCTGTCCAGGCCGGTCATATGACCCAGAAAGGAAGTATTCTCCTTTTTTGATGGTCTCCATTCCTCTATCTCATCACATTGGGTGACAAGGACGCGATTTTCTTTTAATTGCTTGATGGCTGTATTAAGGACATTTCCGGTATTCTCAGCATCAATCATTCGGATCCTATATTTTTCAGCCTGGGAAAAAACCTTTTTCTTGAGTTGTTCGGTCTTAAATTTTGCTATCATGGAGATATCAAAGCCATTAACAGCGAGTAATGTCGGTATATACTCAATCGCGCCATAGTGCCCTGTAATGACAATGACCCCTCTCCCCTTTAATAAAGAGTTGCGTATGACAACAAGGTCACCTTTTGATATATTATCGTTAAGAAATCTTGTTGCCTTATCTTTATCTTCAAATGCAATAAACATCTTTTCATAATAATGAGAAAAAATACCCTGGAAGACCCTTCCTGTTACTTCTTTAAGATCAATTTCTCGTCTGATTCTCCCGGCTACATCGGCGATAGCATTATTTATGATCTCCTTTTCTTTTTTATTAAAAATATAATAAAGCTTTCCAAGGGAAAAAATATAGAATCTTGCAAATCCCCAACCAAGTGTTAAATATATAAAGATATTGAACTTCGACTGTATAACATGGCTTAACTTTGTCTTCATAATCCCAGCAACCTACCTTATATTTTCATATATTGGGTCATATAATCCTCAATATCTGTGCCAAAAATCTACCTGAGATTTGCCTTCCGGAATTTCATTTATTCCATTAAATAATAATGGGTAAAAAAATTGATTTTTAAACAATTTTGTTAGAAAAAAGACTTTTTTAAAAAAATGTTGACCCGCGTGAATTATTTTATTAATAGAAATTGCTGGATCCGTTAGCATTGATTTGCACAAAAATTTATGCATCATGCACATAAATGTGTGCTAATATATAAAGAAGCCTGATTTTACTAATTCTTTGAAGCTTAAAAAAATAGTCATTTTTATTATGGTTTAGCTAGGATAGGATCTAATCCAATGTCCGTCAATAACATCTTATCAGTTAATGCTTCTGTTTTCTTGAAAAAAATCAAAATTGCTCTCTAATTATAGGCAATAAATAATGATGCATATCAAATAATTGATATTATATCTTGAAAGGCAAATCAATTATGCACAAAAAAATAAACACAATAGAACATATTTTTGTGCAAATAATATAGTAGTTGCAAGACATTTATAATCATATGTAATATTGTCTCATATTTTTAAAGATCATTGGAGAAAAATCCCAAGGCATTTTCGTATCTACGCATAGTATAGCACAATATTTTTATTAATAACAGACTATTAGAGCAAATGTAGAATAATAATTGAAACACCTTTCTTGGTTAATGGTCGTCTGATATGAAATTTGGCATGATGATTGAATATAAAAATCTGATTATCAAAACCTCTGTAGAATCATCCCGTAAGGAAAAGGCGGTTATGACATGATAAACGATAAAAAATCCATTCTGGTAGTAGACGATGAATATGGTGTCCGTGAATCTTTTAATATTGTCTTAAGTGATGATTATGAAGTTTTTCTCGCAGAATCGGGAAAGGAAGCTATCGAAATCTTCACAAAAAATTCCATTGATCTTATCCTGCTTGATATTATGCTTCCCCAGGTAAGTGGTCTTGATCTTTTAAAACAATTCAAGGATCTGGATCCAAATGTCGAGATTATTATGGTAAGCGCTGTAAAAGATATAGAAACAGCTGTAAAGGCAATGAAATATGGCGCCTATGACTATGTGGTAAAACCCTTTATAGTAGATGATATAAAAAATATTATTGCCAGGGCGATAGAAAAACATCACCTGATAAGAGAGGTAACTTATCTGCGTGATGAGTTGGAAAGATACCATCCATTCGAACAGATCGTCGGCAAAGATAAAAAGATTATGGAAATCTTCGATCTAATATCAACATTATCCAATAGCGATGGAGCCATCCTTATTCAGGGGGAGAGCGGAACTGGCAAGGAATTGATTGCACGGGCAATACATAAACTTGATTCTAGACACAGTCATCCCTTTGTTGTAATAAACTGCGCGGCAATCCCGGCAACTCTCATGGAAAGTGAGATATTTGGTCATAATAAGGGCGCCTTTACCGGGGCATCTTCCAATAAGATAGGCAAACTTGAAATTGCTGACAAAGGGATTGTATTTCTTGATGATGTTGATCTGCTTGATATTGGCATGCAGGCTAAACTTCTTAGGGTCATACAGGAAAAGGAATTCGAAAGGCTTGGAAGCACGAAGATTATCAAGATTGATGTACGATTTATCGCAGCCACTAATAAAAAATTGAAACATCTTATTGAAAATGAAGAATTTCGTGAGGATTTATATTACCGATTAAATGTCTTTCCCATAGAGATCCCCCCATTAAGGGAAAGAAGAGGAGATATACCTCTCCTTCTTGATCATTTTTTAAGGAAATATGCCAAAAATTCAGGCAGATCTCCCAAAAGGTTTTCAAAAAGTGCCCTGAAGATCCTCACTGATCATTATTCATGGCCTGGAAATGTTAGGGAACTTCAGAATCTTGTCGAAAGGCTTTCCACAATAACAAAGGGAAATATCATATACCCTCGTAGTATTTCAGTCTTTAATGTAACTAAAAAAGAAATCAAGGATATGCCACTTAAAGAGGCCGTGGATATTTTTGAAAAACAGTTAATTGCTGAGGCTCTAGAACGTTCTGGTGGAAGCAGAAAAGAGGCTGCCAGAATACTGGGGATCCATCGCAATACCCTTCAGAAAAAATTCGGTTAGATAATCCTTTAACTCCTTCTTTGATCTGTATATTAATTATCTTATCTCTCAGGCTCTTTGTGCTTGCCTTAATTCTTTGCTTGATGGTATCTGATTATCAAGACTGCTTCAGGGTCGAAACATATCCCGCTGAAAGGAGGTCTTTTTAAAAAAACATATGATAGAGGATTTTAAAGTCCCTGATGCCGAGATCAATAATAGGATAAAAAGTATACAGAACCTGCTACGAGAAAATAATATTGACGGTCTGTTTATTGTGCAAAGGGTGGATCTCTTTTATTTTTCCGGCACGGCCCAGAATGGAGTGCTTTATATTCCAGCGGAGAGCAAACCCCTCCTGATGATTATAAAATATATGCCGAGGGCCATTAAAGAGTCATCAATAGAGAATATTATTGGAATAAAATCCCTAAAAGATATCCCTAATAAAATCAATGAGTTCTATGGAGATATCCCTAAGTTATTAGGTTTCGAATTTGACGTATTGCCTGTCAGGGATTTTTATCTATATAAAAACCTTTTCCCCGGGTGTGAATACGTTGATGCTTCTCATCTAATCCTTCAGATCAGGATGATAAAAAGTGAGTGGGAAATCATACAGATGGAAAAGGCTGCCGGACTAGCTGAAAAAACCTTTGAATACATGAAGTCCGCGATACGTCCTGGCATTTCCGAGATGGAATTCGCGGGCATGTTCGAGACATTTGCAAGAAGGTTAGGACATGGTGGATTTCTTAGATCTAGATATTTTCAGGCCGTCGCATATCCTTGGCATATATTGAGTGGAAAAAGCGGTGGTGTTGTAGGTTTTCTGGACGCGCCAGCTAGTGGCACGGGTACTTCAGCAGCGTTTCCCTGCGGAGGCGGGAGCAAACCACTTTTTTCCAATGAACCGATCATGATAGATCTCGGAATCGTATTGAACGGATATCACATAGATGAAACAAGGATGTTCGCAATAGGCTCCATGCCCGGGAAGGCATTAAAGGCGTGTGAGGCATCAATAGAGATTCATAATGATGTACTCGCTAATGTAAAACCGGGAATAACTGTGAGTGAATTGTATGATATAGCAGTATCAAAGGCTGATTCTCTCGGATATTCGAGCCAATTCCTCGGTCCCAAAGGGCATAAGGTATTCTTTGTCGGTCATGGCATTGGCCTTGAGCTTGTGGAAAATCCTATAATAGCAAAAGACAAAGAGTCTCGCCTTGAATCTGGAATGACCTTTAGTCTGGAACCCAAAATGGTCTTTGAAAACGAATTCTCAGCAGGAATTGAGAGCGTATTTCTTGTCACAGAGACAGGCTGCCGCCTGATCAGTAAGGTTCCTGTTGAAATCTTTATCTGTTAAATATAATGAACGAGATTAATAAGTAACCATATTTATATAAGATGGCACAGATGTCCGGTTTCACAAGAAAACAGATGACATAATACAATCACCTTAAATTCTGGATATTCTACTACTGCCCCCTATTTATTTCCTGCCCTTTTTCCTGTCCTCTCGGTGATCAGGCCCTGCAAGAATTTTCTGGCCATCGAAGCTTACAATAGTATATTGCAATCGGATCCCTCAAAACTAATCTTTTGATCTACTTTTCAACAGCGTTAAGGCTATCATTTTGTAGTGCTCTGTCGCCGCTAATGGACCTCCTCCTTGGTTGAGGCTTACATGGTTAGATCTCAACGGCTTGGGTGTCAGGTAGACTGTTATTGATACCATTGACAGCCTATCACTAAAAAGATAATCTCCATTTAGTATATTTATTAAATGGAACCAATAGAGATGAAAAACCTGCCTGTAATCGG
>Ga0209635_10003259_pt1 | contig 12627 bp, 12 predicted proteins | sample DeeMarSWOR230_32_FD_187463 | JGI IMG/M metagenome (GOLD analysis project Ga0209635, IMG submission 187463) | Marine sediment microbial communities from White Oak River estuary, North Carolina - WOR-2-30_32 (SPAdes) (version 2) | ecosystem: Environmental > Aquatic > Marine > Intertidal zone >...
CAATGATGACTGATAGCTTGCTTGCGTAGATGAATAGTCAACAGTGACCTGCAATGTCATTCCCCACAAATACAAAACACATTCAACATCTGATTCACAATACTCAGTCCGGGAGTCACAGGAGTGTACATTCAGTGGAGCGAGATAGCTCACGAGGCGTACAGTCACTTCAACGTACTTATCTCTGACTACCAAAGGGAGATTTTCTTCAAAGGGTTCTCCAGCTCTATCTGCTCTTTCTTCCCCTGCGTGGTCCCAGAACAACTGTTCTGTGCGGAACGTCTCATCGCAGTTTTCTAACTCACAATTGAGATAGCTTTCGAAGTCTTCTGATACTGTTCCCCTTATGTCACTCAATGTAACTGATACGAGGACTTTCAAAAAGTAGTCCTCATTTCCTACAGCTATTCGCGCATAATCTTTAGGGCCGATTCTGATCTGAACCATCCTTTCTTCGATTTCGTAGGTAGATTCCTTCTTTACATAGACAGGAAGAATCAAATCGAGACTATACTGGTCATCAAAATTCTTGATTTCAATTGTTTCAGAAAAGGGAAGCTCAGGCTGTGCAGCAGTGGGTACTAAACACAAGAGAAGCCCAAAAAATACGACAGTACCCTTTTTCATAACATCACCTGTTACACTGTTGCATGGATAAATAAAAACCTTACTGCCAGATGTTCACAGATTAGCTCCATCAGTGAATTTTCCCTCATTAAAGTTGTGGCTCCTTAAGTTATCACATTTGACAGATTATCATTGTCATTTTTCTTGTTTTGCCCTAATACGAAAAGATGGCTTGATTCAGGGTCTGTGCTATCTTCTACGATTTTGGACCAGAAAATACTGAATCCACATTCTTTGATCATTTCAATGTTTGTATCGGCATCATAATGGCTCCAGTACATGGGAACACCCCAGTAGTCAGCAATATCATCTTCTATATCATCTGCACCCATACACAGGAGCAATAACCCTTTTGGGGTTAACATTCTTCTAAAGTTCAGGAGCACTGATTGATGTTCCTCCCGTGGAATATGTATGAGGGTATAGTACGAACAGATAGCATCAAAGGAGCACTCTGGGAAATTCAGTTCTGTTATATCCTGACACAGAAAGTGGGCTTCTGGAACGAGGGTGCGAGCTAGTTCTATCTGGGCTTCTGCAAAATCTACACCTGTAACCTCAAAGAACTGGCTCAAGAATTTCGTGATCGGCACTCCAGCACCGCATCCTGCATCCAAAACCTTTGCCCTCCTGGGCAGCCGCTGCACTAGATCATGAAGGAGCTGTACATCTGCTGAGTTTTGATGACGAATTTTAAGATAGTCAGGAGCTATTGTATTGTAGCCTTCCTTCACTATTTTCTTTCCGTTCATGCAGTCACCTATTATTGACCAAGGTTAAAGTTCTTTTTATCCAATATGTCGACTTAAAGATTTTGAAAAGATGTCTTGAGGTTATATTACTGTAGCACTATTTCACAGTTTAGTGTTTTCCATTCATATCGTATGTTCATACTATTAAAATTGCAGTAGTGCACAATTTACGTCAAAAGTCTTAAGTATCCCTAGTTCAGAAACTCATGCATGATAACCAGGGGTTTCATCTCCAATTCCATGTGTATTCTCCTCATTCTGAGTGGAGTTAACCTCGTTCATTCTGGGGTTTTTCAGGAATCGGAATTCCAGATAACCACAGATCCAGGTGATCAAAAGTATCCCGCAGTTCATGGTAATATTGTTATCTGGCAAGATGAGAGAAATGGATTCCCTGATATCTATGGGTACAACCTTTCTGCAAGAGAGGAGTTTTCCATCACCACAAATTCAAGTGAACAATGGAGTCCAGCCCTCTACAAAGATGTTGTTGTCTGGACAGACTACCGAAACAGTACTGATGACATATATTGCTGCAATTTATTAACAGATCAGGAGGTTCAAGTAACAGCACATGAAGCGTATCAGTATCGTCCTGCAATTTACGGAGACATTATTGTGTGGGAAGACTTCAGAAATGTGTGCAGTGACATCTATGGATATAATCTTTCCACAAAACAGGAATTTCGGATAACAGTACATGCAGACAATCCCCAAAGACCGGCACTCTGTAAAGAGATTGTGGTGTGGGCAGACAATAGAAATGGAAATCTTGATATCTATGGGTATAATCTTACCACAGAAAAAGAATTACCCATCGCTTTACACCACGCTCATCAGTATCGTCCTGCAATTTACGGAGACATTATCGTGTGGGAGGACTTCAGAAATGGAAATGACGATATCTATGGGGTTGACCTCTCTGAAAAGAAAGAATTTCCAGTAACAATACATAAGAGTCGCCAGATTTTTCCAGCAATTTACGGTGATATTATTGTCTGGCAGGATAATAGAAATGGTAACTGGGATATTTATGGGTATAACCTTGTGACAGAAGAAGAATTTTCTATAACAACAAATCCGTACAATCAGAAGTATCCAGCAATTTACGGTGATATTGTTATCTGGCAGGATAATAGAAATGGTAACTGGGATATTTATGGGTATACCCTTTCTGCAATTGCACTTTTCAACCCTGCACAAACTAAAAATCTGAAATACTCTATTAATATCTTTCTAATCCTTTCTATAATTTGTTTAATCTTTGTGTTCATTAAAAAGAGGTGGTATCACATCGTTCAGCTCAAAAACAGAAAATTCTGATATCGACAATAGAATCATAGAGCTTTCACCCCCTATCACCATCATTTATTTTCTTATCCTAGAAACTTTTGGAGATCAAATGGTCTCAGAAATCTCCACACTTAACTTTCATCGGAAACAGGCTTTGTGGACGCATAGTAAATGAGGGCAAGAGCGAGAAGGGGTCCTGCTATTGCTGATACTATGGCGCCTCTTTGATAAAACCTGTAGGTACTGTACTTCGCATGTACAGAACCTGTTTCATAAAAAGGATGTTCACCACCTTCATAGTGTAAAGGATGTTCGTCATCTGCAAGGTGCAGTCTTTTCGCAAAATCAAAGATGCCAGCAGCAAAATCCTTGTCCTGGTAATACTGAGCCTTTTTGTAGAATACAACACTGGTAACAAGTGAAACAGCCAAAACTGTAACTGCTATTCCATAGAGTACACTCTTTTTCATAAAGCTATAGTATCCTCAAGGATATAAAAGGATTGTCTGCAGTACTGCAGCACACAGAGAGTTCGCAATGAAGCTGCACATTTTTTCAGTAGTATAGTACCTTTACGTGTCCATCACATGGTATGAACAGAGACCAAGAGATGTTACTACTGATTCCCCACTAGGACTACCCACAAATTCTCCAGGTATCTCCTTTGGGTTCACTGCGGTCTTACAACCCATTATACAGTACAGGACTAAACAGTTTTAAAGGTACACGATACAACTGGTGTGGTGATCATCTATGAAACAGCTTTTAATGGGAAATGAAGCTATCGCCAGAGGTGCTGTGGAAGCTGGCGTTGATGTCGTGACAGCCTACCCTGGCACTCCCTCTTCTGAAATTCCTATGACCATCTCTAAAATCGCCAAAAAATATGGCATCTACTTCGAGTGGTCAACCAATGAAAAAGTGGCCTACGAGGTGGCTTTTGCTGGTGCAATCACTGGATTACGCTCCATGGTGACTATGAAACATGTGGGATTGAATGTGGCAGCTGATGCGTTCATGGCATCTGCTTTTGTGGGGGTGGATGGAGGATTCGTGGTAGTATCAGCAGATGATCCTTCCATGCATTCCTCCCAGAATGAACAGGATAACCGTCATTACGCCCGGTTAGCCAACGTCCCCTGTATTGAGCCAGTATCTCCTCAGGAAGCCAAAGATTTCACTATTAAAGCATTTGAATTATCTGAAGAATATAACCTGCCCATTATATTGAGAACCACTACCCGAGTGAATCACACTCGAGGAGACGTGGATATTGGAGAGATCCTAAAGCTGGAACGGACGCCAAAATTTGAAAAAAATGCCAAACGGTTCGTCACTGTTCCTGCCAATGCCAGAGTACTGCGAAAGAAACTGCTGGAAAAAATGGAAACGGTGAAAATTGATCTGGATTCTACAGAAGGTGACGGCAGTCTAGGCATTATCGCCTCCGGTATTGCCTATAATTACGTGAAAGAGACTGTTTCTCTCCTGGAATTGGAGGCAGAAATCTACAAGTTAGCAGTGACTCATCCCCTTTCCCAGCAGGTTACTGAATTTCTGAGGCGGCATGATGAGGTCATTGTAGTAGAAGAATTAGAACCGATTGTAGAATGTGAAGTCAGAGCATTAGCTCAAAAAGAGGGCATTCCAGTGAAAATCTACGGCAAAGAATACATTCCCCGAGCTTACGAGTTGAATACCACCAGAGTGCTCAACGCATTTCGAAAGTACAAAGGGTTGCCCGAAGAAGTACCAGAAGAGTTACCCATTCCAGTACGACCTCCTGTGCTATGTCCTGGCTGTCCCCACAGAGCTACGTTCTATGCAATGAAAAAAGCAGCTCCCAAAGGGATTTACCCTTCAGATATTGGGTGTTACACCCTTGGGTTAGTGCCCCCCATCAGTGCAGTTGACACCTGTTTCTGCATGGGCGCATCCATTGGGTTCTCCTGTGGGTTGGCAGAGTTCGTTCCTGAAAAAGTGCTGTGTACTATTGGTGATTCCACGTTCATGCACACTGGATTACCTGCGTTAGTAGATGCAGTGTATAATCAGCACAAATTTGTGGTGGTCATTCTGGATAATGAAACCACTGCCATGACTGGCCACCAGCCTCACCCTGGAACTGGAGTCACCGGCATGGGGGAGAAGGTACCTAAAGTGTACCCTGAGAAACTAGCAGAAGCCATGGGTATTAATGCAGAGGTGGTAGACCCCCACGACGTGGATTTGACAGTAAAGGTGCTGAAAGAAGCAGTCAATGCAGATGAATTACGAGTAGTCATTGCCAGGAGAAAGTGCATCTTTTTAGAAGGTGCAGAACTGGGAACTCCCTACACAGTGACCGACCAGTGCACAGGGTGCCAATTGTGTGTCAACACGTTGGGCTGCCCAGCCATCGAATTTATAGATGGGAAAGCAGTAATCAACGAGTTGTGTACTGGCTGCGGTGTGTGTGCGCAGATATGTCCTGCGTCTGCTATTGAGGTGGTGGAATGAAATATGATATCGTTCTGGGCGGTGTAGGAGGACAAGGAATTTTGCTCGCCTCTGAGATAATTGCTGAGGCCGCTTTGAAAAAGAAGTACAAAGTCATGATGGCAGAAACCCACGGCATGGCCCAGAGAGGAGGGTCTGTGGTATCTCACGTGAGACTGGGTGACATTTACGGTGCACTGGTCCCTGAAGGGCAAGGTGAGTTAGTGGTGGGATTCGAGCACATGGAAGCGTTCAGGCAGTTAAAATTCCTCAAAAAAGGAGGAAAAATTGTGATGAATACCCACCAGATAAAGCCAGTCACCCTGGATACCTATCCAGCGTTGGATTATGACCTCACTGACTATGATGTGTTACAATTGAACGCTACTCAACTAGCATTGGATTTGGGTAATGTTATTGTGATGAACATGGTTATGCTGGGGGCAGTGTCTGAATTTGCTGATCTGCCAGTATCTGAACAGGAATTAAAAGAAGCCCTAAAAGGGATTATTCCACCCCAGTTTGTAGAGATTGACCTGAAAGCATTTGAACAGGGAGCTAAGGCAGTGCAATGACACTCTCCCCTGCTTTTACGTAATCCCCTTTTTCTACTGTGATTTTGTAAGAACATGGGAAAATAATTACCACCTGGGAGCCGAGCACAATTCTCCCTATTCTTTCTCCTTTTCTTAAAGTGTCCCCCTCCTTCACGTAACACTGGATTCTTCTCACAAACTTTCCTGCTATCTGGATAACCACCATTCTGCTCGCTCCATCAATGACCAGAATATTCCTTTCATTCTGCAATGCTAACTGGTTCGCCATCTGGTACGTACCTTCAACATAGATGATTTTAGAGATGGTACCCTCTGCGGGGGTCCTGTTCACATGCACATCGAAGGGACTCATAAAAACAGCTATTAAGTAGCAGTCCTCAGTGATGTATCCTTTCAATTCTTCTAAGTACATTGGGTCTCCCTGCTTTATTACTGTAGGAACATCCCCTGCCCTCACCCATTCTATAGCAATGATTTTTCCGTCAGCAGGTGAGACCACTCCTTCAGTTGGAATATGTCGTTCAGGGTCTCTAAAGAAATGAAAAACAAATAGCAGCAGTGCTATAACAGGAACTAAGACCCACTTTTTCTTCATAATGCAATAGAGGGCAAGATGTATAAAAGGTTTTGTACTATGGTGACCAGAGGATTTAGCTGGTGGTTACCATGTTCAAGTTCAGTAGATGTGTGTGTTTGCAGGTTCCAGACCTGGATAAAGCAGTCGCATTTTACACCAGGATTATGGGATTTAAAATCAGTTCTGAAAAAGAGAATACCGCAGAGTTGAAAGCAGGCCCATTTCGGTTTTTTCTGGACAAGGGAGAATTTCTGGGCCCCATCATGGAATTTTTGGTCCCTGATGTGGAAGCTGCTAAACAGGAACTGCTGGAAGCAGGATGCCGCATTGTTTTATGGGAGGGCAAAGGGAATCGCTGCTACATGAAAGACCCTTTTGGAGTTGTGTTCAATTTGTATGAGGAACCTGAGGCATTCAAAGAAACTGAATAAACTCTCTGATAATAATTCCAGCCCACAGTATAGTGCGGGACAAAGTATAATCCCAATGTTTATAAGGTTCAATCTCTTAGTTTTCTGGCTATGATATCTGAAAGTATCCAGAAGCTGATGGAAGAAAAAGGGTTTGAGAAACTCACTTTACCTCAGGAGAAAGGTATTCCTCCTATTGAAGAAGGAAAAAATGTTCTAATTATTGCCAGGACTGGATCAGGAAAGACAGAAGCAGCTGCTTTCCCTATTTTCGATAGAATATCATCCTTACGAAAGATTAAAGGTATCAAAACCCTGTACATTGCACCTTTAAGAGCGTTAAACCGGGATTTGTTAGAACGAATGGAATGGTGGGCTGAAAAGTTGAACATAAGAATTGAAGTGCGTCACGGAGATACTTCTCAAAAGCAGCGGAGAAAACAGGCAAAATCACCTCCAGACATTTTAATTACCACGCCAGAGACCTTGCAGGCTATCCTTCCTGGGAAACTGATGAAGCAGCATTTGAGTGAAGTAAAATTTGTGGTAGTGGATGAAATTCACGAATTAGTGGAAGACAAAAGAGGAACCCAGCTTTCTTTGGGACTGGAACGATTAAGGGAATTAACTAGAAGAGATTTTCAACGTATTGGATTATCAGCCACTGTGGGAGATCCTCATGAAGTGGCACACTATTTAGGAAGGAACGTGCAGGTGATCGATGCTACAGAAGAAAAAGATCTGTTGGTACAGGTGGAGCACCCTTTAGATGAAGATTACAGTTTGGCTTCCCAGCTGCACATTAACCTGGAGACTGCAGCCCGAATCAAAAGAATTCAGGAATTGCTCTCAGAACATAATAGCGTTCTGGTATTTGTCAATACGCGAGAGATGGCAGAAATCCTCTCTTCTCGGTTCAATATTGTGCAAGAGGATATTGATGTTCACCATTCATCTCTTTCCAAGTTCATGCGAATTGATACAGAAAAAAAATTCAAAACCCAGGAGCTAAAATCCATTATTTGTACCAGCTCCATGGAATTAGGTATTGATGTGGGCAGTGTGGATTTGGTGATCCAGTACATGTCTCCCCGACAGGTTTCCAGGTTAATTCAAAGAGCAGGCAGATCTGGACACAGACTGGGAGAGGTGTCTAAGGCAGTTATTCTATCAGTGAACGAGGATGATATTTTAGAAGCTGCAGTCATTGCTAAAAAAGCACTGGCCCATGAATTGGAGATACCCACCAGCTATGATCTAGCGTTAGACGTTTTAGCTCACCAAGCAGTGGGGTTAGTCATGGACAATTACAAAATGGAAATAGATGAAGCACTAAGTATTATTAAGAGAGCATATCCCTACCGGGATTTGACCAGGGAGAAATTTGTGGATGTGTTGCACTTTTTGAAAGAATTACATCTAATCTGGATGGAGGATGAAGTATACGGCAAGAAAAGAGCTTCCTACCGGTATTACTTCGAGAATTTGTCCATGATCCCCGATACAAAGCAGTTCAGAACTATAGAAGTGGGGTCTCAGAATTTTATAGGCGTTTTAGACGAAGAATTCATCGCCACAAAGGCAGAAATTGGCAGTTCCTTCATCATGAAAGGACGGGCCTGGAATATTGCAGATATCCAGGATGACAGAGTATTAGTGACAGAAACTGAATCTTTAGGAGCTATCCCTGCCTGGGATGGAGAATTAATTCCTGTCCCTTATGATGTGGCAGTTGAAGTGGCTGATATGCGCACCAGAATCGAAGAGTACCCTGTAGACAGCAACGCTCTGGAAGTAGCTCAAGCGTATATTGAAGAGCAGAGCCAGTTTTTTCTCCCCACCTCCGGAGAGATTGTTGTTGAGGTATGCAGCAATTTTGTTATCCTTCACTCACCTTTTGGTTCTATGGTCAATGAAACTATTGGTCGATTGATCGCCTCATTGGTTTCTGCCAGAATTGGAGCCAGCGTTTTAATGCGGTCAGACCCTTACCGGATAACGTTACAGTTTCCCACAGTCCCTGATCACAAATCCATTGTAGAGGTATTAAAGACCACAGAACCGGAACATATTCAGCCCATTCTAGAAATCACCTTGAAGAGGAGTTCGCTGTTTGCATGGAAGCTGGCCCAGGTAGCCAAGCGATTTGGAGCAGTCTCTAAAGATGCAGAACGGTACTACATGAAACGATTAATCTATGCGTACGAGGATACACCCTTATATGAGGAAACTATTAACGAAATTCTGCGAGAAAAATTAGATATACTGCGGGCAGAAATGATTTTAAAGCAGATCCAGAACGATAGAATCCTCATTCACATCCATACATTAAAGGAACCTTCACCTATGGCTTTGGCTGCCATAAGAAACATTGGTGGCGCAGATATTGTCTATCCTAAGAGGGCTGAGCGAGAAATATTGAAAAAATTGAAGAATCGGCTGGAAAAGAGAAGAGTCAAACTCTTCTGCGTGCACTGCGGTCAGTGGAGTGCCACCTTTACTATTAAGCATTTGGATGAGTACCCCAAGTGTCGGTTATGTGGGGCTCGCTTTTTAGCCATACTAGACCGACGGGACAAAGATACCATAAAAGCCATTAAAAAGAGACTCAGAAGAGAGAGAGTGACTGAAGAAGAGGAAGAACTGATCATAAGAGCTAAGAGATCTGCTGATTTAATGTTAGCCTACGGAAAAAGAGCAGCTCTAGCCTTATCTGCTCGGGGGATTGGTCCTCAGACTGCTTCCCGGGTTCTGGCTAAGATGCAGACAGAAGAAGAAGATTTATTGCGAGACATTTTGGAAGCTGAAAGAACATATGCGCGGACCAGACGGTTCTGGGATTGAGAGTTAGGCAAAGGGAAATTAACATGAACCCCACTACTATATGAAAGTTGAGTGTATGCATTTCACCTGACCACCAATGGAGTATTACGAATCTTGTCATTCGTGCTACCCAAACCTTTTTAAGGCTGTTCAAACCCTTAGTACTATGCATTTTACAGAGGTTTCCATTGGGGCGGACTTGATCCAGAAGAATGAAGAACTAGCCCTCAAGAATAGAGAATTATTAGATAATTATCAGGTGAAAGCGTTCAATATTATGGGAGCCATCGGCTCAGGGAAGACCATGCTTATTGAACATGCGATTGAGCACCTGAAAGAGTATAAATGTGTGGTGTTTGCTGGAGATGTTATTGCCAGGTATGATGCACAGCGATTTGAAGCCAAAGGGACACTAGCTATCCCTCTGAATACAGGGAAGGAATGCCATCTGGATGCGCACATGGTGGGTCATGCGCTGGAGAAAGTGAATTTGGATAACACTGATCTTTTGTTCATTGAGAACGTGGGTAACTTGGTGTGTCCCTCAGATTTTGTTTTAGGAGAGCATAAACGAATTGTGGTAGTGTCAGTGACTGAAGGTGATGATACTATAGCAAAGCATCCCATGATATTTAGAATATCAGAGGCAGTGGTGGTGAACAAGATTGATATTGCTGAATTTGTGGATGCAGACCCTGATAAGATGATCAAAGATGCGCAAAGGATTAACCCCAAAATTGATGCTATCAAAACCAGCTGCAAAACAGGAGAGGGGCTGGATAAATGGGTGGAATTATTAATGGAATAGAAACAGTTATTTTTTTGAAAAATGTAGATTTAATCTTCTTGAAGTTATTACCCTACTTCCTGCTCAGGGCTAATCAAAATCTGAATACTCGAATACCCATATCCTTTGCTACTATCTTTCGATGGTTACTATGCGAGACTCAATAATGAAACAGGACTTGGAGCTTGGAGCTGGATGCTGGAGGATAGAAGTTGAAGGTAAAACCTTTTAAGACTTGACAGAATATATACTGCATGATCGATGAAAAATTACTGGAAATATTGGCCTGTCCACAATGCAAGGGAGACATCAGATTAGAGGGAGACAGACTGATCTGCGATACCTGCAAATTAGCATATCCCATAAAAGAAGATATTCCTGTCATGTTAATCGATGAAGCCGAAAAATTAGAATAATTCAGATTTTATATATTTCATTCTCTTTTTATACTGAAACAGTACTAATCCCTGTAAAATCTCAACCCTCACATATTCACTTGTGGTGATTCTCAATCCAGTAAATTGCCGTGGTTGAACCGTAGCCTTTTTAAGATGAAAACAGTTATTTTGGCAATGGACACTGAAGCTTTGTATGCAGTGGAGATGCGCCACATCACCAAACGATTCCCAGGGGTCCTTGCCAACGATGACATTACCTTCTCCGTTCTCAAAGGCGAAATCCACGCTTTATTGGGAGAAAATGGAGCAGGGAAAACCACATTGATGAACATTCTGTACGGATTGTACAAGCAGGATTCAGGTGATATCTACCTCAACGGCCAGAAAGTAGACATTACAGAGCCCAATGATGCAATCAGATTAGGCATTGGTATGATTCATCAGCACTTCATGTTAATTCCTCCCTTCACAGTGGCTGAAAATGTGGTTTTGGGCATTGAACCTGAGAAAAATCTTCTTTTGGATAGAGAGAAAGCAATAAAAGATGTAGAGGAAATTTCCCAGAAATATGGACTAATTGTAGATCCCAAAGCAAAAATACAGGATGTTTCAGTAGGAATAGGGCAAAGAGTAGAAATTTTAAAAGCACTATACCGGGGAGCAGAAATTCTTATTTTAGATGAACCCACAGCAGTCCTCACTCCGCAGGAAGTAGAAGAACTATTCAAAATCATGAGATCGTTGAAAGAAGAAGGAAAAACCATTATCTTCATCACCCACAAATTGAAGGAACCCATGGCTACCTGTAACCGAATCACTGTCTTACGAAAAGGTACCCTCGTGGGAACAGTGGACACTGGTAAGACTGATATTTCACAGCTGGCCAAAATGATGGTGGGCAGAGAAGTGATCATGGAAGTTGAAAAGCCTCCCCACCAGCCTGGTGAACCAGTGATGACAGTCAAAGAGTTAGAAGCCTACAATGACCTGGGAATAAAAGCGCTGCGGGGCGTCAACTTGATATTACGAAAGGGTGAAATTCTGGGTATTGCAGGGGTGGAAGGGAATGGTCAATTAGAATTGGTGGAAACGCTCACTGGACTGCGAAAAGCCAGTGCAGGGAAAATCTTGATTCACGGAGAGGAGATGACCAATCACTCTGCTCGGAACATCATTGAAGCAGGAGTGTCTCACATACCAGAAGACCGCCGAAAGCGAGGGTTAATTCTGGATTTCTCTTTGGCGGAGAATTTGATTCTGGGGTCACACTTTAAAGCTCCCTTTTCTCACGGATTCCAGATGGACTATGACAGTGTGTATGACTATGCGGGAGATTTAGTGGACGCATTTGACATTCGCACCACTGGTATCCACAGTCAAGTGAAATACTTGTCAGGAGGGAACATGCAGAAAGTTATTGTAGCCAGAGAATTGGGGCGAGAACCAGACATTATTATTGCTTCCCAGCCCACCCGGGGACTCGATGTGGGTGCTATAGAGTATATTCACCAGAAGATTTTAGAGATGAGAAATGGAAATAAAGCAGTCTTGTTAGTTTCAGCAGATTTAGATGAGATTTTATCTTTAGCTGATCGGATCGCAGTTATTTACGAAGGGAAAATTGTGGGAGAACGAGATCCCCGCACAGTTACTGAAGAAGAATTGGGCTTATTGATGGCAGGAGGGAGTGCATGAAAAAGAATAACTACCACCGGGTGATTCAGCTACTGAAAAGAGAGAGTGTCGCCGATGTGTTCATTTCTTTTGTAGCAGTTGTTGCTGCTCTCCTAGTGGGAGCAGTAATTGTCTACATTTCAGGCTCTTCACCGTATGAAGCATACAAAGCATTGTACGAAGGAGCCTTTGGAAGCACCTATGACTTCTGTCAGACACTGACCAGGACCACGCCATTAATATTTACCGGG
>Ga0209635_10003261_pt1 | contig 12625 bp, 9 predicted proteins | sample DeeMarSWOR230_32_FD_187463 | JGI IMG/M metagenome (GOLD analysis project Ga0209635, IMG submission 187463) | Marine sediment microbial communities from White Oak River estuary, North Carolina - WOR-2-30_32 (SPAdes) (version 2) | ecosystem: Environmental > Aquatic > Marine > Intertidal zone >...
GGGCAGGGTCGGGCGGCGCATGCACGGCCTCCGTACCCTTGGGGATGGAGATCGTGGGCTTCGGGGTGATCTTCTTCCCCTCGAACTGGGGCAGCCACTTCCGCTGGGCCTCGAGCATCTCGGTTGCCATGTCCCTGATCTGCTTCAGCGTGCATACCGCTGCGGTGAGCGGGTCGAGCGCCACGGCGTGGACGATGTGCTCCGTATCCCCGGTCAAGGACGCTTCAGCCGTAAGCTCGTGCACGTTGATCTGCGTGCGGTTCAGGGCCGCGCACTGCGGCGGCAGGTACCCGATGGTCGAGGGGTGCAGGCCCGTATCGTCTGCAAAGGTGGGGACTTCCACGCAGCAGCCATCGGGAAGGTTCTCAATATAGCCGTCGTTTCGCACATTCCCCATGAACCTGAAGGGCTTTCCGGTCTTCACGGCCTCCATTATGTAAGAGCAGTACTCGATGCTCCGCCCCTCGATATTCGTGGACTCATAGTCGAGCATGTTCTTGTCGGCGTACTTGTCGGCCACGGTCTTGCACCAGGTGTAGTAGGCACCGCTCTCACCCCCGAAACCGGGTTCATTACAGTAAAGCTCCATGGCCATTTTGTTCTTGCGGAAATATGGCACGTACTCGCTCGTGTGTCCGGTGGTCTCGGTCGCGAAATAGCCGAACTGGCGGAACATCTCGGCCCGTACCTTTTCGGCTTTGTAGTACTCGGGCTTTTCGAACACCTCGCGTAGCTTGGGATAGAGGTCTTCGCCGTTTCGCTCGAGAGTGAGGAACCAATCAAGGTGGTTGGTACCACCGCACGTGTAGGTGATCTCCTCTTTGGGGATCTTGAGCCAGGTTGCGATTTCCTGAAGGGTGGTCTGTATGCCGTGGCAGAGGCCCGTGAAGGCCGCGGACGTCGCCTTGCCGATGGCGAGACAGTTGAGTGCCATGGGATTTGAGTACTGGAGCATGATGGACCCAGGTTTTGCGAGCTCCTCCATGTCGCGGGCGATATCGATGAGCACCGGAATGGTGCGAAGTCCCCTGAAGATGCCGCCGGGACCCAAGGTGTCGCCCACGCACTGGTCGATCCCGTATTTCAAGGGAATCTTGTAATCAAGCTCGAAGGCGTCTACACCCCCGACCTGAATCATCACTACCACGAAGTCCGCATCCTCAATGGCCTCACGGCGGTCAAGGGTTGCCCAGACCTTTCCACTGAGGCCGTTGTCCTCGAGCATGCGCCTGGCGAAATCCTCCATGTTTTTCAGCTTGGGCCATGTTCTGCTCATAAGGGCAAACTCGCTTCCCTCCAGTGCTGGTGTTGCCATGATGTCAGCCATCAGGAGCTTGCAGAACACCACGCTGCCCGCCCCTATCATTGCAACTTTTGTGCTCATGGACCGTCTCCTTTTTTTATTGGATTGTTCAATAACCTGCCGGTATCAGGAACTAATTAACATCGGAAAACATTGTACTTTACGGGAAAATATTACGCAAAGGATTCATGTATCTTCACTTTCTGTTCTGCACAAAGAAAAAATTTTCACGGTTCCATTGAACAGCCGCTCCCTGCAGCTATCTATTCAACTCACTTCACCTCTGGTTGCCATCAATGGCAGCAGCCTTGTCGAAGACACTTCGAAGATTCTCATATATGGAACGGAAGACCCTGTATAGCTTCCCGTAATACTGATGGTTTTTCAGGTCAGGATCGTAACGGCCGCGTATCCTCACCATGGTTTTCAAGCACTCATCGACATCGGTATAGATGCCGAGGCCCATGCCTGCGAGTATGGCGTCACCGAAAGGCGCACCCACGGAGGTTTCGGGCAGGAGAATGGGGACACCCAATACATCGGCCTTGATCTGATTCCAGAGCGCGCTCTTGGTACCGCCGCCTACGGAACGAATCTCGTGCAATGTGATTCCGGCACGCCGTGCATGTTCGACGTTGTGCAGCAGGGCGAATGCAGTTCCTTCGAGTATGGCACGCACCATAGCATCCCTTGTGGTGGAAAGGGTGAGGCCGAAGAACACACCACGGGCATTGGTGTGCCAGATGGGAGAGCGCTCTCCCATCATGTAGGGAAGGAACACGACACCGCCGCTTCCTGGACATACTCGCGATGCCTCTTGGGTAAGGAGGTCATAGGCATTCGCTGTGTGCTTTGGTACATGGTGAGGCTCAGGTTCTCCGAACTGATCACGAAACCAGCGCAGGCACGCTCCTGAAGCGGCCATGGCCCCGAGCAGGAGGTAGGTGCCGGGCACGCAGTGGGGCATGGCGATGAACACAGGTTCCGTCACCCTCTGGGATGCAGGCATGAGCAGAACCGTGGAGGTGCCGGTCATCTCCGCCGCCGTGCCCGATGAGAGGGCACCGGATTCGAGAGCCGCCGCTGCACCGTCGACCGTGCCCACCATTACCGGCGTGCCACGCCTGAGGCCGGTTGCCTCTGCCGCATCACGGGTGACTTCACCGAGAATATTGTGACAGGGACGAACTGGGGGAAAATGGGCCGGATCAACTCCGCAGGCTTTGCAGAGCTGCTCCGACCACTGCTCCCTTTGATAGTCGCGCAGTTGCAGGAGAGCAGCGTGCACACTGTCAAGCGCATGGCGACCGGTCAGTCGAAAGTTGATGTACCCATTTGCCTGCACGAACAGGGAGGTTTCTGCAAACTGCCCGGGCTCATGGGCTCGGTACCACTGAATCTTGGCCGCTACGTAGAAGGGGTCGGGTCTGTTGCCCGTGATGTCTTCGACGCAGTGCTCTCCAAAGGTCTGTTTCAGCCCCTGGGCTTCAGCCTCCGCGCGTCTATCCATCCAGATGAGCGCGGGGCGAACCGGCTGTCCCAGGTGGTCCAGTGGCAGCATGGTGGGCGCCTGCGAGCTCACGGCTATACCAGCAATTCTTTCAGGGCCCGCGTCCACCCCCGAGAGGGCATGTCTCGTCGCGACGCACAGGGCATCCCACCAGTCCTCGGGGTTCTGCTCCGCCCAGCCGGGATGCTCGTGTCTTGTGAGGTACTCAGCCTGTCCGACCGATACCATGCATCCCCGGTCGGTGAACAGGGCCGATTTGGAGCCCGTGGTGCCCATGTCGATCCCCAGTAACAGGTCTTTCATCTCCCTCGCACCTTCCGGCCTCTTCCAGGATGCTTTAGGAGTGTCCGAAGATACCCCATTGATGCATCGAGGGCCCTGTCAACGATTTCCGGGCCGTAGCGTCGCTTTTCCTCCGATACTATCTCACCCTTTTCGTCGGATACAAGCCATGCCGGTATGATGTCCTTTCCAAGAACCTCGATCTCAACACTGATAGGTCCTTCATACCCCTCCTCTGACAGGATTTTGAAGATAGCTGGAAAGTCGACTTCACCCGCGCCGAGAGGTGGAAAATCCCAGACTTTTGTACCCCCCCTTTTGTCCTTGAGATGTATGTGCGCCAGATAGGGCAGGGCGAATCGAATATCCTCTTCAGGCCTTACCCCTCCATAGAATATCACATTACCGGTATCATAGTTGATTAGAATCCAAGGCGAGTTGATGGTACGGATGATTTCGGCACTCGCCTTGCCCGAGCCCATGAGCTCACCATGGGTCTCAAGTGCCACGGTAACGCCGGTTGCGGCAGCATAATCCGCCACTTCTGAAACAAAGTCGAAAAATCTCTTCCTTCCGGCGCTGTCTTCCACATCCCCGGGGCCCGTATTCACCACGGTAATGCCCACATCTTTTGCGAAATCAAGACGTCTCTTGAAGGATTCCACCCCCTCCCTGCTGGCGAGGTTCGAATGTCCGCTGAGGCTTATGGGAGACAGCCCGTATTTTTTCAACTTCGTGATGAGCGTTTCCCTGTCCTCTCCGGTCATGCGCTCTGGCATGACGTGCTCGGTGTAATCGATCACCGATGTCAGCTCCACATACTCAAAGCCTGCATCGGCAATGCCCTTCAATGCGGTATCGAGGTCGAAGCCGTGATAGCAGTTGGTCGAACAGCCGATGGGTCCCCCTTTCCACATACTCGCCTCCTCATGAATGGGTGCACATTTGATCAAGCGCCCGCACTCTCCATTAAAGATCCCGATGTAGAAAAAATCCAGACATTTTTCGCTGTTGACCAAAGGGCCCTCATTTCGTATCTATGTAGTACGAACAGAAGGGATGATGTGCCGAATGTATGTCAGGCATCACTCGGGTATCCGGGGGAGAGGTACGAATGAGTTTTATTCATGAGCAAAGGGCAATGGACATTTCAAAGCTGCCGTATATCGATCTGGCCGGACACCGCATCAGCCGGCTCATACTGGGAAACAATCCAATCTCTGGGGTAAGCCATTATTCCGCAGAGCTCAGTAACGACATGGAAGACTACTTCACCATGGAAAATGCCAAGGCTCTGCTCCGGCGGTGTGAGGCGCTGGGCATCACTGCATTTCAGGGCAGATCAGACCGCTGGATACTTCACGTGCTGAGGGAGCACAGGCAGGAGGGTGGTAACCTGCAGTTCATCTGCCAGACCGCAACGGAGATGCGCGATATAAGGGCCAACATGCGCCTCGCTGTGAAGGCGGGCGCCATTGCGATCTATCATCATGGCACGGAAACGGACAATTACTGGGCCGAGGGTAGAATTGAAGAGGTGGGTGAGTTGATGAAGACGGCCAGAGATCTCGGGGTCGCGGTGGGTGTCGGGAGCCACAAGCCTGAGGTCATCGCGCACATAGAGGAAAAGGGCTGGGACGTCGATTTCTACATGACGAGCTTCTACAACGTGTACAAGCACATGAAGGGCAGGAAGCAGAGTTACATCATCACGGGAATCGTCACCGAGGACTGTTTCGAGGAAGGGGATCGGAAAAGGATGTGCGAGACCATCCGTGCGGTCTCGAAGCCGTGCCTTGCCTTCAAGATATTTGCTGCGGGCAGGAACTGCCTCTCTCCGGAGCAGACTGAGGCGGCGTTCAGGTACGCATTCGAGCACATTAAGAAATCCGATGCCGTGGTTGTGGGGATGTACCCCAACCATCACGATCAGGTAAAGGAGAACGTTGAGCTCGTGAAGAAATACGGCGGGTTGTGAGATGATCCTGCCGTGATTCGATGGGGATTCAAACGGGAGTATTCATGGAACAGGATCTCAAGGATAGGGTGGCGGTTGTCACCGGGGCGGCACGGGGCATCGGGAAAGCTACAGCCATGCTTCTGGCTCAGCACGGTGCGAAGGTGGTTATCGCCGACATCAACGCTGTGTTGGCCGAATCCACGGTCCGGGACCTGCGCAGCAGGTCCCTTGAAGCCGTTGCAGTCACGGTGAACGTGGCGGAACGCGCATCGGTGGAATCGATGGTTCAGAAGACCCTCGAGACATGGGGCAGAATAGACATTCTGGTGAACAATGCGGGGATCATCGACTCAAAAGCGGCGCCTGATGTGATGGAGGAGGACTGGGACCGGGTGATCGACATCAACCTCAAAGGTGTGCACCTCTGTTCCCAGGCCGTTATCCGGGAGATGGTGAAAAAACACTACGGGCGGATCGTCAACATCGGTTCCCTTGCAGGACAGGTCGGCGGTCTCAAGGTGGGGCCCGATTATTCGGCATCCAAGGCGGGCGTCATCTGTCTGGCGAAATCCTATGCCCGGTATGGCGCCAGGCATGGCATCAACGCCAACGCCGTTGCGCCAGGTTTCATCGAGACCGACATGAACCCGGGGCGCGACAACCCTTCGGAAGTGCCTGTACATCGTCTGGGTACCCCTGAGGATGTGGCAAATGTGGTGTATTTCCTGGTATCACCGCTGGCTGACTACGTTACGGGAGCCTGCATCGACGTGAACGGCGGGCTGCTCATGCGGTGAATGATATGTAGGCCGCGCTTTTGCTTCTTTAAGTGCATACATCGAAATCTTTCCCTCTTCACAAACAGGGGTCTCTTCCAGTACACATGATGCATGCAGTTGTGTCAACAGGACGGACGGGATTGAGAGGAAGGACACTTGGTCACTGACTATCGACGGGCTCCTGCACTCGTCTCCCCGATATCGGACGCAGGCAGAGAGCCCCCTGCAGTATAGCACCGAATACCATGAAAGAGGCGCAGAAACCGTAGACATGCACCATGGAAAACCTCTGATAGATGAACCCCCCGATAACGGATCCAATGATGAGCCCGCTCGAGATGAGGGACTCGTGAATGGCCATGCGGCTCGACCGGTTCGTGCTGCCCGACACCCCGTGGAACATGCTGTTGAAGTAGCTTGCAGCCATGAAGAACCCGATGCAGCTGATAATGGCTCCCAGAAGGAATGGCGTTCGGGTGGTCATCAAGAGAAAGGTAAAGAGAGCCAAAAGGAACTGCCCGACCAGCATCTGTGCGGGGCGGAAGTGCCAGAAGGAGGTTCGGCCCATGATCACAAACCCGACCATGCCAACCAGGGCGCGGTTCTGCATGATGAGTCCCACGGATCGTTTGCTGAGTTCGAGCGTGTTCAGAGCGTACAGGGGAAAGATGTTGACGATCACTCCGATAGTCGTGTAGGTGGTCAGGACACCGATCCATGCGGGAAAGCGAAGGGGCGTACTGTTTTCCTCACCCTGTTGCCCGTTTTTGTTCTTCATATACACTGCACGGTCGGTACGGATCTTCGGAAGTGTGAGGCTTGCGATCGCAATGAGAGAGCCGGCGAACAGGAACAGGCAGCAGCCTGTGAAAAGGGGAAGAGATGCGTTTCTCTCGCTGAGGAGTCCGGCCAGGAAAGGGCTTATGATGCTTCCCACGCTCCAAGAAAAATTGAACCGTGCCATGAGCCTTCCGAGCTCCGGACCCTCTTTGCCGTGCGAGAGCCACCCCATGAGCGGCGGCCAGAAGAATGAGATCGACATGCCGAAAAGGGTATAGAGGATGAAGAGTGTTGAAAAACTCCCTGTAAGCAGGATCAGAGCTATGAACAGACACTCCAGGCATGCCGCCATGGTGAGGAGGTAGCGGGGAAGTATGCCGTCCGTCAGGGGCCTCAGGAAGATGCACCCGACGATGTAGGCGAGTGACCAGAGACCGGTCAGACTGCCGACCTGGCCAGGGGTCGCAAGAAAGACGTCGCGCACATAGAAGATGACGCCGAGCGTCACCAGACCCTGACCGAGGGCAGCAAAGAAGGCTGTGGGGAACAGGAGGGTGCTCTTGCCGATTCCAGTGTAAAATGATTTTATGAGCTGTAATTGCCGATCAACGTACCTGAACATGCTGTATCTACGTCCGTTCGATGCAGGTTGTGTGGTATATTTCCGCCAACGACGAGAAGATAGTCGAACAGGGCGAATTCACAAAGACAATTCTACCGAGGTGCAAACCTTCAGGAATTTTGCGAGAGACGGGTGCTCGTGGCAAGGCGATACCCACATAGATGAGGGCTGGGGATAATCTTGACAGAAGAGCAAGCTCATGGGATGATGGTTGCAGGTTCTCTGTTGGTTGCGCAGGGTTTGCAGCCTACAGGAGGGCGGAGTTGTTGGTTTGTGATCTTTCCAAATAAAGGGAGGTACAGGTATGAAGAAGCATGGTGTCATCATTCTCACAGTGCTGTTTATTGCCGTCTCGTTTCTTTTTCTTGAATCGGGTGAAGTCCGTGCCGACTCAAACGTGATCAAATACTACACGGACAACGACGAATCGGAACTCGATCCCTTCGCAAAAGCCATTTCCAGGGGAACGGGTATGAGGCTTGAACCCCTGCGCCTGTCGTCGGGTGAGGCGTGGGCTCGTGTGGAAGCGGAAGCTCCCCGAATCGGTGCTGACATGCACTTCGGATGGCCCCTTTCCTTTGCGCTCATGGCGAAGGAAAAAGGTCTGCTCATGCAGTACAAGTCGCCGGCATGGCGGGCCGTCCCTGACCAGTACAAGGATCCCGACGGGTACTGGTACGGCTGGTCGTACTGGTTTGCCTGCATCGGCGTAAACACAAAGCTCCTCAAGGAGAAGGGGTATGATCCACCTCGATCGTGGAATGACCTTCTGGACCCGAAGTGGAAAGGCGAGATCGTGATGCCCAACCCGGGAACGTCCGGCACTGCCTATCTAACGGTCTCCACGGTCATGCAGCTCTTCGGCGAAGACGAGGGGTGGCAGTATCTGGAGAAGCTCAACGCGAACGTAGCGCAGTACACAAAGTCCGGTTCCGCGCCGGGACAGCTTGTGGCGCAGGGCGAGTACATGGTCGGCATCACCTGGGATCAGGCCGTTGAAAAGAGAAAAGACGAGGGTTATCCTATCGAGATGATTATTCCCGAAGAGGGAACGGGGTATGTGCTCGACATCGCCGTGATCTACAAGAATGCGGAAAACCCTGAGGGAGCAAAGAAATTCATCGACTACATCGGGAGTAGAGAGTTCCAGCAGGAAGTGGCGAAGTACCGGTCCAAGGTGACCTATCCCGGCGTTGAATCGCTGGTCAAGTTCGACCCCAAGCTTATCAATTACGATGCAAAATGGGCTGCAGACAACAGAGAGAGAGTCATGAGCACCTGGAAGAGCAGGTTTGCACAGTAGGTTTTATCTGAAGTGCGACACAACAGTGGAACAGAGGCGGTGCAAAGCTGCCTCTGTTCCGCTGTCATAAGCCTGTAGGGGGAGAGATGTTAAGAGGCAGAGCTGCCAGAGATCCAGCCTCCGGCATGTTCAGAGATCCCGTTTTCATCGGGATGACGGTTTTCATGGTCCTCATGCTCCTCATGTTCGTGGTCTATCCCGTGGCATCGGTACTGATCACCTCGTTCATGGACGAGGACAGTTTCTCCCTTCAGAATTACGCAAACTTCTTCCGCTTCGCCTACTATTACAAGTCCATGGTAAACAGCCTGCTTCTCGGTGTCATAACGACCTCATGTATTCTCGTCGTTGCATTTGCCCTCTCCTATGTGGTCAGTAAGACGAACCTGCCCCTCAAAGGTTTTTTAAGGATCGGCGCCCTGCTGCCCCTTATATCTCCACCCTTCATCTTTTCCCTTGCGCTCATCATCATTGCGGGAAGAAGGGGCCTCATATTTCACTTCACGGGGATCAGCCCGAGCATATACGGCTGGCCGGGTCTCATCATTGCCCAGGTGTTCTCTTTCCTGCCCCTCGGGTTTCTCATGGTAAACAACGTGCTGCAATCCCTCGATCCTTCCTTGGAAGATGCATCTCGCGATCTGGGTGCAAGCCAGGTGAGAACGCTCTTCAGGATTATTATTCCGCTCTCTATACCGGGTCTCTTCAAGGCAGGATTGCTCGTTTTTATCATGTCCCTGGCCGATTTCGGCAACCCCATGCTTATCGGTGGCGGGCTTCCCATCATGGCGACCGATGCCTACAATCTGTGGATCGGGGAACAAAACATGGAGATGGCGGCAGTATTCTGCATATTGCTTATCATCCCCTCCATATTCGTGTATGTGATACAGAACTACTTCCTCAAAGGGGGTTCTTTCGTTACGGTCAGTGGCCAGATGATAGGGGCCGAAAGAAGAAAGATTGCCTGGTACATACAGTTCCCGCTCTACACGATTGCGCTCCTTGTCTGTTTGGCCATTATTGCCTGTTTCACCGTGATTTTTATTAGCTCCATCACCAAGCTCTTCATGATCAACAACACGCTGACACTCGAGCATTTTTCCAGTTATTCGGGATGGAAAGCCCTGAAGACGTCTTTCACGGTGTCGGGACTCGCTGCAGTGATCACCTCCTTCACTTCGATTATCTTCTCCTATATACTGGTGCGAAAAAAGCCCGTGGCACGGGACGCCATGGAATTTATTGCCCTGCTCGGATTCGCCGTCCCGGGAACGGTCATGGGGATCGGGTATATACTGGTGTTCAACAAACCGCCGTTCATGATCACAGGAACCCTGGCCATCATTATTCTCAACATATCCTTCCGGGAGTTTCCCGTGGGCTTGGAGGCAGGTATCGGAAAGCTCCATCAGATTGACATCGCGATTGAAGAGGCCTCGCGGGACCTCGGTGCAAGCAGCTTCAAGACCTTTGTCAAGGCAGCGCTCCCGCTCATGAGTTCAGCATTTGCAGCCAGTTTTCTCTACACATTCATGGTAGGTATGATCACGATCAGCGCCGTGATCTTCCTCATTGCACCGGGGACCAACCTCGCCTCGTTGCTCATCCTGCGGCTTGCGGAAACGGGGAACATCGGAAAGGCATCCGCCATGGCAGTGATGCTGACCGTTGTGGTTCTTGCCAGTCTCATGCTTCTGAGGGTGATATCGAAGAAGACCAAGATGGAGATATTGAGGGGGTTTTAAGCATGTCCGGTGAATCAGTTCTTGCATTGAAAAACGTGACAAAAAAATTTGGCGGGATCACTGCAGTCGATAATCTCACTATCCCCTCAATCGACCGGGGAGAATTCGTAACATTCCTGGGTCCCTCAGGGTGTGGCAAGACAACGCTGCTCAGGATGATAGCGGGGTTTTACTATCCCACTGCCGGGTCGGTCATCATGCACGGGCAGGAAATCAACGATCTTCCACCGGAAAAGAGGAGGACGAGCATGGTTTTCCAGAACTATGCTCTTTTTCCCCACATGAGTGTGTTCGGAAACATTGCCTACGGTCTGAAGCTGAGAAAGCTGCCAAAGGTGGACATCCGGCAGAAGGTGCTGAATATACTGAAAATTGTGCAGCTCGAGGGGCTTGGGGACAGAAAACCCACAGAGCTTTCAGGGGGACAACAGCAGCGGGTCGCGCTCGCACGGTGTATCGTGATCGAACCTGAGATCATTCTTCTCGACGAGCCGCTCTCGAACCTGGACGCCAACCTCCGAGTACAGATGAGGGAAGAGATACGGAAGATCCAGCAGTCACTCAACCTGACCACCATATTCGTGACTCACGATCAGGAAGAGGCGATGAGCATGTCTGATCGAATCGTCGTGATGAACCAGGGAAGAATCGAGCAAACAGGAACGCCCACCGAGATATATGAAAAGCCAAGCACACTCTTCGTTGCAGGTTTCATCGGTTATATAAATCTGATTCCAGGTCAAATCGTGTCGAGAAAGGTCCATGCCATGAAAATCTCCACCGCTGCCTGCGAGTTATTGAACACGAATGTTGATCTGCGGGATCTGAATATAGGAGACAAGGTGAAGGTCATCATACGGCCCGAATCGGTAAACCTCGAAAAAAAACCATCGGCCGGCGCACAGAACGCCTTTAACGGCAGGATACTCAACTCAACCTATGTTGGCTCAATCGTGAGGTACACCCTTGAGGTGGACTGCCTCGACACACCGTTTATCGTCGATGTGGCGAACCCCGAGGGAAGGGGCATTTTCAAGAGGGGAGAGAACGTCAAGATATCCCTGCCGACGAAGTTTCACTGTATCAGGGTTTAACCACTTCCTGCAGGCTCCTCACATGTGTTCCGATCTTCCAGCCTTACTGCGCTCCCTCATCTCATTGAGAGTCAGTTGCATCGATATCCCGGAGCTTCGAATGGACTCTCCCTGCCCAGGAAATGTGGAGACCCGCGCCGGCCCTCACGGATACAGATTAGCGGGCAGGCAAGGCGCGTTGCGGCATTAGAACGAGATGATCACACCGGCTATGATGTAGTGCAGCAGGGCGAAGTTGTATACTTCATCGTTGTCTGCACCGCCTTCGAGCAGCCTGTACCCGAATTTCAGGGTCAGGGAGTCAGAGGTCACGTATTTGAGGGCAAGAAGCACATCCTCCGCCCTTCCCTGGGGCGCGGCGAGCGCATCACCCTCGAGGAGAAATCCGAGCCTGTTCCAGGGCATGTAATCAAGCCTGAAATTGAGGAGTGGCACGAAGCCGGTGTTGGTCTTTACTGATTCAGCGTCGGCGCTCTTCAGGCTGATTGCCGCGTCTCTGATTTTTGCGGTGAAGCCGAGGCCGAATGTGAGTTTCTCCCTCTTCACGAGGTCGTACCGGTACGTAAGCCGGTAAGAATTGAACGTGTATGTTGCCTCGAGAGGCGTGTCGGGCGGAAACGCCACGTCCACAAATATGACCTCATGGTCGACCTGCCCGCTTGACTCCAGTGTCAGAGGAGCGATCAAAACGCTGAGGGAGTGACGTCTGACGAACGTGTAGGTGAGCCGTACCCGTATGAATAGGGAAGGGTCCGTGTGGAGGCTGTCGGTGAGCGAGATATCGGTTCCCGTGTCGCCTGGAATCCGCACATCGTTTCTCCCGCTGATCACCGCTCCTGTTTCAAGATCCAGCTGGACACCGGCCAGAAGTGGAGTAAAGGATGTGAGAAGAAAAAGCAGGAAAAAGATGGCTGGTACCATCCACTGCAATAGAGCCTTCCTGCTCTTCATAAAAAACATCGCCCCGCTCCCGAGAATAATGTAATGTAGAGGATGAGTATCCCCTTTGCAATTTCTGATAAGATAGAAAATAGCTGGGTCCCTGTCCCGGGACAAGACCATTTGAGGCCTCGGAAACGGCAAGCGGGATTCCACGAGCGAGGTTACATTTGTGAAGGCGCTGTTATACTGGATTTGCCCTGCAATCTCACGGGAGTGAATGGGAAACCGGAACTGTGTGAGGAACCGACATGAATACTGGCAGGCGTCTGCAGGCTGTGTACAGAGCATCACCTGAGGTTCCC
>Ga0209635_10003262_pt1 | contig 12620 bp, 5 predicted proteins | sample DeeMarSWOR230_32_FD_187463 | JGI IMG/M metagenome (GOLD analysis project Ga0209635, IMG submission 187463) | Marine sediment microbial communities from White Oak River estuary, North Carolina - WOR-2-30_32 (SPAdes) (version 2) | ecosystem: Environmental > Aquatic > Marine > Intertidal zone >...
CTGTCTAACATTTTATCTCTTATCAATAATCTTATTTTTTTCTGTTTCACATGGGAGTACAACCGGTAAGATTGCAGGTCGAATTTTGGATAGTGAAACCAATGAACCGCTGACAGGATCGAATATTGTGATTGACGATACTTTCTTAGGCGCGGCTACTGATGAGGATGGGTATTTTTTTATACTGAATGTACCACCTGGATCATATAATGTGACAGCTTCTATGATTGGATACCAATCTCAAAGAAAAACCGGGATAGTAGTGAATATTGATAAGACAACGCGGCTAGATTTTAAACTCAGATCTGAAGCATTTGAAACCGAGGCGATTTTAGTAGAGGCGGAAAGACCTGTCATCCAAGCTGATATCGCTAGTACCATGAATATATTAACTGGTGAAGAGATTGCTTCCACTCCTGTTGAGCAATTTAAAGAGTTACTTGATAAGCAAGTTGGTATCAGGGATGCAGATATGCGAGGACTTTTTATGCGTGGGGAAAGGGAATATGCAGTAAGTATGAAAATTGAAGGTATGGAAACTCGAGATAATGTTGATAATCAGGTGGAAACGCGTATAAATCCAGATGCAGTGAGAGAAGTTGATATAATAACAGGAGGGATTGATGCTGAGTATGGTAATGCTGCATCTGGATTAATTAATGTGGTATTGAAAGAGGGAAGTGATAACTATGAGGGAACAGCAGATTTAAGAGTAAGTATTCCATCTCAAAAGCACTTTGGCCCATCTTTAAGAGAATATTATGATCAGGCATTTGATAATCCTGAACACTGGGAAACCCAGGCCAATTCTATTGATACGAGCAGAATGAACAGTAAAGAGAAAAGGATTTATTCACAATTTATAGGCAGACCCGATTTGTTAAGAGAATTGTATTTATGGAGAATGCGTGATGAAGTTAGTACCTATGGAGACAAACCAGATTATATCGTTCGGGGAACCTTCGGTGGACCAGTTCCAATAGTACAAAATACTACATTCTTTTTATCAGGTATCTATGAGAAAACCTACTATTTATTTAATCAAGCCCAACCATTTTATGATAATATGAGTCTATCGGGTAAAATCAGCATGCAAATATCACCGAGGATGAAAATTAGCTTTACGGGAAGATATACACAAGTGAGTGGTATTAATCGATATGATCGGAAAGAATCGGTAATGAGTGAGGGATTAGATCGGCGAGATGATCCAGATCAAACCAGAGAAAATCGATATGTATTTGAGAGTGTTGAAAGTATTGCCTGGACAGCGGCTAGGGAACAGGCTCATTTGACTCCCTGGCCCTATGTCGGAAGGATGTCTGTATCGGATAGATTTAAAAACCAATGGAGTTTGAAATTTACCCATACTTTGAACCCAAAGACTTTCTATGATTTATCTTTGATGCTCAGTAATTATCACATTTATGGGTCACCGCCAGCACTTCGTGATACCAACCAGACAGTAGTGCTTGAAGATCGATATGGCAATATTGCTAACTTAACTGGGGAATATGCTCTTGCGCCCCAAGGCTATTGGCCTATACAAATAAGTGATCCTTTAGGTATGGGAGCTGCCAATTATTTAGGTGGTACCCATGGCAATTATGAAAATAGTAGAGATTTTTCTTTTATAATTCGGGCGGTTATTATTAGCCAATTGGATAAAATTAATCAATTTAATGCTGGTCTGGAATATTCATATATCGAATTAGATAAAAAAGAAAGACGTGAAGGAAGTGATGGAAATCGATATTGGTGGGATTGGCATGTTTTTCCTAAAATATTTTCAACCTGGATTCAAGATAAACTTGAATTTGAAGGAATGATTATAAATATTGGCCTACGGGCTGATGCCAGAATTCCACATCGAAGTTGGATAAATATGAAGGATTATCCGTTTGATTATCATTGGAGCTATGATTTTCGGGAAGGGTATCTGGGAGCTGATAGTATATCCGCCGGACCTCACTATAAACCACCTATCAAGTGGGTATTTTCGCCTCGCTTTAGTGTAGCTCACCCTATTGGCACAGAGGCAAAAATTTATTTTAATTATACCCATCAGAATCAGGACCAACCGCTTGAGTATCAGTATAAAGTGCAAAGAAGAGCAAACGTCCCTAATTGGGACATATTTGGCGATCCTGAACTTCCCTTTATTAAAACTATCCAATATGAGGTTGGTTATGAGCAGAACATAGCAGATATTTTTTTTACTGCTTTGTCAGGTTTCTATCGAGATGTTAGTAATAAACTTGATTTAGTGGAATACGTAGGACAAAACAACACGCTTAGTTCAGGGGAAAGATATCGAACCCAATACTGGAAATATACTGCAGATCTGTATTCGTCAGCTATTGGATTGGAAATCCGTCTGGGAAAGCGCATTGGTAAGTTCTGGACAGGGTGGTTTAATTATAATTATGAATTATATAGTAGTGGTATTAAAGGATATAGCAGAATTTATCAAGACCCTACCCGTAATCCGGTGGCAAGAAACACTAATATTAACAATAATACCAATGTAAAACCTACACCAATGCCCAAACTTAATATAGGTTTGAATTTCCATACACCTGCTAATTGGGGTCCTGGGATTGGCCCTATTCATCTTTTAGCAAATCTAAATCTCGACCTTCTTTATTGGTGGAAGTCCCAACCGACATTTACCTATAATCCCAATAACTTAATAAGACCTTACGATCCAATTAATAACAAGCGCTGGAAACCGCATCAGTCGGTGAATTTAAGTTTCAGTAAAAGAATACAATTAAATAGATTTGTTACTCCTGTACTTTATCTGTATATCTCAAATCTTTTTAATTCAAAAAATATGTTTCGCGGTGCATTTAGCGAGAGTCAATTGGAGGCATATGTAAGATTGCTGGAGGAACAAGGTGGAAAACCAGGTGAAAGAGAAGATCTAGCAACGCAGGTATTGATTAATGATCCGGCAATGCAAGGTCCAGGCACAACTCCTTATGATCTATATTTAAATCCCCGACAAATTTTTATTGGATTTCGTCTTGAATTCCGCTAAGAGTAATAATCTTTTTTAAATGAGAGGCAAATATGGATTAAATGACCAGTAGTCCAGAAAAGGTCGATGCAATTTTCGTAAAGTCATAATAATTGCTTTGTTAAATGTTGTTATTATGAGCGAAGAAAAGAAGCTATTTTAAAGAATAGGACATTGTTTATCGTTCGTTATTATAATAACCTGCACTTACCTCACTTTATCATAAATAATATATAGCTAATTCTAAAAAGCAGGTATTGATCAAGGAATATTTAAAATGAAAATGAAAAAAAGTACATTATTTAAAATCTATTCAATGGTTCTTGTAGTTAGCCTATTTCCAACCTTAATTCATGCACAAATTGAAGCAGATATCGGTGTTGGTTCATTGGTAATGAGCATTAATGAAATTAATGTTCCGGAAGGGGCAAATACTCTGATTTTTCCAAGAGAATATACAGTTTATGGAAGTATGGGAAGTGTTTATGGTGGTGGATTTTTAATAGCAGCGCGAAATTTTCGGACAAGATGGTATTTTGATGAATACAATCAGATATGGAAATCAGTGAATCAGGATACCATTATTCCATACTTTGTTTGTGAGGCGACCACCAAATATTATCGTGATATTACAGTATCTACGGTACTAATTCCTGATGGTTTTAAGAGGTATTGGAAATATAAAGCTCCTCTTCGTGAAGTGGATGGAGTCAATTTTTCAGATGCTGCCTGGCAGGTGTTTGATATTGTGGGCGGTGATAATATGATCAGTGACCAGATGATCATTTCATCCATCAACACTGCCTCTGGAATTAGTTTAACTCAAAAGGCTTATTCTTTGCAAATCCTGAGAGGGATGATTTTGTTATTGTTGAATATATATTCAAAAATACCGGAAATATTGATGGTGATGAAGATATTGAGTATCCGGAGAATCAGGTTCAGCAGTGCTTTCTCGGACTAAAATTTAAACCTCAACCAACAGGATTGTCCAGTAGAATAATTGAAAGTGCAAGTGGCTGGAATGCCCAGGTAGATGATTGGATCGATTATTATGCAGGGGATTATAATGGAGAATCGCTTCGTGTTCTATATGGTTGGGATGGCGATGCTTCTCCCAACTATTATCCACCTGACGATGAAGGAGATCCCTTGCCGGCCTCAGGAATATTTATGTCACCCCAGTATCCAGGAATGGCGATTTTAAATGTTTACCGGGCAGTGAATGATCCCTTAAATGATCCCAATCAGCCTCTGATGAGCTATTACAGTTTTGGAGGAGCTTTCTCTTCTAATGCCCTCTCAATTGGGGGAAGTGGTGTTGGTGCTGAAGCTATCTACAATATTTTAAGCAAACCGGGATTTTTTACCAGCCCCTTTGACTGGAATACCTGGAATACGACTTACACCGAAATCTGGACTGTGGATAACGATCCAAACAGAGAGCATTACAAGACTGGCACCCTGGGATTCGGACCATATGATTTTAATTCTATTGGCGATAGCGTTTCGATTGTTGCATGTTATTTAGTAGGCAGCATGGGGTGGGAAAATAGGGTTAATATCGGAGATGCCTGGAGAAAAGGAAATATTTCAAATAATGAAAAAAATATAGCGCTTCGGGCTGGACGCGATACTCTTTTTAGTAAGTTAAGCAGGATAACTAAACTATTTAAGAATGTTGAAGGTCAATTTAGTTTATATACAGGGGCTAATCTTATTGCTGACGCTCCACCATCTCCGGATCTGGTGATTAAATCGGATGTTGGTAGAATAATTTTAAATTTCACCGATGTGAATGTAGAAAAATATCGCATCTATCGGAGATTAAAACCGGAGTTTTTTCTGGAAGACATGCCCTCAGAACTTCTAAGAGATCCCTATCCAATGATTGCTGAACTCAATTCAAATGAACTAAACAAGACAGCAGAAGGACTATATCAATGGGAGGATGAGAATGTAGTTAGTACCGGGAATTACTGGTACGCAGTAACCACCATCAATGAAATGTCTGTTGAATCTAGCAAATTTTTAACAAGAACAGATCCTAACAGTAGCGACCCCTGGCGAGGATCAGCCTCACCATATCATGATGCTTCAACCTCACTAGATAGTATCTATGCTGTACCTAATCCATATCATGTAAAGAGTGATCGACTTTATAGCATGGTAAATTTTCCCCAGCGTACCATTCGATTCGTCGGTTTACCTGCACAGTGTCGTATCCGTATATACACCCAAAGCGGTGATCTGATAGCCAATATTCTACATGAATTGGTTCTTCCCCCCAGTGATTCGGAAGACTGGAATTTAATAACGGATAACGATCAATTTGTGGCTTCCGGTTTATATATTTTTGTTATTGATCAAGCAAGAGATGGTCATGGGAATAATTTAGATTTATCAAAGGTCGGTAAACTGGTGGTTATTCGTTAATCAAATAATTTTCTTTATTGAAGTTTGGAGGATATTTCATGACCCATCGTTTCATAAGCTATACTCTTTATTTAATTGTAATTAATTGTTTGAGTATTTATGCCGGTGAAATCGATCGATTGGGACAATCCACTATGACTTTCTTAAAAATAGATCCCAATGCCCGATCGGTAGGTATTGGCGAAGCTTCTACCTGCATGGACAATGATGTTAATGCCATTTTTCATAATCCGTCAGGAATTGCTAAGGTAAATGGTGGTGTTGCTAGTTTTTCCTATGTCCAATGGTTAGCCGACATGAAACAATACGCCTTTGTAATTGGATATGGTAATCCAATTTGGGGAACAATAGTTGGGAATTTCATTTATATGGATAATGGCGACATCCCCCGGACCGTTCCCGATGCATCTGATTTAGGTTTTCATTTGGAAGAAACTTTCACTGTCAATCAGTTTGCAGCGGGGATCGGATATGGCCGCCAGCTTACCAATAAATTTTCGGTTGGAGGTCAGATAAAATACATATACCAAGATCTTGGACCAGCCAACATTATTGATCAAACGGTCAATTCTATTGATACTCTGATAAATACCCAGAGTAAAGAAGATATATTTGCTATGGATTTTGGGACAATGTATTATATTGGCTTCAAAGATTTACGAATCGCAATGAGTTTTCGTAATTTTGGGCCATTTGTGCAATACAGCTATGAAAGCTTCAGCCTCCCACAGGTATTTAAAATTGGGATTGCCATGGATATTTTTTCCTTAACTTCTGCCCTGAATGGGCAGTCTTTGCAGGTCTATCTTGATACCTCAAATCCTAATGATTATTCAGAGCGTATTAACCTGGGTGGAGAGTACAACTATCAGAATTTACTTTTTCTGCGCATGGGCTATCGCTTCAATTTTGATGAGGGTAATTTCTCTGCTGGATTTGGCCTCTCCCCAAGTGCCTTTAACATGAATTTAAAATTAGAATATGCCTACTCCGATTATGGATCGGTATTTGGAGCTGTCCACCGTTTTACAATTGGTTTTCAACTATAGTCTTAACTATAGTTTAATATTGATTTGGTTTATAAGATTTTGTAATAAATTCCCCAGAAAATTTTCAAATCTTTTTTTGATTAATCGACAAATCATAAAAGAAAAGGAGATACTCGATGAGATTTTTGGTATTTCTTATACTTTGTTATTTGTTAACTATAAACTTCACTCTTCAAGCTCAATACAAGGTCAATGAGAAAATTGAGGCTGAAGATTTATATGAAGGCAGAGTAGTTATTGGTGATGATGCACCATCTGGTGCTGGAATCGATTGGATGCGGGTCAGTCGGGGAGAAGGCTGGGTATCGCACCCATCTATTCCCGAGGAGTGGTATCCCAGCAAATTTGTTTATGCCATATGTGGTAACCGACACTGGTTATGTGATAGCCGAACTATCGAAAGATGCTGGGATCTGTGCGCCGATGTATACCTTGGGGCGACTGTAACTATTCCTGAAGAAGCATATTATATTGTATATGCCTACGTTGCTAACTGGGCTGATAGTGCGGTTATTGAAGCGAACAGGGGTTGTGAACATAGTTCAAAGCATGAATGTAGCGGCTGGTTCGTTGCCTGGGATGATCCTGGACTATTGGATAAAGTTTTGAGTGTGAGTGATTGGAATGTTCCGAAAGATTACCTCTGGAAAACTTATCCTTATGATAAATTCTGTGGTCACTTTGATCTCGATACTGTATCTCTGGGAAATGATAAAACCGATTGCCCCGGCAGTGATCCAAGAAGTTGTGATTTCCCAGCAACAAGATTCCATTTAACTACTGGTGAACACACCCTCTATCTTAAAGTAGCAGAGGAATATACCTTAATTGATTGGCTCTGTGTAGTCAAAGATAGAGACACTACACCAACTGTTGAACCGGGACGTCCCTGGGATATAGAGTCGTCAACCAAAATGGATGGAAATCCTTACCCGCAAGAATTTATATTGGAGCAAAATTATCCGAATCCGTTTAATCCGATAACAACAATCAGTTTTTTTCTGCCCAGGACCTCTCAAGTTGAATTAAATGTATATAATGTATCCGGGCAGAAAGTTGCTAACCTGGTAAACACTATTCAATCCCGCGGATATCATTCAGTTATTTTTGATGCAAACAAATTACCAACCGGAATATACTACTACGAAATAAAGGTGAGTTGTACAACCTGCGGAGGAAGGACTGTCACGTTATATGAAAGTGTCAGGGAGATGACATTTATTAAATAGCAAAATTTTTCGCGATTGATTCAAAAATATTATCTTTCCTAATAAAATAACTTAAATCATGATTTCAGATGTTTCCTAAAACTTTGCGACTTTGCATTTCTTGTATATTGCATTACCTCTCACATTGCACAATTTATCTGGTTTTTATGTTTTCATTATCCACTTTTGCCGGTAATACCGGTAAGATAGCTGGTATTGTTATTGACGATGAGACAGGTGATCCGTTGCCAAGTGTCAATGTTTTTATTGAGGGAGAATTGATGGGTTCTGCTACCAATAGGGATGGTTCGTATTATATTATTAATATTTCACCGGGAATTTATTCTGTTACCGCATCGATGATGGGATACACTTCGATTACCAAGAAGAATGTACAGGTTAATGCCGATCGCACTACCCAGATTCACTTTAAGTTGCGTCAAACAACCTTGAGTGGAGAAGGTGTTGTTGTTGAAGCTGAACGTGAGATCATAAAGATGGATCTTTCATCTGCTTCCAATATTGTTGAAGCCGAGGAGATTGAGAATACGCCTTACATTACTGGCTTCGACCAACTACTTATGACCCAACCGGGATGGGGCGATTATAGGACGCGTCAGGCTCAGGGTTATTCTCCGCTTAAGTTTGGTGTTCTGGAAGGAAGAGAAGAAGATGAAGGATTTCAGGTTAGAGGTGGTGCCGATTGGGAAGTAAATGTAATGATAGATGGTATATCTACTAAAGACCAGGCATCTGGTTATCAGTTTACCAAGTTTAACCTGAGCAATATTCAGGAAGTACAATTACTAAGCGGTGGATTTAGTGCCGAGTATGGTGAAGCGCGGTCGGGTGTGATCAATGTTATTACCAAAGAAGGAGAAAGTAATTATAGTGCCACCATTGATGTGAAGTTAAATCCGCCTGGAAGGAAGCATTTTGGGCCAGCCATCAACGATATCACATCCTGCGTTTATACCAGTGAAATGACATTGTATGGTCCCTATCTGGGTTTTGGTGAATATTATGATCCGCAGCTAAGTCGATATGTCTCTTTGGAAGGAACGGAATATACCGGTAATGCGCTTTTTGAGGGGTGGCTTTACCGTACCCGCACCAGTGCTCCAGCGGAATGGCGACCTCTACTTGCTGGTGCACACCATGACGGTCCACCTAACTTCGAAGATACACTGTTGGTCGCAGATTTATTGAAAGAAGAATGGCTATGGAAGCATCGCCCTGAACTATGGGAATATGGTGATAAATGGGATTATAACATTGAAGGAACGTTTAGCGGACCGGTTCCGTTTGTGGATGCACTAATCGGTCCGACCAGCTTTTTTACCTCTTATCGAACGAAATATAGCGAATGGATGTTTCCCCGCTCTGGTGGTTTGAACGGTGGGTATAATGATTATACAGTTCAATTGAAACTAACCAATAAGCCTTCCAATAACATCAAATTGACTTTTAATACTATAAGATCGGTTCAATGGGGTGGATACGAATATAGAGGTGGTGTTAGAGGAGAAGATTTCGCATTTGGAAGAGTGCTAGAGACTCCCTTACAGGAATTTACACAATTAGGTTTTGGTGATTTTGCAGAGGACTGGAAAGATGATTGGAACGGTGTGTGGATGAAACCAACTTATAAAAGACATCATTTCATTAATAGTGTAAATCTTAACTGGGTATTGAGTAACAGAACATTTGTTGATCTAAGCTTACAATATACGCATCACTGGACTGAACTTTTACAGGCAGAGGTGAGGGATACCGAGTTAATACCGGATGAACCTTGGGATGATGGAAATTTAAATGGAATGTGGGATACGGGAGAAATATTTACCGATTTAAACGGAAATGGAAGATGGGATGTCGGTAAATATGCGAAGCGAATAGGAATTCCAGGCTATTATCGTTATTATGATGAAGCTCCGAAGGGCCGTTTACCTGATGTAAGTTGCCTTCCTGGCGATGTACGACATCTTAATTGGCAGGATGAATCTTATACCAAGATTTGGACACTGAAAAGCAATTTAACAACTCAGATGGGAAGATATAATCAGGTTAAAGTAGGTTTACAGCTCATCCAGAGTCATGAACATGTGTTCAGAATTAAACCAAAAAATGGCGGGTATATCTGGTATTTTGACGCCAAACCCCTGCGTTTATCGGGATATGTTCAGAATAAACTAGAATTAGGTGGAATTATTGCTAATATTGGTCTAAGAGTCGATACATTTGATCCGGAAGATTCTTATTACGATTTCACGAATGCGCCTTTCAATCCGCTTTGGGGGACAGGCGGTCCGGGAAATCCACTTTACCAATCAGGACAAGACAGTACTGATAGAATTGCTCAATATGATGGTGGGAATTTAAAACCTGGATCTATACCTGACTCATTGATGTTTAATCCTCCCTGGCAGGTATCTGTCAGTCCAAGGATTGGCATATCACATCCGGTAAGCGAGAATAGTAAAATATTTTTTAATTATGGTCATTTTTATCAGCCACCTCGCTCAATTTATCTGTATGCACTCCATCAACGTCAGGATGAAGGCTGGAAATTACGCGAAGGAGGGAATCCCCGGCTAAAAATGGAAAAAACCATTGCCTGGGAAATAGGTTATGAACACAATTTGTTTGATATGTTCAGGATTGCCGCTAGTGGTTATTATCGGAGAATTAATAATGAACAAAGTGACTATCTCTACCGTAGTAAGGGTGATTTAATAAAACTCTATAGCTCACGCAATGATCGCTACCGGGATATTCGGGGGGTTGATTTAAAGTTAGAAAAACGTATAGGCCAGTTTATAAGTGGCTGGATTAGTTATGATTTTGAGTTACAAAGTCAGGGGCAGAGTGGTTACCAGCAAGAATTTCAAATGGGGCATACTGATTATAATGTGGATGGAGGACAATATTTTGATGTTGCCTATGATAGCAATAAGGTTCGCCGAGAACCTTCCAGTAGAACACAAACCATTTTACCCCCTAGATCAAGGATTCGTTTTAATATTGGATTACATACGCCACAAGATTATGGTCCAAAAGTATGGGGAGCTAATATTTTTGGTAGTTGGCGGGCGAATTTCCTTTTCCAATGGATTGAAGGAGTGAAATTCACTTATAATCCCCAGGCGTTACCATATGTCGAAGAAAACATGCAATGGAAAGGATATAGACAAACCGACTTAAAACTTTCCAAAAGTTTTACCTTTGTTAATGTAAACGCTCAGTTTTACCTGGAAGTATATAATCTGTTTAATACCAAAAATTTTAATATGATCAATTATTTTGGGAATCCATCCAGAGATGGTACACCAAATCCCGAACCACAGAAACTCTATTATGATTCTATTATCCAACATGGTTATGATCCGGGGGATACGGATAAGCCTGGTATTATACTTCCTTGGGGACCGCAGTATGCATTATATTTTCAAAAAAGAGATATATATTTTGGAATTTCGGTAAATATGAATTTCTAAATTGTGGGTGGGCACTGGGACTTATTTCAATGTCGGATGTCAAATATAAGATGACTAAATTTTCTTTTACTTCATATGTGCTTCTTATGATTCTGTCTAATGGGTGGGGGCAAACTCCGTTGTATATGGACATAGGACAGTTACATGCTGCATTTGCACCCGATTTTTATGAAAGTCATGAGTTTGCTAAGACCGTATATCAGAATAAATATGGTTCTGACAACTGGATCTTTTGGCCAGCTGATTATACCAGAGAGCGGGATGGAGATGTACAAGGATTATTAGGGGCGGCCGGTTTTTATCTGGCACTTAAGAATTTTGTAGATAAAGCAGGCGTACATCATAATTATTACCACGCTGCCGTGTGGGGCGATAGAGGGCCGCATGGTGGGAATAGCAGGGTTAAAATGGCTTACGGCAATACTTTTCTTCCTGACCCACTAAGTAAACGATATCGTAAATGGGCAGATCCAAAGGTTACAGTGGATAAAAATACCCGAATTACAGAGGAGCAGGATGTGATTGATCCCAACCTGGTTTCGGAATTAATGGTTGAAACAGTTGTCTATACAGATATTGGGATAAAGGTAACCCGGAGAGTATTCGGCTGGAGTCAGATGGACAATGATGATTATTTTATCGTGGAGTTTTTGCTAGAAAATTCTGGCTATGTCATGGAGTACAGTAGTAGGGATAAAGAGTGGAATATTGCAAAAAGACCCACAGGGTGGCCAAAATCCCTTGATGGTGTATGGTTTTCACTTTGTTATCGATTTCAGCCCAGTGCATTGGGGTGTATTCATAATGGTAATTGGCAGGATAAGCTTCTGGCCGGTAAAGGCCATGATGCACAACATGTCTATCTTGGAGAAACATTTGGACAACCGGGGCAAAGAGAAGAGGATTCTTTACGGGCTCTCATTTCATGGGATGGCGATGCAGATGCTGCAGGCATTGGTTACGATGATACGGGGAATCCTCATGTTTTGACTGGTGTTTTTTTGTCACCTCAATATATTGGAGTTTCTATTATTCATGCTGATGCCAATGCGCATCCGAAAGGTGAAAATGCCCTGGATGATCCGTCTCAGCCAAGAACTACAATGTGGCGGGGACCAAGTGAGGGTGCCTATGCGTTTAATCAGACTTCATGGGAAGGTCCAGATAGTGTGGTGTATAATTATATAAGTAGTCAATGTCATCAGGAAGATCCCGAGGTCGGTGGTGAGACCAGAGGTGGATTGGATAATCTTATCGAAGAACATGGTTATTTCTTGGGATTTGGTCCGTATGATTTTGAACCAAATGAGATGGTGAAAATTGTGGTGGTACTTGCTGCTGGAGGAATAAGCAGGCATGTGGCGATAGATGAAGGAAAAAAATGGATTGAATCTAGAGATGATAGCAG
>Ga0209635_10003264_pt1 | contig 12617 bp, 12 predicted proteins | sample DeeMarSWOR230_32_FD_187463 | JGI IMG/M metagenome (GOLD analysis project Ga0209635, IMG submission 187463) | Marine sediment microbial communities from White Oak River estuary, North Carolina - WOR-2-30_32 (SPAdes) (version 2) | ecosystem: Environmental > Aquatic > Marine > Intertidal zone >...
TCACCCGGAGGATTGATATTATTGATACCATCCTGATCCGGACCGGTGTCAGCTTCGCTTTCATGAGTGACCTTTTTGCCCAGATGAGCCACTGCCAGAGGATTCGAGTGGATTGGGCCGTGAGGCGGTGAGCCCGCTGCGTAAACTGTCGGGTAACGCGCGCGTCGGCCGGGAGGGCCGCCCTTCGGATACGCCGTCATCGGTGTCGAGGCAAAGCTATTGCTGCTGTCCGGTGCATCGCCAAGCTCGAATTGCTCTGGAGCCACACCCTCGCAGCTTATACTCAACACACCCGCGCCGCTGTCAGTGCCGAATCCGCCAACCTCAATCAGGTACTGGTTGCCGGCGATCGCCTCAAAGGTAATCTGTGAGTGCCAACCACAGAAGTCGTCGTTGCATTCGATCAGCCTGGCTAATGTTGGGTAGCAATTGATACCGTTGTAGACGGCCAGCATCGTGTCGTAGCTGCTGCCGCAAAGGCTGACGGTCACCTCACCCGTGCATGTGGCCGTATATCTGTACCAGATGTTCGGGCTTGTCATGCAGCGGCTGGGACCATCGAACGTCGCGCAGCTTGTGTCGAAGGCCAGGTTCGTTACGTTGACTACCGGCTTTGCGTTCGCGCAATCGTCATTGGGCACCGGGCACGGCGGCGTTGGACCGGGCTCTCCCTCGCAACTGATACTTATTACACCCTGACCGGTCTCGAAGCCGTACCCGCCAACCTCAATCAGGTACTGGTTGCCGGCGATCGTGGGGATGGTGAGCTCCGACTGCTGGTCACAAAAGTCGTCGCAGATTTCGATCAAGTCGCCTGACGTCGGGTAGCATTCACCGCCGTGATAAATGGCGAGCATGGTGTCGAATTTACTGCCACACAGGCTCACGGTGGCGCTACCTGTGCACGTCGCCGTATACAGGTACCAGACGTTTGCACTGGTCATGGCGTGGCCGGGACCATCGAACGTCGCGCATGTCGTGTCGAAGGCCAGGTTAGTTACGTTACCGACCGGCTTTGCATTACGGCAATTGTCGTTCGGTGCCGGGCACGGACCAGGCACTTCACCGCAGCTGATACTCATCACACCATGACCCGCCTGGGCCCCGTACCCACCAACCTCTATCAGGTAGTCGTGGCCCGCCCTCGCGGGGAATACAACCCTCGACTGCCAATGGCAGAAGTCGTCGTTGTAGTCGATTATGTCCTGCGACGTCGGGTAGCAGGCACTGCCGTTATAAACAGCAAGCATCGTGTCGTATTCACTGCCGCACAGGCTGACTATGACGTTACCTGAGCACTCGGCGTTATAAATGTACCAGATGTTCGAGCCTCTCATTACGTGGCCGGGACCATCGAAAGTCGCGCACCTCGTGTCGAAAGTTAGATTTGATACGTTACCTATCGACTCTGCGTTTGCGCAGTCGTCGTTGTCCGGCTGGCCCGATGTCGCATCGCAACTAATACTTATCACCCCCGGACCAATCGCCCCGGACATCCCACCAACCTCGATCAGGTACTGTTTGCCGGCCGTCGCAGCGAAGGTAACCTGCGAATCCAAAGCTGTGTAGTCGTCGTTGCATTGCAGCAGCCGGCCTAACGTGACGGGGCAGCTTGCCCCGTCATAGACGGCGAGCATCGTGTCGTAGCTGCTGCCGCGAAGGCTTACCGTAACGCAGCCAGTGCACGTAGCTGTATAGCGGTACCAGATGTTCGGGCTGTTCATGCAGGCGTTAGGACCGTCTTTTGTTGCGAACGTCGTGTCGAATGCCCGGTTCGTTACATTACCGACCGCCGCTGCATTGCTGCAGTTGTCGTTACTCGGCGGCGGATCCCCAAGGCACACAGTGACCTGCGTGCCCAGTAGCAGCGTCAGCATGCAAGCCAATAACAATTTTAGTCGTTTCATAATTAAATCCTCCCGAAGATAATAAAAAAGCTTTTATTTTTAGAACGTCCTCTCAGGACATATTTCATTTGTAAAAGGGGCGAAAAACCGAAAAATGACGGAAAAAACATTGTTACCGATACCGCTCCTCGTTAAATATATTCTACATAAGTAATAAATTATCATATTATTATACAAAAAGCAAGAAAAAAATATAGATTAACGCGTTTTTGGCCTGGTGATGCATACAGAATCCCTCTTACCGTTATCGCACAAACCAAAGCTATAGTTAAGTGCCACCGTTAATGCCGGATGTAACGTTTTTTCCACAATTTTATCGGCGAGCCCTTGCCTCTATAATCCTGGTCTGTTTCCAAAACTCTTGAAGCTGCCCCTGGCTGCCGCCTCTATGCTTCGCTCGCTCCTGCCTACTGCCCCGTCTTGCGATGGGAATCGCTGGGGCCTGACGTTACATAAGTGCAGCCGGCAAACACGGTCTTTGGCACAGAAAGGATGAATCCCCCTCGATTTTTGCTTATCTCCACCTGGGGCCGATAGTAAGTCTTAGGCTTTTCTCGTTACATCATAAACAAGTGCTCTAACTTTATTTATATCAGGCAGATACACTACCGCAGCGGCAAAATTCAGTCTCGCTTTTTGTAGATTTCTTTTGGGTCATAAACCTTGTCTGCTGTAAATTCCAGCTTGTTATCGGCCTTCTTCAATGCACGGTAAAAACAGGATTGATAACCCACGTGGCATTGGCCGCCATCCACAGTTACTTTGATAATCAGGCAGTCCTGGTCGCAATCGACGAGGATCTGTTCTACCTTCTGGAGATGGCCGCTTTCTTCGCCTTTCTTCCATAATTTTTGTCGCGCTCTGCTGAAATATGTTGCGTAGCCGCTTTGAATCGTCGTATCGAGTGCCTCCCGGTTCATATAAGCGACCATCAGGATCTCACCGGTCTCTGCGTCCTGAGCTATGGCCGGTATTAAGCCATTTTCATCGAATTGTGGAATGAATTCGGTACATTCTTCGATGTTTCGCTTTGTAGCCACCTGTTCGGTCTCCAGCGCTAATTATTGTTTACTATTGTTTGTTTAAAATTGCTTTTAGAATTACGGACATTTACGCTTAAACGATATTGTAGTCTCTCTTTGCCGCGGCCTCGAATAGTCAGTTTTCAATTGCCGACAGCCAATTTACCCGTTATTATTTGCGAAAACAAGTTTTTTTAAGGCATACTGCTTTAATGCCCGACGAGAAAAGAAAAAAAAGCAAACGCATATTTCTGTTTCTGCGTATTGGGGTGGTGGTCTGTGGAATCATTTGGGGGATATTTTGGCTTTCCCGCCACCAGAGATGGAATACTCTGGTAAATATTTTCCTTCAAATGAATATAGGCATCTTCGCAGTCGTTCTCGGTATTTTCATTATCAGCCAGGTAATGATAGGATTCCGCTGGTGGTTGCTGCTCAGGAGCCAATCCATTTTTATTGATTTTTGGGCTGCTGTCAGACTCTATTTCTTGGGGTGGTTTTACAATAATTTCATGCCCGGTTCAGTGGGAGGGGATGTGCTTCGTGCCTGGTACGTTACCAAACACACCGATAAAAAGTTCGAAGCGGTTTTGAGTGTATTTGTTGACAGGGCGATCGGATTGCTGAGCACTCTGGTAATTGCCGTTTTTTTTTACTCGCTCTTTCTAAGAGGTGAGACGGTTGCAATAACTTCCGGCGACGGCGGTAGTCTTCTTAAGTCTGTCGGCCAGCACAAGAGGGTTCTACTATGGGTGTTAGCAGGGATAGCATTGATTGTTTGCGGACTTTTGTTGCTCAAGACAAGCAGGGCGCTCCTGGCAAGAACCTGGCTATATATCCGCGCACAAAGCGTGAGAGCGATTGTCAAGCTTAAGGATGCGAGTACCCTTTATTGCAGCAGACCCTTGACAATTCTTGCAGTATTTGGACTGACGGTTTTCTTGCAGCTTCTACAAATCACGGGTTTCTGGTTTCTTGGCTCAAATCTGGGTATTGAAGCCAGCGTCAAGTATTATTATGTCTTCTTCACGCTGGCATGGGTATTAGGAGCGGTGCCTGTCAGCATCGGGGGCGCCGTAATAGTGGAGGTATTGCTCGCTTCCTTGTTTATTAAGTTTGCAGGTGTTCCCGAGGAGGCAGCGTCCGCGCTGGCGCTGTGTCAGCGGGCTGTATGGATGCTCGCATCATTGCCGGGCGCCGCAATACATTTGATTGGTGCACATTTGCCGAAAGACTTTTTTATTGACTATAATAAGTCGATAAATTAAGGTACAGCGTTTTTGATACGATGCGATTCTATAAGCAGCTTCGATAAAACAAAAACTGGCAGACTGATAGCATCAGAGAGCTTGGTGTTTTATGAGCGTTACGAGACGCTTCAAAAGTTATTTTTTCCGTGGCCTAGCGGTGCTCTTGCCGACCATCCTGACTATCTGGATATTCGTCTTGGCGTACACCTTCATCCAGGAAAATATCAGTATCCATATAATTCGTGGTCTGAACTGGTTGATGAGAAAGGTTGCCAGCGATGCGTTTGTTGACAACCTCGCCCAGCGGTGGTGGAACATCGCCTTATCTGCAGCAGGCTTTCTTATAGCCCTGCTGGCAGTTTGCATCGTTGGAGCACTGCTGGCCAGCGTCGTAGGGAGAACTCTGTGGCGAATGGTCGAGAAGTTCATAATGAATACGCCCTTTTTAAGACGAGTTTACCCTTATGTAAAACAGGTTACCGATTTTTTCCTCACGCAGGAGGAGCAAAAAAAGCTTTTCTCGAGGGTTGTTGCGGTCGAGTATCCGCGAAAGGGTATATGGTCGATAGGTTTTGTTACCGGCTCTGGGATTGAGAAGGTTGTAGATAACGTCAAAAGAGAATTTCTTACTATTCTTATACCCACTTCGCCGACACCGTTTACCGGCTTTATAATAATGGTGCCAAGAAAGCACACAATAGAGCTGGATATGACAATAGAGGAAGCGTTGAGATTTACCGTCAGTGGGGGGGTAATAACACCGGGTAAGGGGCAGGCAGTGGCTGCTTTGCCAAAGCCTGATTTGCCGGATGAAGAATAAGAACGGTTTTTGCAGGACTCATGGAAGAAATAGTCAAGGAGAACAATTTTGCTTTTTACAATTAGTAGTAAACATATCGAAATAACCGAAGCTATCAGAAAGCACGCCGAGGAGAAGGCTTCCAAGCTTCCCAAGTACTATAATAGCATCAATCAGGTAGAGGTAATTATCGATGGTAGCCAGGGTAGTAATACCAGCGTAGAGATAATCGCAAGGGCCGAGCACAGCAAGGTTTTCGTTGGCACTCAAACAGGTGAAGATGCCTATCGCTGCATTGATATGGCCATCCATAAGCTTGAACGGCAGCTCAGAAGGGCAAAGAGTAAGGAGCGAGACAACAAACACACAGGCAGTGCAGAGTTAACATAGGTTTGATTATTACTATATGTTGTTTTGTCGCTTTTGACTTGACCGGGTAGGCTGTGACGGATGATTTTGGGCGGATAGAATGAAATTTGCAGATTTTGTCTGTTTTAAAGCGACAATTCCAGAGTTGAAAGCCCGCGACCGTGATGGTGTGATAGCCGAGCTTGTTTCGTCGCTTAATAAAGCCGGCAAGCTCGAAAAGCGTAAATGTAAAGAGATTATCAGAACAATGATAGAAAGAGAAAATGAGGCAAGTACGGGAATGGGCAAAGGTGTTGCTGTGCCTCATGTGAAAAGCAAGGCAGTTAAAGATGTGGTTGTCGTGGTGGGGCAAAGTAGCGCTGGTATTGATTTTTCTGCTCTTGACAAACAACCGGTTTATTCAGTAATACTTCTAATCAGTCCTGTGGACGATCCCGACAAGCATTTACAGGTCATGGAGACTGTTTTCAGGCATTTGCAGCAGGATAAGTTCCGCAGGTTTCTCAGACAATGCCGTGGGTCGGAGCAGATCGAAGATCTTCTCAGGGAGGCTGATGAAAATCCATATTTATAGTAATGTGCTCAAACTGAACGATTCTGGAAGAATCTGGTCTCAAAGTAGCGAAGGCCAGGTTCTGAATCCCGCTTCTGCGGCAATGACAGGTTGTGTTATGTTCTTTCATAAAAACTACTTATACCGATTCTATTTATTAATTGCCTATGCCCCGGGTCTGTCATTCCCGCGAAACTTGTGCATGCAGAAGGTCGTAGAGGCGTTCCAAATCTTGACATTTTTATTATCCACAGGACTTTCGGCATTTTTTAACTCAATTTGGTATTATATCAATACTCAACTCAAAATCAGTCGCTTTGAGTAATATAGAGTTATGAGTTTGTAGACGAACAGGGCCTGAACATGCAGGCAGAGCAACATTCGTTAGAGAAAGTGGTTTGTGAAACTGAAATTGAGATAAAAAACGCAGATGGTCTTCATATGCGCCCTGCAATGCAGTTTGTTGATGTCGCAAACCAATACGATTGTGATGTTACCGTCAGCAATGGCGAAAATAATGTGAACGGCAAGAGTATCATGGAGATGAGCATGCTCGCTGCGAGTTGTGGCACAAAGCTAAAAATTAAAGCTGAAGGTTCAGATGCTGAAAAAGTAATTAGCGCTTTGCAAGAGCTTGTGGAAGAGAAAATGTTTGGTGAGCCGGCGCCGAAAAATAACAGATAGGGTATAGCAGATAGAAATAAAAAGGAAAAACGCAAAACGCTATAGGCGTTTCGCAATACGCAATATGAGAACGGAAGTATGCGATGGAAATAAAAAAAGGAATAGCTGCATCGCCGGGTATTTCTATTGCCAAGTCGCTGGTTATTGATGCCGAGGATTATCGAATACCGCGGCGTGCAATAAAACCTTCGCAATGGATAGCGGAGGTTCAACGTGTGAGGAATGCCTTCAGAGATGCGATCAGTGAGTTAACCAGGCTTGAGGCGAAACAAGACCAGACCGAGGGAGGCAAGATAAAAGATATTTTTGCTGTGCATTTGCGCTTCCTGCATGACAGAAGCCTGCGAAAGAGGATAACGGATTTGGTTCATTCGGAATCGGTAACGGCAGAGTACGCCGTATCTACCGTCCTTCGTCAAATTGCGTCGCATTTTACCAGGGTAAAAGACACTTATATCAGCGAACGTGCAGCGGATATTTACGATATTGAAAGACGTTTGCTCAAGCAGCTTCTTGGTAAAAAGCGTGAGGATATCGAGCATCTGACTGAAGAAGTTGCGATTGTTGCTCGGGAATTGAGCCCGACACAGACCGCCACCTTTAACAAGGAATTTGTCAAAGGGCTGGCTACCGATGCGGGCGGACGAACCAGTCATACGACAATTGTTGCCCGCTCATTGGGCATTCCGGCGGTAGTGGCGTTGGAAGACCTTACAGAATACGTCAGCGGAGGAGATACCGTTATTATTGACGGTAATCGCGGTATTGTTGTTGTAAATCCGGATGAGGAGACAATCCAGCAATATCAAGAGTATTCAAGAGAATTTGCGGAACTCGAACACAGACTTGATGGGCTGAGGGAAAAGCCGGCCGTAACCCGTGATGGCACCAAAATCATATTGTTGGGCAATATTGAATTTCCGGATGAGGCTGAGCTCGTTTTGCAAAAAGGGGGGCAGGGCATAGGGCTGTACCGTACCGAGTTTCTGTATCTTAATACCGAAAACGAGCCTACGGAAGATGAGCATTATCAAGCTTATGCTGCGACTCTCGGTGTTTTCACCGATAGGCCTGTGATAATAAGAACGACGGACCTTGGGGCGGACAAGTATACTCAAAGCAGACGGTTTGCACCTGAGCCTAACCCGTTTTTGGGGCTGAGGTCCATCAGATATTGCCTGCAGAACCTTACGATGTTCAAGACGCAATTGCGTGCAATTTTGCGGGCATCGGTTCTTGGTGAGGTTAAGATAATGTTTCCGCTGATTACAAATCTGCAGGAGCTGATGCAGGCAAAGATGATTTTGCGTGATGTTATGGAGGACCTCGGTGAAGAATCTATAGCGTATAATAAAGATATCGAGATAGGTATTATGATCGAAACGCCGTCGGCGGCTTTGATTGCTTATTCGCTTGCGAGAGACGTTGACTTTTTCAGTATCGGAACAAACGACCTGACTCAATATACTCTGGCAGTGGACAGAGGTAACGAGTTAGTCTCTACTCTATATTCGGCAGCGGACCCTGCGGTGCTTCGGCTTATCAGGACCGTTATTCAGGATGCGCACAAGGCGCAAATAGATGTGCACGTTTGCGGGGAGATGGCTTCTGAGCCGGAGTACATTATGCTGCTGTTGGGGATAGGGGTCAGGACGATTTCGCTTACTCCGCCGATGATACCGGAGATAAAGCAGATTATCCGCTCAGTTACGATGGAAGATTGCAACAACCTAGCGAGAAAAGTACTCAGTATGAACTCTGAGAGACAGATTTCAAGCTACCTTCGTGACGCTACAAGAAAGATTCTGCCGGAAGCGTTTTGAGGTGGGGCGAATTTTAACCGCAGATTGACACTGTTAACACGGACGGACATGGACTACGAAGACACGGACTAACACGAACTTTTTAGACACGGATTAGCACGGATTTCTTTTCTATTAGACGGGATTAACAAGATGGTCAAATATTCTGTAAATTCTTTCTGAAGAAATACAAATTCCTATGAAATCCAAAGTCGGAGCTAACGATGAATCTGAGCGAGGTGGGCGTGCAGACACAAGAAGCGGGACTGTCGGATTAGTTGCCGACTGCCATACTTTGGCGAGGCAGGCGTGACTAAAGTGTGTGGTCAGAATCGTCGACGCATTCCTGTTTTTCTGTTTGGTCCAATTGATACGGATTTTCACGCACGGCGTATTTCCATGTCAGGAATTTTATAACTAAAATCAGTGCCGGCACACCTATGAGTAGGGCAAAGGCGGCTATCCAGACAGGGTGATTTCTGTAGAATTTATAACCCTTGTCTTCGACAATGGAGTGATAGAATCTCAATCCCAAGCCAATGACAATGAGAGCCGCGTAGATATATAGTGACATAAAAGGATTGTGTCTGAGTGATTTGACAGATTGCTTCAATGCCGTTCTGGCGTCCGGGCTTAAGATGTCCCAGCTCTCGTCTCTTATTGTAACAAGTTCTGCGAGAAGCTCCTTCTTGAGTTGAGGGAAGCTCTTTTTGGAGGGAGTGTGTATCATATCATGCAGTTTCTGTGCTTGTTCAATCAAGCCATCTTCTTTCAGACGCTCGGCAAGGGAATCAAAAGGCTCGGCGTGCAGGTTCATGCCTTGCAGTTTTTGTGATAATCTGGTGATTCTCATACGGTCGTTTTCATATTCAATCGTTCCTTGGTGACGTTTATATCCTTCGACTTCAATCTGCATTGCAGCGATCAATTCGTACAATTCGTTGGCGTCGATTTCCTCCCTGCCTTCTATGATGCGATCGGCTTTGTTGCGTAATTGGTGCCACTGGTTTTGGTTGGGTCTTTTGAGTCTTGGGTCTCTGAACCAGCCGAATTTTTCGCCGGACAGGATTCTGTACACGAGTGGGGAGGCCAGGATGACAGCTGCAAAGGCAAGGATTAGAATTGCCTTTATACTATCAGAGGAGATTAAAGCTATAGGAACGACTACACACACGGTTGCTTTACCTTTCAATAGGGAAGGAGCATATATCTCTGCTCTTACCTGACTTTTCACCCAAGAGTCAACCTCAAGGGAAGTTAGCAGGACCACAAGGATACAGCCCAGAAGACATAAAACCGCTATCCTGAGCCTCCCACAATATCCCGTGCCATTTTCTTGGCTATTTCCATCGCTTCGGGGCCAATCGCATTCGGTGTTGTGCAGAACGGGACAACATACTTGCCAATGACATTGCCTTGAAGGTAATTACTCATTCTGTCAAAGATTGCCTGGATGAGGTCCGCATTATTCTCAACCGGCCCGCCGCAAGTAACCAGCAACGCTGTACGCTTACCTTCCAACAGCGATTTGTAATTTGAAGTGCCGTAACCGGTTGCCAGGCAAAAATGGCGGTCAAGAAACGCTTTCATCTGTGAGGGGAAAGACCAGCAGTAAAGCGGTGTGGCATATATCACGGCGTCTGAGGTCATCAGCCGCTCGAATATTGGTAATACATCATCCTTTTGAACGCATCCGGGCTCATCGGGCAGCGTCTGGCAGGTATAACAGCCGAGGCATCCTTTTACGTTAGAGGTTGCGATATTGATTCGGTCCACCTCGTGGTCTTGCGTGATTAGCTCTTCGAACAAACCAAGCACCTTTGCGGTATTGCCGTCTTTCTTAGGACTTCCCAAAATTGTCGTAACTTTCATTGATGCACCTCTTCAATAATTAATTGTCATAGCAAATGCTGCGATCACCAGTATTTTCATAAAAATATCACGTCACAGCTAAGCGGTGGTGCGAAACCAGCGTCCGAGTGCAGCCGTTGGTTCTTATTTGTATCCTTCGACCTGGCTCAGGACAAGGCGCGTATCTCGTATGTCGTATTTCGTCCCGGCATGCCGAGCTTGCTAATCCAGGTGATTGTGGTGTGCGGTGCACACGCTACACAACTCGGGATCGGCGGGCACAGCCGACCCTGCCGAACTCATTGTGTTAATTACCCCACACAGACAATGACATAAGCCCAGTTGGCTAAAAACAGCACAATAACCAGAATTCTGCTGATTAGTCGCTCTGTGTGTGTCAACTCGATTTGCACACTTCGGGCAAAGAGAACTCGCATTGCAGTGCTGAAGAATAACAGAGCAAATGCGGTATAAAGAAGTGGGTTGAACAGCCAGGCTCCAAGCACGTCGCCGCGTAATAAGGACAGCGCCCCGCGCGTAAATCCACACGTTGGGCACGCAAGGCCGGTTACCCGCTTGATGATACATAAGCGGATGGGCATCTCAAGATGCGCGCTGAGCGCGACCGCCACGCCGCCCATAGCCAGCCACATTGATACTATTAACACAGCCCAGAGTGGCCACGGCGGACGACGTGAAACCTGGATGAGCTTGAGCTTCATGGCATCGGACCTCAACGGTGTCCAAATACAAAGAATCCGCCGCCCAAAAGCATCACGATAATCTGGATGACCAGCGCAACAATGGCGATTATCACGCTGACAATGCCGCAGATTTTGCCGGCCTGGGTGAGGCCCCGCCCGGAGGGGTCCATTCTGCCCGCTGCCATTTCCCGCAGATCATTGTTGCCCATAACCCAGGCAATGATTCCGCAGATGAAGCAGCAGACAATGCCCAATATCCCAAGCACCAGGATAATGACGCCACGATGAGGTGCGAGCGATTGTACCGGCGCCTGCGGTTCAGCCGTCGCGGGAGGAGCTTGATTCTGTTCTGCCATAATAATCTCCTACAAATATGGATTTCAAAGAGGAAAACCAAATATTAATACTCATTGCATATTTCAGAGACGCTTAACTATTGTTTATATGTTTTCCGTATAAGGACCTGCACATCCGTTTTTGTCCGACAAATGGCGCGCGACAGGGCTTTTAGACGCCATCCCTTTCGGCGATGTGGTGAGCATCCTGCGGATAACACACCGGTGTAGCAAAGAACTCAAGATGTTTCCGTATATCATATAAATAGGATGTTTACGCTATGGGAGAAGGATTTGCAAGGAAAAAAGGGAGGGTGATTTTCGAATTTCGATTTACGATTTGGGGAAGAGGAAATATTGAATTTCGAACAAGGAATATCGAATATCGAACAAGAAATATCGAATGTCGAATATCGAAATCTCATGCGATACCAATCATAGAAAATGAGTGCGCTCGATATCCACCTAATTTGAAGCTGCTGGGGCAGTTACCGCTCCCTTACGGTCGCGGCTCTGTTTTGAGAAAGCACAAATATTTTTTATAATCCGTATGAATGGGAATATCTCTCAGGGGTGAGGAGTTCTCGAAATTGGGCTGTGGTAGATTAGATATGACTCTCCGCGTGCCCAGGAAGGTATCTCACTTGTTTTCCCTTTTTGCAGAGGCATATATATAGCTATATTGATAAGAGCCTATGCGAGTGGGCAGGGGTTTAATCCAAATGGTAGTATTATAGCAAAACAACCGGGGCCTATACCGATTGAATCAGCATAGACCCCGAACTGGTGCAAATCTATCTTCTCAGCACCGTAGTTACTTGCTGCTTCAATTAGCTTCCACAGAACTTACTTAACCAGCCAAATGTCGTCGAAGTACATCTTGCCCGAGCCGCCTGCGGCGGGACTATTCTTCGTGCCGAAGCCAATGGTAAGCGTATTGACATTGGTCAAGGCCACACCCTGGTCGGCAAATGCCTGCAGATCAATGACCCACCTTTTCCATCCTGTCATCTGCGTTGCGGCAGGATTATCGTGGTAGACTACCGCGTTATCGTTGAGGACGACAAACATTCGATCGGCTGCATTAGCAGAAGCGCCGCGGAACCACAATAACAACCTGGTAACGCCTTCCTCAGTCCAGTCTTTCGGATAGACCAACGTCAAGGTTGCCTCGGAAGTCTTGAGGTTGTTGTCGTATGTGTACGGCATAGATTGAGAACCGCCGTGAACAATGGACTGCTCTGTGTAGGGGGGCATGTCATTGCCGACCAGAGCGCCGTTGTCTGTGGTTCCATAGCCGTCGCTCCACGACTCGAATATCCTGTGGCTGGCCGGGTCGGG
>Ga0209635_10003266_pt1 | contig 12613 bp, 10 predicted proteins | sample DeeMarSWOR230_32_FD_187463 | JGI IMG/M metagenome (GOLD analysis project Ga0209635, IMG submission 187463) | Marine sediment microbial communities from White Oak River estuary, North Carolina - WOR-2-30_32 (SPAdes) (version 2) | ecosystem: Environmental > Aquatic > Marine > Intertidal zone >...
CTATAGTCGTCAGCCACAAACATGTTTTCTTCATTTGCTGGATTTATTCCGAAGGTAGCCAGTGAAGTGGCAACCACCGGTAGACCACAAGCCATAGCTTCCAGAAGCTTACCCCTGAAACCCGTGCCTAACGCAATGGGCGCCACAAACACATCACTTTTCCAATAAATCCGCCGCACATTCTCATTATCTCCCCCTTCCTGCACAATCACATTCTTGCACTTAGTCCTCAAATCCAGAAGTTCTGGAGGCGGATTAAATCCAATGGCATAAAACTTTGCATCTGAAACTTCTCTCAGGATTTTATCCCAGCAGTTGTCGATAAAATTCTTCACCGCATCCACATTGGGATGATGCTGATAATTTCCGATGTACAGAAGATTTTTAGTATTTCTTTTCCATACGTTCTCTTTAGGCGTGGTGTAAAAATTCGTGTCGACTCCATGAGGCACCACACGGATTTTGTTTTTCAACTGGGCGGAATAACCAGTCAGGATGTTGGCATCTTCCTGAGTAAGACTTAAGAGTCTGTCGGCGGCGTCATACATTTTGAATTCAAAATCAAACAGCTCTTTTATTATATCTTCACCGATATCTTCTCCTTTTTCTGCTCTTAGTTTAAACGCTTTGGTATAACATTCATGCACCGAGATAACGGTTGTGGTCTCTGCAGGAATAAATTGATGATTTGCTTCTATATATTGCCCCATCATGGAATATTCAGCGACAATGGCGTCAATAGGCTTTTCCTTCAGGGTCAGTTTCAACGCTTCTTCAATCCCCTGGCAAAACCCGCCATCTCCATTTAAGAAGAATTTCGGTCTGTTTAATCTTTTATAAAGTGCCTCCACTTCGGGGTGAGGTCTTTTCCTCACCGAATCAACCCGAATAATCCTTTCGCAGAAAGGCTCAAGGCTTTTATCTTTTAAGTCCGCGTCAGAATAAGCCGGAGCAATCACCGTTATCTTGTGTCCCATTGAAGACAGATTTTTAATTCTATGATAGATGAGTATGGGGCCTCCAATGATATCTGCTCTGGGGAGCAATTTTGGTAAAAATAAAATGTTCATTTTCTTTTTCCTTCAATTATTTCTTTCAGGATCAAACTGACTTTTCTTTCGCTTGTATACTCCATCAGCTTCTGCCAGTGCTTTTGCAATTTGCAGAGGTTTTGGAAGGGGTCAAATTTTGGTACGGCGTCACTTTTGGCAAGCTCGATATTTTTTAATGCCTCTTCACTGCTTTTTTTGTCGCCTTGAGCAAGATATTCCTCAGATAATAGGTCGCAAGATTTCTCAATCTTCTCCTCAAGGTCACTTTTCAAAAAACAGCCCGGATAGGGATCAAACTCATCGGGATGAACCGTTGTCATTCCCATCATCATTTTTTGGTTCTCAATCTTTGCCCGTTCATAGATAAAACGATGGATGTCTTCTCGCAACCTCATCCAAACCGGATGTGTTTTTGGTGGCGGAAGATGTTTAATAGTTAGTTGATTATCCAGAAAAAAAGGGGATCCAAACATCTTCGCATTTATCAAAAAGTCTATATCCTCTCCTCTGGGAACATCCGGATCAAAAGGTACACAAGTAAAAAGATTCCGGTGAATCACCATGTTTCCACCAAACACAAAAGGTGTCTCTTTCAGGCGGGGCTGGGTTCCAATGATTTGGTCAAATGCCTCATTCATCCTCTCATATTGGTCCCAGTATTTCATCCAGGGGCGAAATGTTTTCTTCACGCGATAGTCCCCATCTGGTTGAAGATAATAACCCGCTATCGCATTAATGGACTTTCTTGCGATCTTTCCCCCGATAAACTCTTTGGCTTTGGACATGAAGTTTGGATCTTCAAATACCTCATCATCGTCGATCAGCACTGCTGCTTCCGAACCCAAGATGTGCGGAATAAACATGCATAGATTTCGCACATTTGAATATCCCCGGAGTTGAAGGAGATCAGCCCATTCCTTTTTGCCTTTGCTGAACAATAGACCATGTATTTGTTTGAGGTGAGAAGGGCCAAAGAGCAACACCTCTACTCCAATGGTAGCCGAAACCGATTCGATGATGTTGGCAATCTTGTCTTCAACCTTTGTCTCTATTTCTTCTGCAGTAGGAACGGCAATTATTACCAATTGAAAATCTTTATCTTTGATGATGTTTATGCTTTGAACAGCTCTGAGCAACGTACCTTCGCTATCCAAAGGAGTAGGGTGATCATAGACAGCGTCGCCCTCCTTCCAACCGACCTGACTTTCCCTTGCCCAATAGGATGGAATCGCCATTGTAATTTTCATGGCTTTATCCCTTTCTTCTCTGTTTCATTTAGAGGCGTATTCATTTTTGGTTTTCTTCTTCAAGCATCTTTAAGGGGTAGGTTAACCATCCTTCAGGATATTGCCAATTCTTTTTGGCAAGCACCTCTGCATAATCTTGCAGGATGGTCAGCTTAACCCAGAGACTGACACCCTTTATTGCCTTTGCTTTCTTCAGTCTTATGGTATTCTTTTCCCTTTTGAAAATCAAGAAAAAAAGTCGCCTGCCTTTCGTCCGCCTCTGTGGTAAATAGGTGCAGCTCCACGTTTCGATATTGAGTGTTGCCCGGATTCTTTGTGAGTATTTAATTTTGGGATTTGAACCCAGAAGGAATTTATTTTTCACCGGGTGAGTGGAAAGAAAATCTTTTGCGTTTAAGGTTTGACTTTTTTCAATTCCTTACTCAGGGTTTTGAAAACCTTGTCCCGATTTTCTTTGGTCACCTCAATGATTTTGACGTCGTCACGAGCTTTTACCTTTTGGGCAAAGGGATGATGAGCCAGGGTGACTGTTCCCAGCACTGGATTATCTGCATCCAATGCCTTCTCCACCACTCCCTGAAACTGGGGCGAAAGAAGCTCCATCTTCCCGATCTCATCTATAACGATGATTTTTTTCTCCATGAGGCACATCTGGATCTCCTTCACCCCTATCCTATTCAGAGTATAAACCCCCACCCCATATTTTCCCACTTTATACCTGCTTTTGAAATCGCGATGAGCCAAGACTCCCTTGAAACCAGAGAGGGTAACCACGGCAAACCCCATGCGCATGTTATCCTCTCTTATTTCCTCGGTGTAAAATCCTCCAGCCGGAAGCTTCAATTTCTCAACCAGTTTCTTTATAATGGTGGTTTTTCCTGCCCCTGGATGACCTGTTAAGAGGTAATTCATATGGATACCCCACTATCTAAAGCAATCGAAACATTTTTTCGCACCTAAAGATCACATATGGCACAGGAATTGTCAAATAGAAACTTCACCCACTTTGAACAATTTCCAGCTTAAATTCCACTGGTATAAACCCCGAATTCATACTGAGAAAAGGTGGTAGCCGAAGCTGTGATCTTCCCTACACTTAAAAATCGTATGATGGTGGCATCATTTCAACAAAAGTATCTCCCTGGTAACTTTCCCCTCCCCTACCCTTAATTGATAAAAATATATGCCACTGAACAGTTTCACTCCATCCTCAGCCTTTCCATCCCAGATGGTGTGGTATACTTAGGCAGACTTTTCTTCGTCCACCAGAGTCGGCACTTTTTGTCCTACGACATTAGCAATTATCGGGGTGACGTGGATCGGAAAACGTTTAGAGGTGTCGAACATAGCTCGTATGATAATTTTGAGTTTGAATCCCAGATGATTACTGAAACAATTCCATGATCAATATAATTGCTTCCGCAGATAGGTCAACAAAAATTTCGAAGTAATATTAATTGCAGAATGAAACCTCAACTCCTATCTCATTCCATTTTATGTAGAGGGGAACCAGGGAGGCGAGGTAGAAGGACCAACCTTTTTTCTTTCTGGGAAAACCAAACCTTACACAACAGCAAATATTTTAGAAATCTACTCGAACTCACAAACATTAAGTTGCATTTTCAAAGGATAAACACCTCAAGGTGTAGTTTAGTTGCTGGATTAGCCCTTTAGGATTTTCTATCACGCTCGACCTGTAGTTTTCTTGATCTTTCTTTTCAACCTCAACTTTCGATATTGGAGGGAATTCAGTCTCGTCTGTTGCACTGAAGCAGAAGATAAATAAAGATCGGAGCTTAACTGAAAGATTGCTCTGTCCACGAAAGATAAAGCCTTAAGATAATCCTTTCTTTTGTGTTCATAATACTTGGCTAACTCTTCATGGGCAGAAAGAGAAAAAGGCAAATCTTCTTCAGTCAGCTTTTGCCATATCTTCACAGCGTCGTGAATGCATCCACCCCTTTTGCAAACGAAGGCTAAGCTAACATATATCTCCAGTTGCCACCGAGGCGACAATTTTTCAGATAACGCTTGTTTGAAACATCTAGCGCTTGCCTTGTAATTTCTCAGATTCTGATGAATTCTTCCCAGACTATACAAATCTATGGGGTCTTTAATCTCTGAGAGACTAAAATCTTTCAGTGCCTGATCGATCAAAACAGAAAGCCTCAAAAGCGACAAAATATCATAAACGTTATGATGAAACACGGGAAGTAAAGGCTCAGCTTCACCTGTTCTAAGATAATCAAAATATATCTGGGGAACCATATAGCTGGGGACATCTATTTCTCTTCTCACTTTCAGGATCTGATGTTCTAAGTTACTCAGGCTGCACTCTCCGATACGTCTTTTCCATAAACGTCGGCAGGGAAAAAGAAGATCAAGATGAGCCCAACTGGCGGGATCAAACTCTATGCGATTAATCACGAATCTGTTTTGCAGAAGTGGCAAATCATAGCATTTACCATTGAAGCTTACCAGAAATTTAAAACCACCCAGTCTTTCTGCGATAGCGGAAAGAATTGCACTTTCCTGATGAAAGTCTTGCATGAAATATTGTTCAATCACGAACTCTTCTCCAGAAAGATATCCCAATCCTACCAGGAAAGCATAGGTCCCCACCCCTCCTGCCAAGCCGGTGGTTTCGCAGTCCAGGAAAACTGCCCCTTTGAGATCAAAAGAATTCGAACAAACTTCTTTTGTGCTCGACTTTCCGGATGAGCAAATCCGAGCTAAAGATTCCCCATTAATATTCCAGGAGAAGGGCAATTTAATTTGTTGATAAAGCCTGCTCTGATCGAATTTTTTTTCGACCAGAATAAATCTGCCAAATCTGTTTTCTGCCATTGTGCCGTTCAGAAGTTCCACTATTCGGTCTTTTATCTTAGGAGCGACTGCACCTCTTTTGTGGTTTATATTAAATCTGGCGAAACTCTTCAGTCTGTCTTCCAGTTCCATGATCTTAGCTTTAAAACCAATGTTCTATATTCTTAGAACTCTTGAGATTTTTATTTTCTTTTTATGATAACAGAAGGGCTTAATAATGTAATAATATTCTATCCGCGTAGACAAGCCTTTACGGCTTGTCAGCCCCGCCTTTGGCGGGGCTACGTGGCATCATTAAAACGAATAACTTTTGCTTAAAAGATAAAGCTTGGTTTACTTTGTGACTATTTTTTTCTTTACGTCAATCTTTCTTTTCACTCTTTCCACTAAAAGATACGCCTCTTTAACATCTTCCCCCAAATGCTTCACCTTATGAGCATCTGAACCGAAGGCGACTATTTTCACCCCCATTTCCAGTGCCAGGTTCAGAATTTCCAAGCCGGGGCAAAATTCCTTATGTCCTTTTCGCAAGATCCCGGTGTTTATCTCCATTCCCACATCATTTTTTGCCATAAGTTCTAAAACCGGCTCCACCAGGCCCCGATGTGCGGTCAGAATTTTTTCTCCATAAAAGCCCAGTCCATATTTTTTGTATGTATCCAGATGCGCCACAGCTTGGAAAAGTCCACTTTCCACCGCTCGTTTCAAAACCTCATAGTATTCTGTTACCATCACTTCAGCACTTTTCTTTTTGAAATATCTTTCTGCTTCCCTTGATGCAGTGATGGCGATATGATCCAGACAATGCACCGCACCCAGACGATAATCCAGATAAAAACCAGCTAAATCTTTTCTCAACTTATCCTCGATGTGGGGCGCATAATCCACCTCCAGGCCTGCTTTCACCGAAAGCCCGAAAGGATTATATTTTTCACCTGCTCTTTTTACATCCGCAATATATCTTTTCACACTATCTTCTGATAATGGAACTATCTTTCCATCTATTTGCATAAAGGGATCTTCATCTTTCCTAAATGGATCGGAGTCGTAATGAGTGGTGAAGCAGATCTCTTTTATGTCCAATTCCAATGCTCTCTGGCAATACTCATCAATAGTCCCGGTAGCATCCAGAGAATAATCCGGATGGACATGCCAGTCAGCCTGGTTTAAACTACAAGACACTATGGAGAGATTTTTCTTCAAAGATTACACTGCCTACGAGATTTGTTATCTTTTATAAATGGTTGATAAACTTTTGCCCCAATAGTGGCGGGAATTTATCCCGCCCTGAATTTAGCTTTTTCAACAAACCTTAAAGTTTCACGCTCCAGTCAAAAAAGGATTCCTCCTTCTCTCCTCCCCGATAGTGGATGCAGGTCCATGACCGGAGTAGATCAAATAATCGTCCCCCTTGGTTAACAATTTCCTTTTGATAGAATCTATAAGTTGCTTAAATGACCCACCCGGCAAATCCGTTCTGCCAATCGAGCCACAAAAAAGGGTGTCTCCGACAAAGATCATCTTATCTATAAGGAGCGAGATTCCTCCGGAAGTGTGTCCGGGTGTATGTATAACCTCAAGAGTATATTCTCCGAATTGAATCTTATCCCCTTCCTTCAACGTTCCATCCGCCGGACAAGGATCTGCTCCGCTATCCATAAGAAATGGCTGAGCTTGATCAGTCGGAGTAAGCATAGATGAGTCCTCTGCATGGATCAAAACTGTCGCCTCGGTTGTCTTCTTGAGTTGAGCTAATGCACCGGTGTGATCAAAATGACCATGGGTCAAAACTATATATTTGACCGTTAGGTTTAACCCTTTGATCTCTTTTTTTATTTCTTCAAAATCTCCGCCCGGATCTATAACCACCGCTTCCCTGCTTTTCTCGTCAGCAAGGATATAACAATTGGTTTCAAGCAGACCTAAGACAAGAGTTTTCAAGATCAAATGTTTGCTCCTTCTATTTTGAGCAATTTTCTCTTAATACTCAATCCACCACCATACCCTCCCAAAGTTCCATCCTCCCTGATCACCCGATGACAGGGTACGACTATGGGAACGGGATTAGCTCCGCAGGCAACTCCCACTGCTCTCGCCTTATTTCTTCCTCCCACCTGTCGGGCCAACCATCCATAGCTTCTGGTCTCTCCGGAGGGAATCTTAAGCATCGCGTTCCACACTCTCTTCTGAAAAGCAGTGCCGCCTGTTAAATCCAGTGACTCCTTAAATTTTATCTTCTTGCCGGAGAAATACGCCTTCAAAGTTCTTTTCAAAGACGAAAACTTCTTTTCATCCTTCTTCAGCTCGATGTTTTGATCTTTTTTCAAAGCGGAAAAAAATCTCTGCCATGTACTTTTAGGAAATGTGATAAAATTCAAGCCTCTCTCCGTTCGGGTAGCAAGTATCTCACCCACCGGAGATTTAAAAGTGGTATAGTAGAGTTTCATTCCTCCTCCTTTTAATTAGGCTCCATGGTCGGACGTCGGTGTCGATGCTCGTAATGAAGCTCGTCATTTCGAATCTCGATGCTCGAAGATTTCTTTGCGAAGCATTCATACGAATATCCAATTAGGTGCAACAGCTTCAAACTTCGAGCTTCCAGCATCGATACCAGCTTCGTCACCGTTAACCGAGCTTCGAAAACTCATTTTTCTACAATATCCATTGGACATGAAATCTCTTTACACTTCATGGTATGTCTTTATGTATTCAACCTGCTCTTGGGCATGGTAGGAGCTTCGCACCAGGGGACCGGATTCCACATGCGCAAATCCCATCTTTTTTCCTATAACTTTTAACTCTGCAAATTCATCCGGATGATAAAATTTTGCCACGTGAAGATGATCTTCAGAAGGGCTCAAATATTGCCCGATGGTCAGAAGCTTACAGCCTGTATTTTTTAGATCGTTCATCAAATCGATGATCTCATCCCAGGCTTCCCCCAATCCAAGCATTATGCCAGATTTGGTTATGATGCTCTTATCAATTTTCTTGGCGTTAAGAAGAAGATCCAATGACCTTTGATAATCCGCCCCTTTTCTCACCATGGGATAAAGCCTTTTGATCGTCTCCATGTTGTGATTCAAAACATCCGGCTCCGCTTCTAACACTACTTTCAATGATTCAAATGACCCAGCAAAGTCGGGAATCAACACCTCCACCTTACAATTCGGAATAAATCTCTTGACCTCCTTGACAGTCCGGGAAAATATGACTGCTCCTCCATCCGGAAGATCATCCCTGGTGACTGAGGTAACCACCACATATTGCAATTTCAACTCTCTTGTAGCCTCCGCCAACCTTTTGGGTTCATCCTCGTCCACCGGCAAGGGAATGCCTCTTTTCACATCGCAGAACTTGCAGCCCCTGGTACAAACATCACCCAAGATCAAAAACGTGGCTGTCCCCTGTTCAAAGCAGTGGCTTATGTTGGGACAATTAGCTTCCTGACACACGCTGTGCAGATTCGAACGAGCTAATAGGGACTTTATTCTTCGATAATTTTCGCCCCAGGAAGTTCTAACCTTCAACCACTCCGGACGCTTGACCTGCACAAAACCTCCAAAGAGGAGTGTTGACTTCTTGCTCCCAACAGTTTAGATTAAGATAACGTTTGTGCATTAAAAAGCAAGACCAAATAATTCATCCTGTAGCGGAAAGCTTCAGCTTTCCACGTAAAGATTCAAGAAAGGAAAAATTATGGTTGAAGAGAAGTCCTATGATTTGATTATTATCGGTGGAGGCCCCGCTGGTCTGACCGCCAGCATCTATGCCAACAGGGCAAAATTGAACACAATACTTTTAGAGCGGCTCAATCCCGGTGGTCTGGTAGCATCCACCGACTGGGTGGAAAACTATCCCGGCTTTCCTGATGGAATTAGCGGCGTTGAGCTTGTAAAAAAAATGAACGAGCAAGCAATAAAGTTCGGACTTGAAATCATTCCATTTAAAGAGGTAAACTCTGCCGACGTAAAAGGTCAAACCAAAACCATAAAGGTGGATGACGAGCAATATAAAGCTAAAGCCGTGATCATCGCCTCGGGGACAGAACCCAAGAAATTGAACATTCCCGGAGAGGAAAAATTCAAAGGAAGGGGTGTATCTTATTGTGCCACCTGCGATGGCCCATTCTTTCAGGACAAAGACATCGTTATGATCGGTGGGGGAAGCTCCGGCATTCAGGAGGGACTATTTCTGACCAGATTTGTAAAAAGCATTATCGTGGTCGAATTCATGCCTCACCTTAATGCAGAAAAGATATTGCAGGACAGAGCTCACAAGGATACGAAATTTAAGTTCTTCATAAATCACATGGCCACCTCCATAAATGGAGAGACTCAGGTAGAGTCAGTTACCATAAAAAGCCGGGAGACAAATGAGGAGAAGATCATACCAGCAGCAGGTGTGTTTGTCTACGTCGGTTGGGACCCAAAGACAGATTTCGTCAAAGGTCAGATTGAGCTCGATAAATGGGGTTATGTGGTTGCCGGAGAAGACACGAAGACTTCCGTACCCGGAGTCTTTGCAGCAGGCGATGTGAGACAAAAAACATTAAGACAGATAACCACTGCAGTGAGCGATGGTTCGGTTGCCGCCTTCATGGCGGAAAAATACATTGAAGAACTGAAAACAGATTGAGTGTTGAATTTGAATGTAGGGGTGGAGCTTTAGCTCCGCCCGTTATGAGAGTTAATCTGAAAATTCGCCCCTACATTTCTTTCCTTGGTTGTCCCGAAATTCCAACTTCTGCAAAAGAACTTAATTCTCTATTCCTTTTTGGGCGGGGATGCCAAATTTGAAAGGATGTTTTATCTCTTTCACCTCGGAGACTAAGTCAGCAAGATCAATCAGCTTTTTAGGAGCGCCCCGACCGGTGAGAACCAGGTGCAGATCAGGAGGTTTCTGCTTAATCAAGTCGGTTACTTCTTGAATGGTGAGGAGCTTTTTGTCTAAGGCGATGTTGATTTCGTCCAGAACGACAATATGATACTTTTTGGATAGGATTTGATCTTTGGCAAACTTCAAGGTTTTTTTTGCGGCTTTCACATGTTCTTCAAAGGGAAATCTGTCGCCCTTAATCTTAACATACCCCTTCCCCATGGTTTTAATCTCAATTCCGCAATTGAACTTTTTGACGAATTTTAATTCACCGTAGCTTTTAAAGCTCTTTACAAATTGGATAATTAGAATCTTTTTGCCATGCCCTGCCGCTCGTAGTGCCATACCCAGAGCAGCGGTGGTTTTCCCTTTCCCGTCACCGGTATAAACTATGACCAATCCTTTGGTTTTCTTACCCTTCATCATTTTAGAGGCTTAAGTTCTCGCGATGATTTCAAATCTAAAAACCTCACCCCTTCAGTTCCCCTCTCCACAAAGTGGAGAGGGGACACAGGGGTGAGGTAAGCTATCAGTTTTTGAATATCCGATTTTTTCGTTGCACCTTATCTACTTGCCACTGCGTGGATGATGTTATCATCCACGCTGAATTTCTTCAGGAATGCTTCTCGCTCGGTTTTCATCTTCTCCACCCAGGCCTTGTAAAGGTCGCCTCGACCTTTGTTTTCGAAGAAGATCTTTGGATTGAGAATCTCTTTCGGAACCTTGCTTAAAAGCTCGGCATTCTCCGGCGCGTCCACATCCACGATCTCATATCCGAAGTCCGGGTCCTTCTTCCATTTTATCTTTCCGGACAGCATGGCTTCAAGCATGGCAGAGGAATGACGGATTTTCACTTTGAGCGCAACTCCCTTCTCTTCATCCCTCTGATCTCCACCTATGTATCCGGTATTCATCAGCCAGGTTTGCAAGCCCGGCAGCTTGGCTGCCAACTCACTGAACCTCTTTGCCTGCAGCCCGAACGGACTGGTGAAGAATGGCTGGGTGAAAGGTGAACGGGTCTTGCCTCTTTCCTTGCCTGCTGCGGAGGTTTTTGAGGTTTCTCCCAACATGAAGTAGCCGGCTGCCAGCTCCGGAGTCTGGAGACGAACGATTCCCGGGACGGCCGCATCCGGACCCTCATCCCGGTTTAAAATTCCCAGAGATCTTAATGGTGGAATATCATCAAAGCTGGCAGCATCTTTTATCGCCTTCATGGGAATTATGGATCTGCCGTTTTGGGTCCATACGGTGAAATCCCATCCATCTTCGGGAATGTCATATTCGTCGACCACATCGTCGATCTTCACCTTTCCGCTGATAAAAGCTTCCATATTATCAAGCGGAGCTCCGGAGTCGATGAGCATATCTTTAAGCCGCGCCACCTCCTCTGGAGTGAGCCGTATCTTGTTGAAATCATACGTTCCATCCGGATTGGGAAAAACGTTCTCTACCCAGGCATCCGGATGGGTGGAACCAGCATAAAGCACCGGCTCTGATTCTTCGGTAAGCCCAAAGGTCTTGGCAAAGCAACCATTTTCCGTGATGGTAAGACTGCCATCGGGCCACATTACGATCATGTCATCCTGAATAGGCTGAGCCAGCTCTCCCTGCTTACTGAAGGTGGTGGTGGTTTTTCCCGTGCCGGAAAGACCCATGATCCCCATGGTCATGGCTTTTCCGTCAATGGTCACTTTCTTGGCGCCGGCATGAAGAACCAAACCGCCCAATCCATATGCGTAGTGATTTAGCATTCGCAAAGCCCCCTTCTTGGTCTCGCCGAAATAATCTGAGCCGATCACATGAGTAGTCCAGTTCTCCAAGTCCACCAACATAGCCAGCTTACCCGGCATATCCTCAAGGCCCAGTCCCGCGCTGTAAACCAAACGGAACTTTGGTTTGAATGGCTGAATAAGCTGTTCTTCGGTCTCTATAGCCGAACGGGGAAACGCAAGCACCTGCTGCATGCCCGCCAGATTGGCTGCCTCTAAGGTATATAGCCACTGTATGGGAACCGCTCCTTTGCCATATCCATAATACGCGTTGATCGCAATTAACGTTCCCTGCTTCTCGATGTAAGTTTTCTGTCTTTCTATAAGCTCACCTGCTTTGACTGGATCGATTATGTTTCCGGAGAAATTGTCTTTTTCCGATTCCGGCGCGATACAGTATGTTAACTTGGCCTTCCTGGCTTTAAGTCGAGTAAGCTTGTTGATGTTGCCGTAGGCGGCTTTCATTATGGCAGGAGTATGTTTGATGGCAAGCTCCCGCAGTTCCTCCTGAGAGGGATCGGTAATATATTTTACCTTGTATGGCTTTTCAGTAAGATAGCCGGTTTCCTTAACTGCCATTCTTAACTCCTTTTTTGTTATTATGAAAACACTGTTGAATTAAAAAACATACATTCTTAAAAGAATTATTTTGCCGACTTTTCTTCCGGGGGTGGCTGTTTTATTATTCCAGAATCCATCAAGACCCGGGCTTGACCTCTGGCACGCTTTATAATGGCTGAAGCTCTATCAAAGAGCTCCTGCTTTGAAGCTTCAATCTTTGCGATCCCCTGTTCTATGGCCTTAAGTCCAACGGCGACAGCCTCTCTGGGATATACCTCCC
>Ga0209635_10003271_pt1 | contig 12610 bp, 10 predicted proteins | sample DeeMarSWOR230_32_FD_187463 | JGI IMG/M metagenome (GOLD analysis project Ga0209635, IMG submission 187463) | Marine sediment microbial communities from White Oak River estuary, North Carolina - WOR-2-30_32 (SPAdes) (version 2) | ecosystem: Environmental > Aquatic > Marine > Intertidal zone >...
ATTCGAGGGAAAAGCCAAAAGAATTAAAGACCTAAGAAAGGATGTAGCTTTTTAACCTCACAATACCTGATTAAACGCGCGCAAAACAATTTGTCACAGTTACAACATTCTCATAATGTTGCTACTCTCTCAAAAGGAGTGACAGAAAAAAGTGTGCGTCTGGGTAACGGTAGCCTATGCATTCATGCTTTCTATGTCGATGCGTCTCTAAGGTATAACGAATCTTCGCTTTATTGTTTCTTTTGATATTAACCATTTTAGTTTCTTTGTTTCCTCGTATACGTATATCAGTGGTATGCAGTAGGTTTGGGCGAGTTCATAGTAGGCGATGGTAGCTGGTTTTGTAGCAGATGTGCAATCCATAATGACAACATGATTCTTCAACAAGTTTTCTAGTTGTGGGGTAACCTTATTTCTCACGGCGTCGATATCGATGATTTCCTCCTCGTAGCACAGAATCCATTGATAGGGGAGTTTCAATTCTTTCCATTCATTCAGCGCTTCTGGCGAGGTTACCACGTAAGTAAGCGTGGAGTTGACACCATCTCGTTGGAGAAGCTTTAGTGCTACAGCGGTTTCTGGTTCAAGTCGAGATTCCCTTCTGCCTAATAATCCAAAATACGCTATCTTCATTTTTGCTGCTTCATCAAAAATATAGCACAATGGAGTCTTGTATGCAAGTCGATAAGTGCCCTTCACTTCCCTTTCTACGACCTTTAAACTCTGAAGCCTGTTCAAGTGGTGGGCTAGAAGAGAACCCTTAACACTCGACTCTCTCTCTATTTCAGAGAATGTTGCTGTGCCACCCTTCATCGCCAAAGCTTGAACGATTTTTCGACTGTTTTCAATACTCATGGCCTTTTCATAGTTAGGCATGATGTTTGACACTTCCATCACTCCATCTGTATTCATGTTACCTTTTTTTGCTTATATAGAGTAATGCTCAACTTCAATTGAGTAATGCTCTAACAAGATTAGAATAACTCCCTTTAATTATCTAGTTGTTCGGTGGTGAAATGGCGGACAAGATGTTTTTCTCGCAAAGGTGCAAAGGTGCAAGCCCTGTGACCTCAACGGGTATTTTTGAGGGCTTGAGCACTCACCATCTGCCCAGAAAGTTATACCCGGTGAAAACCATCGCAGAACGGTGAATAGTAATGAATTTAAAATTGCCTTACGTAGGATTTGACATCGAAACCTACAGTCCAAAAGGTTTTCCCGCAGACGGTCAAGATCCAGTAGTCACTGCAACGTTGGCGACATCTTTTTCTCGGGACGTGAGGAAGGGGTTGCTGTTGACTTCGTTGATCTTTCCGCCTTCGATGGAGGATCTATTGTTGATTTGGCTTCGCCAATTTCTGGCTTCTTTTGGAGATGGCTGCCTAGTAACTTACAACGGCACAAAGTTTGACCTTCAGTATATAGTTCATCGCGGAAGGATGCATGGAATCGATTTTGATCCTGTGTTTCTAAATTACGATCATCTTGACGTATACAAACTTGTGAGACGAGCAAAGGTAAGACTGTCTAGCTATGGACAAAAGACAGTTGAACGATGGCTGGGCATTGATCGTGTTGTAGATGATGTATCGGGAGCTACATACCACCAAGCATTTCGTTGCTTTCAAGGATTTGGAAGTTTGAAGTCGCTCTTCTACAACATTGAGGATAGCATTGGGTGCCTGCGTATTCTGAAAGAGTTAACAAATACAAGAAGCTCGTGTGAGGGCAAATCTTTAATGAGGACATAGAAACATTGATACAGAATTGCTAGAGGAAGGTATTGTGAAAGAACTCAATGTTCTTCGAACTTGTGCAATTCTTCATGATATTGGAAAACCGGAATGTTGGGCGAATAGGAAACCGTGGTCTTCGCACGCTTACTATACGTATAAGTTTGTGAGAAGTTGCTTAGGAGAAGAGCTTGCAACTCATGCTATGCGTCACCATACTGGGTCCTCTTATTCAGACGAATATCGCCCTCAAACAGATGTTGAGAAAGTTGTTTGTTTGGCTGACAATTTGTCTTCTGGGGCTGATAGACGTGAAGAACCAAGTCGAGGTCCTCCTCTTCCTTCTCCATCAATGAAGCTAACGCATATCCTTTCGAAAGGCAAGGTTAGAAAGGGTCTTGAAGCTCGTGATCTAGCCTACATATCCAAAGGACTTTCAAGTAAATTTGGGGATTTAAAAGGAGAATTTGTTCGACAGCCCAAAGCCACCTACCTTAGAATTTTTGAAACACTGAACGAGTCTGATCTGCGTTTCGTTCCGGCTGATACTCGGGAGCCTATTAACGATGTTTCCCTATGGGACCATTTGAAGTTGACTGCTGCTTTCGCAACATGTATCTATATGGACGGAGGCTGGAAAAGCAATGATTTGCGAGATTATGATTTTGCTCTTTTATGCGGCGATGCCGACAGAATTTCAAGTTTTGTTAACGCATCAAGAAGGCTTCCAGATCTCAACGCGAGGAGCGAAAGAATAAAAAAAGCAACAGAAGCTTCGGCGGGAGCGCTAACGGATCTACTCGGCCCGGAATGTTTGATCTATGCAGCTGGCGGGAGCTTTCTTGCTGTGTCCCCAAAAGGAAAGGCTGAGGAGGTTCTCCTAGAAGCAAAAGAAGCTTTTGAAGAATCCACTCAAAAACAAGTAACCGTTACTGTCAATTACATATTAAGGAATGGCAAAGAAGTTCAGAAGAATTTCGGACATGTTTGGAAAAGAGCCCAAATCGAAATGCGTATCGAAAAGAGCCAACGGGGAGTTCCGTTTCCAGACTTGATTGAGGAGGACTCTGAGGTTTGTGATGTATGCCGTTTCAGGCCTTGGGCTCACGAAGATTTGCTGAAAGTATTGCGAATTGATGCTGCTCCACGTCCTGAAAGGTTATGCGAGGTTTGTTGGGAGCTTCGCAGAGAAGGAAAAGGTGTGGAATTGGATAAAGTGAGAGGAAAGAGCAAATTTGTTGCGGTGTTGAGAGCGGATGGAGACGATGTGGGCAAGTCTCTCAGCGGAGTGGGATTTAAAGAGTTAGGTAAATCGAATACGCCTTCTCGACTTTCAACTTTGAGCGATTTAATTCACAGGGTGTGTGAAGATAAGTTGCAAAAGTCTGTTGCAAATTTCCATGGACATTGCTTGTTCGCCGGGGGAGACGACGTTTTGGCTTTTGTTCCGGGTGAAAACGCCTTGGAAGCTTCAAGGAGTATGGCTTCTCAGTTTGAGGAAGAAATGGCTAAAGGCTGCACAATGTCAATTGGTGTTGCATTATTCCATCATACACTACCTGTGTATTCAGGGTTGGAAGCATCTAGGTATTTGCTTAGGCGAGCAAAAGAAGGCGGAAAGAATAGGATTGCCTTCGCAATTATTGGCGGAGCGGGCGTTACTCTAAATGAACTCGAGAAGGTTAATCCAAGAACGTGGGACCAATTGGATGAGATTTTGAGAATTGCCCGTTTCATGCGCAAGAGTGGGGCGGCATCATCTCAGATACGGAAAATTGCAGGTATTTCGAAGAAAGAACCTGAAAAGGCAGAAGTTTTCGTTAAGTATCTTATGGGTAGGCGGGTTATTGATTGGAGAGAGGGAGAAAAGTTTCTTTCTTATTTGAAAACTGGCCTTCTTTATGACGCCTTTCTTGTGTATAACGCTTTTTGGAGGACTTGAAATATGATTGAGGAGAAGAATTTGAAGAAAGAAGGAGAGGATTTGGCGAAGGTTGCTGTTGAGAGCGGTATGGGTTCGAAGCAGTTGCAAACGATTTTCCGGTTGACAAAGACTAGGCCTATGGCTTTTGTTGAGGCGTTTTTTCAAAGACAGATAGGGAGAAGAATTCGGGGATACGATGCTTTTTTGATGCTCTTGGATCTTTCGAAGAAGTATGCGGGAGAAAAGGGGTTGTTCGAGAAAGTTTTGATGTATGCGAATATGCTTTATAGCTACTATGAAAATGAAGCTACAATGAAACTCAAGACCAGCGCAGAAGTTGTTATCAAAAGAATCGTTGAGAATCAGGGTTTCAGATATGATGGATTAGACATTGAGGCAAGGGGAAATTTTGTGGAGTTTCGGGTTGGTGTGCAGAGATTTCATGACAATCCAAAAACTTTGGCCATGGAAATCCAAAGGGCTTTGAAAGAAAAGGTTTCTACGCTATCTGGGATGCGATTGAGAATTTGGGTCGAATCAACTTAAGGGAGGTGAGAAAACATGTTTGAAAAGCTTGAGAAAAGAATAATCTTCTCAGGGACGTTGGACGCTGTTACGCCATTGCACATTGGTTCTGGGAAGCCCGAAGTTGAAATTGGAGAAGTGGATATGCCGGTGCTAGCTGATCCTAATGGACAACCGTATATTCCTGGGTCTTCTTTGAAGGGACGTTTTAGGGCTGAGGCTGAGCGGATTGCCCGTGAGACGGGGTTAGAAGTTTGTAAACCGCCGAACGTCAAGAATATGTGTGGCTCTCGCAAAACTAACGTTGATGATTTTTGTATCTGCTGTAAAATCTTCGGAACTGCTGGCGACATTTCTGTTGCAAGCAAGGTGAAGTTTAGGGATGCCTATCCAACGGGCAAGGTTGAGACTTTGCTTGAGCGCACCGGGATCGCTATTGACAGAGAGAAGGGAACTGTGAGCAGAGGCGCCCTTTATTCAATTCAAGCAGTGCCTGCAGGAACGACTTTTAATCTTGAGATTGTTACGGAGAATTTGAATGATGAGGAATTGAAACTTTTGTTGGCTGCTTTGAAGTCTGTTGAGGATTCAGCACTTGGCGGTTCTTCAACACGTGGGTTTGGCAAGGTGAAAATGAACATTGAGAGAGTAAATGAACGGACAGCGAAGTATTATCTTGGCGAGGAAAAGGAAAGCATGTTAACTGGTGAAAAGCTTGAGCAGTGGCTAAAGGAGAAAGGTGGCCTGTAATTGACTATCTTTTGTCACCGCTTAAGCGGAGTGCTTAAGGCTTCAACGCCTTTACACATTGGTTCTGGCGCCCGCACAGGTGTCATTAAACACTGTCGACCGTTTATTCCAGGATCAGCTTTGCGTGGCGCTGTTGGAACAGCCATAATCAAGGCTGTTTGCAAACTAGAAAAACCACTTGTGAACCATGAAAGCTGCGAATATTTTGACGACTGCGTATACACAGGTTTGTTTGGCGAAGAGTTTGGAAAGGCTTCCAACATATTCTTTAGGTTCGCGTATCCTCTGCATTTGAAGTGTGACAGTGCTTTCCACCCAGCTCCGAGAACCACGTATGTGTGTCGGAATCCTCAGTGTCGGAAAGAATACGATGCCTTTGTCCCTCCAGACGAATGTGAGACATGCCAGGAGTCTGTGAGAACTTTCATTGGTTACCGATGTCAAAGTTGTGGTCACCTTGAGAGACAGCCAGCACCCATTTCAAGGGTCACGTTGACGGCTATTGATAGGGCGAAAGTTTCTGCGGCTCAGATTGTTGGGGAACATGGAGTGAGTGGCACATTACATACTTTGGAGGTTATTCATAAAGGAGCCAAGTTTGGGTTTGAAATTGTTGTTGACAGGGAGTTTGAACATGCTCTTGGTTTAGTTGAAGCGACGTTGACGAGGGCTCTTCCAGATGAAGGAATAGGTGGGGGAAAATCAAGGGGTTTGGGCAAGGTTGCTGTTGAAGATTTACGAGTTGAAGGCGTTGACACAGGAACCATAGAGAAGAGAGCTGAGAACATTGATAGTCGAGCATTTTCGGTGAGGTTGCTTTCTCCTATGCTTCTAGAAGGAAAGATGTTGGAGCCTAGTAGTCTGTTGGAAGGTGCAAGGCGAGCGTATTCTTGGGTTTTTCATGAAGGAAAGCCGAAGTTGCCAGAAGTTAAGCCTGAAGGTAGAGCTGTTGGAGCTGAAATGGTTAGCGGTTGGTCTTTGAAAACCGGGAGGAGACGCCGTATTGAGCCTGCGATTTCCTCTGGGTCAGTGTTTCAGTTCAAGTGCGATGAGAAGAACGAGGAGTTGGCTTTGGCGTTGGCTGCTTTGGAGTTTCACGCTGTTGGTGCCTATAAACCTCATGGATGCGGGCAATTGATTGTAGAAGCTACTCGCTAAACCCCGGAACCCTTTTCAATGGTGATCTTGGGGGTGATAGAGGAAGTAACCATCAAATTATATCATAAAATGGGTTAACTGAGGCTTTGAAGTCTCTGCCTCGGATTCGCTTCAGTTAACGACATAGGTCCGAGGACGATGATTACATGGACTTTCGATTATCCCTTTAAATGCTGATGCAATTAGTCGATAATCGGTTCAATGTTACAGAAGGCTTACAAGGAATCCCTATTTCCACCAAAGGAACGAGAAAAAGGTTCGGATTCGATGACTCTTTGAAAGAAGAGAAAACAGAAAGCGCCGGTAAATCCAATCTTTGAAAAACCAATAGCCAAAAGATTCAATGACTCTTTGAAAGAAGAGAAAACAGAAAGCTGTCGCAGACACGCCATTCCCCAGACACAAAATCATTTGATTCGATGACTCTTTGAAAGAAGAGAAAACAGAAATCGGAGTTCCTTCTCGAAACCCTCAAACCAATCTTCGTAACTGTTGCAATGACTCTATGAGAGAAGAGAAAACAAAAAGTTCATTTTGCGTTAAAGTACAGCTTTGCGAAACTTCATGGTGATTCCATGACTCTTTGGAAGAAGAGAAAACAAAAACCAGTTGGCTACAATGTCCTTATGAACTTCTGCAAACTTTATTCCATGACTCTTTAGAAAAAAGAAGAGAAAACAAAAACCATTTACGCAAGAAATATCTTTTACGCAACTTTCTCGGATTCCATGACTCTTGAGAAGAAGAGAAAACAAAAATCATGTTACATTATCCCCTTATTGTTTAAGCTGGGGAATCGATTCTGTGACTCTTTCGGGAGAAGAGAAAACAGAAAGTTGACGACCCATTCTCCGACAACGAAAACGTGAACGTCGAAGACTCGATGACTCTTTTGCCCGCAAAGAAGAGAAAACAAGAAGAAAGTGTCGTATTTGAACACGAACTCTTTGATTGTGTCATCGTCGATTCTATGACTCTTTAAGAGAAGAGAAAACAGAAAGTCACTTTCCACATCCCCATGCGGATTTTTTATGATTCTGTGACTCTTTCGGGAGAAGAGAAAACAAAAACACAACCTAGCAAAATGCAACAATGCGATTTCTTAGAAGATTCTATGACTCTCTAGATTAGGCGAAAACAGAAACTAGCAGTCGAGCGCCTTAAAGCAGACCCAAGCAACCTCTGATTTGATGACTCTTAGAGAGAAGAGAAAACAAAAAGTTTCCAACTCCGATTCTAGCGTTTGTGTTGTCCCATTTGTGATTCTATGACTCTTTGGAAGAAGAGAAAACAGGTGGAGACCTGCACACAAGACATTAATACAATTCCACAGAAAGTTCCAGAAGGGAACTCGTTTTGAAGAAAGCGTTGATAATCTCTGTGGGCACGGGCACAGAACCAAGCCCTGAAGCAATAGAAAGCCTGGCGAATGCCATAGCCTTCAGCATCGAAAATAACAATCCAGACCAAACTTTTTTCATAACAAGCGAAGAAGGCATGAAAAACACTATTCCAAAAATCTTGGAAAAAACTAGGTCCAAAAACTATGAAATAGTTAAAATCGCCAACCCAGACGACATTCAACTGACCTATGAAGAGTTAAGCCAAAAACTCAAAGAAATCAGACAAAACTTCGACCACATAACCATAGACTACACTTCAGGAACAAAAGCCATGACAGGAGCCCTAACAATCCTAGGAACAATCATTGAAGCAGACACTCTAAGCTACATCAGCGGCAAAAGAAGAGGCGGAATAGTCCAACAAGGCACAGAAAAACTCAACACAGTGAGACCCTTCTTTGCCATCGCTGAAGAGAAAATCGCAGTAGCAATCCAGTTTTTCAACAAACACCAATTCGACTCCACACTGTCAATACTAAGTCAAATAGAAAAAACAACAAAAGACCAAGACCTAATCGACCAAATAACACCCTTGAAAACCGCCGCAGAGGCCTACCAACTCTGGGACAAGTTCCAACACTCAGAAGCCTTCCAAAAACTAAGCCAAATCAAAAAAGAGGCACTCAACAGCAACAAACGATTCCTCGGTCAACTCGTAAGTAGCAAAGAAAGAGAACCCTACTACGTCGCAGATCTGATCAACAACGCCATAAGAAGAGGGACCGACGAGAAAAAATGCGACGATGCAGTGGCGAGACTTTACAGAACAATAGAACTTTTGGCCCAATATCAACTCAAAAGAAAATACAACATCGAACCATCTTCTGTCAAGCCCGAAGATATTCCAAAGACCCTCCACAGAAAATGGAACATAGACCCCGAAATCCATAAAATCCAAATACCCCTCGAGAAAGCCTACGGATTGCTGCAAGCAAAAGACGACGAACTTGGAAAAAAATGGTCACAAGACAAAGAGCTCAAAAACCTATTAGCCAAAAGAAACACCTCAATCCTTGCACATGGATTGAACCCAGTGGACAAAGAGACCTACATGAGACTTCTCAAGAAAGCCACAAATTACGCGTCACTTATCATGAAAAGCCTCGACTCCCTATTAGAAGACTCAGCCTTCGCAGAATGGAAATGAAGCGACCGTGCGGCCATACGTTATCACATGGATAACTTAAGTAAATGCATGCAATTCATAGCTAATGTCATTTTATTAGATCAAGTTCTTTCAGCCATTTTTCTATTGGTTTTCGTATTGTGCCTTTTATGTCTGTTATGTCAAAATGTTCTCGTAACGTACCTATTATGTCAGCCCTTAAGTTTCGAAATCCTATGTCAGCTAGCAAGAGTGTAGGTTTGTTGAGAGCTCTCATAAACCCGTATTCAATTGCTACGTTCGGATTGAACTCATCAGCTACGCGATCTTCAAGAATGGCGATCCCATATTTACAGCAGATAATATATACACACACGTTGTTCCACAAATTGCGATCCCTTAGATACATCTTATCATCTGCCCTCACGGGATCTAGATCGTGTTCTCTTAAAACAGCGCGTAATTCTCGATCGAGTTCCTCAAGCAATCGATCACCTTTGACTAGACGGGTCATGATAAAGACATTTCTGCTATGATTTGGATGGTCCTTGAAGAATCGTTTACATTCATCAGCTAAGAATTGGTACCCTGGAGGTATAAAGAAGCCGCCAGCCATGTCAAATCCCTTCAAATGATAAAAATGGTGTGTAATATTGATTTCAACCTGTCGATGCCATAACTTTTTGTCTTCTTCAGACCAATGAGCCCAGTCTTCTGCTGGATCCAATGGTACGCCTTCAACGAATGGGACTATTGCCACAAAATCTTGTGGGCGCACCGAAAACTTTGACCTCAAGTAAGACTGCCAAAGGCTAACATTACCCAGAGTTGGTTTCTCTGTGGGTGCGTTAGGATCGTCCAGTGGTTGCGGATTACCTCCTGAGGGTATACCTGAAAGCTTATCCTTCAAAATGATGATTAAGTAGCCGTTCCATAGATAGCCCTCAAAGTTAAATGCTCGAAGGAGAGGCCAGCGGTATGCTTCATGAGCATAATTTGCTTGAACAACTCTTTGAAGCGAACTATGACAAGAGAAGGCTCGAAGTGCTAAGTAATCTCCACTCATATATCTTCCTCAACTTGATTGTTTTCGAGTTTTTCCGCTTCCTCTGGTAAAGCCTCTTGTATCCTACGCTCAAAAGCAGCATGCATTCTATCTTAACCAAATCATCATCGCCCCTCTATGCATGTCAAAATATACGTGGATCCTGATTAAGTATTTGCTTAATCGATTGAGATCTCTGTTCTCGCCTTATCGTAATCTCGAAATTTGGTTATCTCGCAGATAAAAAGAGAGTTCTCACTTGTTTTTCATAAAAAGAAATATTCCAACCTTTGATGGGTAACATCCTAAGACACCAAAGTCTTTTATTATAACTGTTATAACTACTTACTAGGAGAACCAAAAAAATGGCTAAAACAACTGCTATTAAAAGCGGAAAAAGAGTTGCGATCAAGTGTTATGCAACAATAAATCCTGGCGAGATAAGATTTGGGAGATCAGTTGAAGAAAAACTTTTCAAGAAAAAGAAAACGTAGTCAAATCAATTATAAAATTAAATTAGCGTGATTTCTCGCGCAACAATTTCCAAGACCTTTTCTTTGTATTTTTTGGTTTTTTCCTTTTCCATATTAGGAATTAGGAATGATAAATAGAAAGAGGGAAATTTCTGCCATTCTCTATTTATTGCTTCGACATAGGGAGATTCAGTAGTCAGCTCCTTAAGGTCTTCATCTCTGTCAGTGCATATCCAAATACTTTCCTTTCCATTTAGCGCTTTATATGGTGAACGTGGCATCTGAATTGCTAATAATATCGTTTTTTCTAGCTCTTCTGGCTGATCATCTGGTATCGTTACATCTAGTTTACCTTTTTGTATTTTAGAAAAGCATTTCACAATTTTGCTCTTAATAGCGGCTTCTGTTAATTTTCTCCCCATTTCTTTTTCAATCATTGTTGCGAAGTTATAATAATCTCCAGGTCTTTTTAGTAAGGAAGTAGGTGCATATTGACGATCAATCAACCCTTTAAATTCGCTATTTTGATATTCAATCAATTTGGTGTGAACGTAATTCTCGTCAGTTTTTCCCTGCAAGAAAGCATTCCAATGGAATTCTTCCTGAGATAGTTGCTTATTTTCAATCATTGATTCTAATGCATTTAAAACAAGTCTATTCAATGCAACGATCAGATGATGGTTATATACCCATTTGTACATCTTGAAACGGGCATCAATCATATCCTCAATACTCATAAATGCGCGTTCATGTACAGCAATTTCATATTTCTCGGTCTTGTCTTTTCGCAGACGAAGATTCATAATAACCCTATCAATATCTAGTAGACCGAAAATAACGCCAGTAGAATCTGCATCTCTTAGGAGATAGTCCATGCGATCAGCGTCCAACTGGCTAGAAATGAGCTTTTTTACTATCCCTGTTCCCTCATCTGAAATGGATTTTGATTTTCTTCCAATCAGTAAATTTCCTACGTCAATTGCCTTGATTTTTGTTGATTTTTCTATAATCTCTTTGATTATACTACTATTAGAGGTTATCATTTTATATGAGAAGTATTCATGGAATGAAATTTTTTCTTCTTTACAACAAAAAAGTTCTGTTGCTTCCTTTACTTCATCTCGATCTATGGCTTTGTGTAAAATCTCCTCTGACAAATGTGAAAAAGGACCGTGCCCAACATCATGAAGTAAAGCAGCTAATCTAACTTTCTGAACCAGATCACAGTAACCAACTCGTAATTTTGTTGGGGCTCGTACATTTAGATCGAATAGCTCCTTCAATTCTTCTGGAGACGCGGAACAGAGAATTTGATTAATCATCCTTGAAGCAATATGCATGACTCCTAGCGAGTGCTCAAACCTACTCCCCTTTGCACAAGGATAGACCATATATGCGGTTGATAGTTGCTTAATGTTGTGGAGCCTATTTAAAGCAGGCAATTGAATTAATTTATATTCAATCGGGGTTAGTTGAATATAACCATGGATGCGATCTCTGATTATTTTTGAAAACGGAAGTCGGGGTAAAGCGATACTTCTGGCTGGCATGTTAATTTCAATAAATATTTTCTGTTCCATTATTAAGCATTTTGTATAGATTAGATCTTAATTTTATAGCAAAATTTCAAAAGTAAATCAAACTGTAGAACTGAATTAGTTTTAGATTTAACTTCAGGAAATGCAGGTTATCTTGTAGTTAACAGTGATTTGAAATTCAAGATTTTGCAACGGTTTCAAAACCTTGTGAGCGTCACGCGACAATTTTCTCCGTGCCATTTCAAATAGAAGCTGAACCTGAGAGAAACGTTTCTAACATGCATGCAGTGTTGAAACTGATTTCTGTCTTCTTGAAATGGTGCACCGGTTGTCAGAGTTTTCGTTGTTTTTTCGCGGTGCACTCCTCATTTCACTCAAGTGCACCCAGAAGTGGCTAAGGAGATTTTTTCTGAAGTGCACTCGAGAGAAAGTTTGCTGCTGCTGACCTGTTGCCTTTGAATTTCTTCTCTGCGTAGGTGTCAAGTTTCTGAACCAGTTCTGATTCAAGACTCACACGATTTTCTTGAATTTAGTCTCAGTGGGACTCGGTGCACTCAACATTCTAAACCACTCCTCAGCTCATAGTCTCACTGTGAAAATACAAGATTTATGGTCTTCTTTCATGAAATAATTGGTTGATTAACCGTTGAACAACCTGCTATCTCAAGAATTCATACCCAATTATGAAAATAACCTCAAATTCAGGTGATTTGACTCTTTTCAAAAAGAGGTGTCAAACCTCAAGGTTGGACAACCGAATCAACATTGTTGATGATTGTCTTTTCGGTCATACCAAGAAAAAAGGGAAAGTCACCCTTTTGTCACTACTTTTGTCACTGTTTAACATTATTTTACATCATAAGTGCTATTGCGCGCGAATCTCTTTTGCCTAAAATTAGTGGTGGACCGGGCGGGATTTGAACCCGCGGCCTCCGCCTCTTTCGGCTGGACATGCG
>Ga0209635_10003272_pt1 | contig 12608 bp, 13 predicted proteins | sample DeeMarSWOR230_32_FD_187463 | JGI IMG/M metagenome (GOLD analysis project Ga0209635, IMG submission 187463) | Marine sediment microbial communities from White Oak River estuary, North Carolina - WOR-2-30_32 (SPAdes) (version 2) | ecosystem: Environmental > Aquatic > Marine > Intertidal zone >...
CTGGGGAGATTGCGGCGCAGTAACCGTGATGCTTCCCGGCTTGATGATGCCCGCTTTTTCCTCTGTTATCTGAGCCAGTGTGTCGCCGAGCACATCCATGTGGTCATAGCTTATCGATGTAATGACGCAGACCTGCGGCTGAACCACGTTGGTGGCGTCAAGCCGTCCTCCCAGCCCCGTCTCCAGCACCTGATAAGCCGCCTTCTTTTCCCGAAAGTGGGCAAAGGCCAGCGCGGTCAGGATTTCGAAGGTGGTAAGCTCACCGAATTCGCCCACCGCATTTACCGCAGCCACCTCTGGTTTTATCTGCCCGGTCATCCGGGCGAATTCATCCTCAGCAATCGGCTGACCGTCCACCTGTATGCGTTCCCGGATGCTGAGCAGGTGGGGAGAGGTGTAAAGGCCGGTGCGGTAACCCGATTGAAACAGAATGGAGGCAATCATGGCAGCGGTGCTGCCTTTCCCTTTTGTGCCGGCGATATGAACCGACTTCGCCGCATTTTGTGGTTTGTCTAGTCTCTCCAGAAAGCGCTCCATACGCCGCAGGTCGAAAACGACCGCCGAGCGCGGCATCCGTTCGTAATCGGCAAAGCTCAGGATGTAATCAGCCGCTGCCCTGAAGTTCATATCTTCTTCTCCATAATCAGAATAATCTTACCCTTTACCGCAATTTCGGTAAAGTCCGGATAAAATTTTAACAAGTTGAGGGTAAGAACCCTTGACAGATACTATATATTGTATTAATATAAACTTTGCCATACTATATAGTGGGTTTGGAGCCATGAACTGTCCCTATTGTGGTTATGATGATTCAAAGGTGATTGACTCCCGCGACATCAATGACGGCATACGCCGCAGGCGCCAGTGCCTGAAGTGCGGCTCCCGCTTCACCACCTACGAACGGCTTCAGCCCACCGGGCTGTTTGTGATCAAGAAAGACGAGCGCCGTGAGGAATTCAACCGGGAAAAGCTGCTGGCTGGCATCCGCAAGGCCTGTGAGAAACGGCCGCTGGCCAGCGGCACGGTGGAGAAGATGGCTGATGACATTGAAGCCGCACTGTACCGCTCCGGCAGGCTGGAAGTACCCAGCGCCATCATCGGCGATATGGTCATGGAGAAGCTGAAAGAGCTGGACCACATAGCCTACATCCGCTTCGCTAGCGTTTACCGTGATTTTACCGATATTACCACCCTGAAAGAGGTGGTGGACGCGCTGGTCAGTGACGGTTCAGCGCTCGCTTCGTCCAAGAACCAGCTCTCACTGCTGTCTGAGGAGGAACTGACAGAACTGGCAAAACGAGGGAAGTGACAGAAGATGGCAAAGAAGATTTGAAAAGAAATTGATAGACTCTTGGTATAAACAATTTACAAGGAGGAAGTGGAAAGATGACTAATCAAGATCAAATCAACGCAATAAAAAATATTTGGCAGGCAATTCTTTTTCGCATGAACGAACGCAGGATAACTCCATCTGACCTTGCTGATAGAACTGGCTATAGAAGGGAGCTTATAGAGAGAGGAATAAAAGGTGAGATAATACCTGTAACATTAGACTTCTTGAGGGATTGTGTAACGGTTTTTGGGTTAACAAGTGGTAGGGCAAAATATTATGAAGATACGGCTGAGATTCTATCAATCGGGGAATGCGTTTCACTCATTAAACCGCCACCTGCAATGTCACCAAAGCAAGGCAACTTTTGGGAATATAATGATTAGGAGTAGTTAATGGTTAACAACTACTCGAATGCCGGGCATGTGTTCCAATTGCGTCTTAGCGCTAGACAGGCTAATAACCTCATAGTTGAGCAGGCTAGATTATTAGTGAGTAAACTCATCAAAGATAGAGGCCATGATAAACCTCCGTTTCTATCCGAGGATTTTGCCCGTTTGCAAGGAATTAAAGATATTTTACCAACAAACCTTCGGCAAGCTAGCGCTGTTCTATTGAGATATGCTGATGGTTACGTAATAAAAGTAAATAATAACCATCATCCCACTAGGCAAAATTTTTCAATAGCGCATGAAATTGGGCATCTACTATTTAATGAGCTTAAATTAGAGCGTTATATTAATAGCATTGAGTACAGAACATTTAATCCGCGGGCCAAAGCAAGGACCCGAGAAAAAGCTAGGGAGCGTTTATGTGATATTGCCGCTAGGGAGCTTCTGATGCCTCCAGAGGTTTTCAATAAATATTTGACAAGCTTTGGATTATCAATAAACTCTGTTGAGCCTTTATCGCATATCTTCAAGACTTCCATTCCAGCTACAGCTTTTAGAATTGCTGAAGTCAGTAGCGAACCATGCTTGATGCTTATGTGGCAGCCGTTTCCAGTAACTAATCCTAAAGGACTTAAATTAAACCGCTGTGTAAGTTCAAAACCCAAGATAAAAGCTGTGCCCATCCATACGCTAGATAAATTTCCCTCTAGTTTATCCAAAGCATATGACTCTAACATGTCTATTAAATCCAAAAAACAATTTAGAATTAATAACACCATACATACTCTACCTATGGAATCTAAAAGCTTTAGTTATGGCGAATATAAATACGTTCTTTCTATAGCCTTTTTGAATAGTTTAGAATCTGGAGATTCTCTTGCAGAATAAAAAATATGGCGATAAAAGTTATGTAAACCGCAGCCAGATTGCGCGCATTGTCTTTGCCGCGGCGGAGTCTATGGGCATCACTGACCGCAGGCTGTTGGAAAGGCTTACCTCGCAGGTAATTGAGCGACTGGAGCAAAGCCGCTCCTTTCTCCAACCGCCTACCCTGCCCGGTATGGAAGACTTTGTCACCAAAACACCGCGGCGACTGGGCCCCCTGCCCACGGATACCGATATCCTGACGATGGTCGAGGAAATCCTGGCTGCGGAGGAGCAAAAATTCACCGAGGAGGCACCCGCGAAAATGAAAACGATTAAGACTGCCAGAACCAAAAGACAGCCCGATACTGGCTTGACATTAACGGAAAACGCGCGGCATGTCCTGCAGAAGCGCTACCTGAGAAAGGACAAGCAGGCAAATGTCATTGAAACGCCGGAGGAGATGTTCCGCCGCGTTGCCAGAGCCATTGCCGAGGCGGAATTTCTGTACCGTCCCAAAGCTAATGTTAAGGCAATAGAAAACGAATTTTACCGCATAATGACCAGCCTTGAGTTCCTGCCCAACTCGCCCACGCTGATGAACGCGGGCCGGGAACTGGGGCAGCTATCCGCCTGTTTTGTCCTGCCTATCGAGGACTCGATGGACTCCATTTTCGACTCGGTGAAGAATACGGCGCTCATTCATAAAAGCGGCGGCGGCACCGGCTTCTCCTTCTCCCGACTGCGCCCGGAAAAAGACCGGGTCGGTTCCACGGGCGGAGTGGCCAGCGGCCCGGTGTCCTTCATTCGGGCGTTTGATACCGCCACTGATGTCATCAAGCAGGGCGGGATGCGCCGCGGGGCCAATATGGGCATCCTCAGCGTTGACCATCCAGACATCATGAGGTTCATCACCTCAAAAGAGGATATGAACGCCCTGACCAATTTCAACATCTCGGTGGCAGTGACCTCGGAGTTTATGAAGGCGGTCAAGGCAGGCACCGATTACAACCTCATCAACCCCCGCACCAAGGAGGTTGAGGGCAGGGAAAACGCTACAAAGGTCTTCGACAAGATTGTGGATATGGCCTGGAAGACCGGCGACCCCGGTATCGTTTTTCTGGACCGGATAAACAAGGATAATCCCACCCCGCACCTGGGCAACATCGAGAGCACCAATCCCTGTGGCGAGCAGCCATTGCTCCCCTACGAGTCCTGCAACCTCGGCTCCATCAATCTGGCCAAGATGCTCCGCCAGAAAGAGGGCTCGGTCGAGATTGACTACCCCAAGCTGGCGGAAACCATCAAGACCTCAGTCAGGTTCCTGGACAACGTGATTGATGTGAACAAGTTCCCGCTGCCCCAGATAGAGGAGATGACCAAAAAGACGAGAAAAATCGGCCTCGGCGTCATGGGCTTTGCCGATATGCTGATACAGCTTGACATCCCCTATAACTCCGAGGCGGCGCTCAATCTCGCCTCCGATATCATGAAGTTCGTCAGCGATGAAGCGACCAAGGCATCTGTGGAACTGGGCAAGGAGCGTGGCCTCTTTCCCGCCTTTGCTGGCAGCATCTATGACGTCCCCGATGCTCCCAGGGTAAGAAATGCCTCGCGCACCACCATCGCCCCCACCGGCACCCTGAGCATGATTGCTGGCTGTTCCAGCGGCATAGAGCCGCTTTTTGCTTTGAGCTATACCAAGAATATCCTGGATGGGGCGAAGCTGGTGGAGGTGAACCCGCATTTTGAAGAAATCGCCCGGAAGGAAGGTTTTTACTCCGAAGAGCTGATGCAGAAGCTCGCCGATGGCGCTCACCTCGGTGATATTGAAGGCATTCCGGATGAAGTGAAGCCGGTATTCGTCACTGCCCACGAGATAACCCCGGAGTGGCACGTGCGGATGCAGGCGGCATTCCAGAAGTCAACGGACAACGCCGTTTCCAAGACGGTCAATTTCCCCAAGGAGGCCACCAGGGATGACGTGGCCAAGGTATACCGGCTCGCTTATGAGGAAGGCCTCAAGGGAATCACCATCTACCGCGATGGCAGCCGCGACGCGCAGGTCCTGACCACCGGAAAAACGGAGGGGAAAACCGAGAAGGCGGATGAAGTAAGACGGACGCCGCGGAAGCGGGCCAAGATAACCAGCGGTTTTACGGAGCGGGTCACCACCGGCTGTGGTTATATCTATGTAACGGTGAACTCCGATGAAAACGGCATCTGTGAGGTCTTCTCCCACCTCGGTAAGACGGGGGGCTGTGCCTCGGCACAGCTGGAGGCCACCTGCCGCCTGATATCGTTGGCTTTAAGGTCGGGAGTGGACGTGGCCTCGGTGGTCCGGCAGCTCCGGGGCATCCGTTGCCCGTCCATTGCCTGGGAGGAGGGCAAGTCCATCCTCTCCTGCGCTGATGCCATTGCCAGCGTGCTGGAAAAGCACACCACCGGCTATGATGGCAAGCCAAGGCCGGAGGACTACGGCCTGGCCAAGAACCTGGCCGGCCAGTGCCCGGAGTGCAGCAACATGCTCATCTATCAGGAAGGATGCTTTATCTGCCCCGCCTGTGGCTACACCAAGTGTTAGGTTAATCTGCTCTCGACAACCTGAGACAGGTCAGCAACGGCGGATGGTGAATAACTAAGATAGAAGTACTTTAATGAAAAAGGTGTCAAATGAAGTGTCCAAAATGTGATAGCAACAATATCGATACAATAGAAACCGACGTTGAGGGTGAAGTAAACTACGGGTGCCGGGATTGCGATTCCTGGTTCACTATACACGACGAGTCTTACACAATATTGGTCGAAGAGCTAAAGTATGAAATGAAATTGTACAATTCATCCTGACCGTAGGTTCTAAGAGAGGTTATGGCTTATTTTCTAATTTCTGTTTCAAATAGAAAAAATTTAGAGCTTTGTATCAAATATGCCCTAGCTGGGTTCACAAACAGTATTAATGGTGTATGGACATTTTCAGAGATACGAGAGGGGGATTTTATCTCTTTTTTATATGGAGCTAGAGCTAATAATCTTTATCGAGTTGAGAAAAAAGAAGCGATTCTAAATGCACAAAAGCTACCACCGTGGGAACCCATAACTTTCAGAATGTCAGGAATAACCTATTATTTCCCTTTTCGTCTTTACCTTTCGCCAATTCGAAAACTTAACGAATCACTGGTTAGAGCCGAGTTTGCCTATGTAGCAGAAAACTTATTATTAAGGGGAGGATATCGGAAAACCCATTTCCAAGCTGACCAGACTACTCTTCAAAGTGCTTCACAACTCGGAGAGTTATATAGTGAGCCGATAGAGAGATTAAACATTGATAGGTATGAGATTTTTACTCCGCGTTTTACAAGGTCTATAAATGTGGTCTCTTCCCCTGAAATTTTTCGCTTTACCGAGATTATCCTTCAATCAATCATAAGACAATACTTATCTGATAAAGAAAATTTGAATAATTTCCTAAATCGAATAAATATAGAAAACTTAAATATTAGCCAACTGGAGATTCTTGGAGAAAAAGCCTTAGCAGAGGGACATATAGACATTTTAATTAAAGAGGCAACGCCTTTTGGTATGAGTAGAAAAATTGTAATAGAAGTGAAAACAGGATTAGCAAGAATTCAAGATGTATCACAACTGAAGATGTATCTTAATGAGCTTGGTAATGAATGTCTGGCTGCGGTTCTAATTGCGAGAGATTTTTCAAAAAAGCTTCTATACGAGGCATCAAGAGAAGGAATAAGTGCATTCAAATATAAACTCGATATCATGGATAGTGATATTCCATGTACATTCGATGAAATAAAAGAAAGTTTTAGTTTTACAAAGGTAAGCTAGTTATCAAGAAGAGTTGAATTCCAACGCTGTTAATTTGGCTCCGATTACAGAACCTTTTTAGGTACTCCCAGCCTTTCTAATTCTTTTGGCCCAAGCTCTTCATAGCAAGCGGGGCATACAATGACCTCATCATAATCCAATTGGTCAATAGCCCATTTGCCGTCGTCCCACAACAAATTTCTTCTCGGGCTATAAAAAAGCATGGTAATTTCTTGTCCACAATAAGGGCATACTGGCATCGTTTAGTCCTCCTTCATTTGCTTAGCATACGGCTCGCTGTGACTATATCCATCTTAATTCCCCTTTTTGCTTTATTGTAACACTGCTTTCATTCTCCTTGAAGTCCCTCCTCGTAGGCTACTATTTGCACCTTGCGATAAAAGTCACATACACGCCCTGCTCTTCCACTGTATGATGAATATATAAAAAGGTGGAGGGGAAAAGACTTTGGCAAAAGTTAGCAAAAGCGATGCCGAGTGGCGGAAGCTATTGACCCCTGAGCAGTATGAGGTTACACGCCAGAAGGACACGGAGCGCCCGTTCAGCGGTAAATACTACAACTGGAAAGAAAAAGGGGGTTACCGCTGTGCTGCCTGCGGCAACAAATTGTTCAGCTCGGAGGCCAAATATGATTCCGGCAGCGGCTGGCCGAGCTTTTATGCCCCCCATTCTGGAGAAAGTGTAAACACGGCGCCGGATACGTCTCATAATATGGTGCGCACCGAGGTGCGGTGCCGGCGCTGTGATGCTCACCTCGGACATGTATTTGAAGACGGCCCACCGCCAACCGGCCAGCGCTACTGTATTAACTCAATAGCGCTGCAATTTGCCAGTGAAGATGGGGAAGAGGCAGGGTGATGCGAGTTACAAGAGTATGGTACGGTTTGCTGTTTATCCTGATTTTAATTGGTATGGGCGGACTGTTGGCTTCCTGCCAGCCAGCTACGGAAGCTGAAGCGGTAGCCAAGGCAGAAGACACATGCCCCGCACCGATAGAGGAGCCTGAGGCAATGAATTCGTCAGAAGATGAAACCATGATTTTAACTAAGGAACATGGCATCCCGCCTATTGATATGGCAGCACCAGAGCACACCGAGACGGCCACTTTCTCACTGGGCTGATTCTGGGGCCCTGACTCCCGGTTCGGGAGTCTGCCCGGTGTGATAAGAACGCGAGTTGGCTATGCCGGCGGGAGCAAAGACAATCCCACCTACTATAGCCTTGGTGACCATACCGAGACGGTACAGATTGATTACGACCCCACCGTAATCTCATATGAGGAACTGCTCGCTGTCTTCTGGGACAGCCACAATCCGGTGAATCCGCCCCTTTCCGTGCAGTATAAATCAATCATTTTCTATCACGATGAGGAGCAAAAACGGCTGGCACTGGAGTCAAAAACGCGCCGCGAGGCAGAGTTAAATAAGGCCATCCATACCGAGGTTCTGCCGTATTCCAAGTTTTATCTCGCTGAAGACTACCATCAAAAGTATTACCTCAGCGGCGTTCCCGATATCAGGAAAGAGCTCGCCGCTATCTATCCTGATGTCAGTGACTTCATCGATTCCACGGCCGTGGCCCGGGTCAACGGCTATGTCGTCGGCAACAGAGACATTGAAGTTCTTCGCCAGGAGATAGATAGCTACGGTCTTTCCCCGTCGGCCAAGCAACGGCTGCTGGCTCTGGCAGGTTCGGAAGACGAGTAATATTTTTATCGAATATCATCATACGCTGCCCCTTTGACACCCCCATAGGCCAATGATATGATTATGCAGGGGGGCGGTCTTCATGGTCAATATTGACCTCTACCTCGTGATTCTGGTCGTTTGTTTGCTGTTCTCCGCCTTCTTCTCCGGCTCGGAAACGGCCTTCGTTTCCCTGCAGAGAGTAAGGGTTCAGCATCTGGTTGAGAACAATGTCAGGGGCGCGAAGCGCGTTGCCAGTCTGATTGCACGCCCCGAGAAACTGCTCTCCGCCGTCCTTTTCGGCAACACACTGGTCAACACTGCTGCCGCGGCCATAGCCACGGCACTGGCCATAAATTTCTGGGGTGAACATGGAGTCCTCTATGCCACCTTCGGCCTCACTGCCTTTCTGCTTATCTTCACCGAGACAACGCCCAAGACAGTTGCTGCCCAGCATGCGGAGAAGCTGTCCATGCTTTTCGCCCGTCCGCTGGCCCTTTTCTCCTGGCTCTTCACCCCGTTCGTCATCGTACTCAGCTGGATCGCTGTCGGCTTCACCAGGCTGTTCGGCAGTGCCACAACCTCATTATCAATAGCCCGGCCGGAGGAAATCCGCACCATGATCGCCCTAGGGGAAAGGGAGGGCATGGTAGAGGAAGCCGAGGCTGAGCTGCTGCACAAGGTCTTCGACTTCGGAGACCGGCCCGTCCGCGAGGTCATGGTGCCCCGGCCTGATGTCGTCGCCATCGAACAGGGTGCCAGAATATCTGAATTCCTGGCCCTTTACGCTGAATCACCGCTCTCGCGCTTCCCCGTCTATCAGGAGAATATGGACAACATGGTCGGCATTCTCTCCGTCAAGGACGTGCTCATGGCCGAAGCCAGAAACACCGTCAGCAATGAAAGTACCATTGATGAGCTGGTCCGCCCCGCCTACTTCGCCCCGGAGACCAAGCGCATCAACGAGCTCTTCGCCGAAATGCGAGACAATAACTTCCGCATGTGCGTGGTCGTCGATGAGTACGGCGGCACCGCCGGCATCGTCAGCTTGAGCCGGCTGGTCGAGGAAATCGTCGGCGAGGTGGGTGATGAGCTGGCGGAGGTGGAGAAGGACTTTGAGGTCATCAACGAATATACCTTCCAGGTCGATGGTAGCATGCGCATTGAGGAAGTGAACGAAGAGATGGAGCTTGACCTGCCTGAAGGCGACTATGAGACCGTGGCTGGTTTTGTTCTTTATCTCTTGGGACATATCCCCAAGCAGAATGAGCAGTTACGCTACAAAGGTTTGAAGCTGGTTGTCACCGAAATGCGCGGTCGTAAAATCGAGAAAATCCTGCTCACCAAGGAAAAACAGGCGGTTGAGGCCTTGCAAACCAGGCGTACCAAGAAAAACGAAGCCGAAAACAAGGTAGCGCCAAATAGAAAGGGCAAGGAGTGATAGGGTATGGCTGGCGCTGAACTGCTATATCTGGTACTGTTTCTTCTCTGCCTTATCCTTTCTGCTTTTTTCTGCAGTTCGGAGACGGCCTTCTTTTCCGTGCAGCGCATCAAGCTCGAACACATGGTCAGCACCGAGGTGAAAGGGGCGAGGCGGGTGGCCCGTATGCTGGAGCGCCCAGATAAATTCCTCTCCACAGTTCTGCTGGGCACCAATCTGGTAAATACCGCCGCGGCCGCGCTGGCCACCGCGCTGGTTATCTCTGTACTGCCGGAGCACGGTGTCCTCATTTCTACTGTTGGTGTGACGGTTGTTCTTTTGATTTTCGCGGAAACGACGCCCAAGACGCTGGCTACCCAGCATGCAGAAAAGCTGGCCATGCTTTTCACCCGTCCACTGACCTTTTTCTCCTGGCTCTTCACCCCGTTCGTCATCGTACTCAGCTGGATTGCCGTCGGCTTTACCAAAATGGTTGGCGGTACGCCGGTTTCAAAATACATCGCCAGCCCGGAGGAAATCCGCACCATGATCGCCATGGGGGAAAAGGAGGGCACGGTGAAGGAAGCCGAGGCCGACATGCTGGACAAGGTCTTCGACTTCGGCGACCGGCCCGTCCGCGAGGTCATGGTGCCCCGGCCTGATGTCGTCGCCATCGAACAGGGCGCCAGAATATCTGAATTCCTGGCCCTTTACGCCGAGTCTCCGCTTTCCCGCTTCCCCGTCTATCAGGAGAATATGGATAACGTGGTCGGCATCCTTTCCGTCAAGGATGTGCTTATGGCCCGGGCGAAAGACGGATTTGACAAAGATGGCACCATTGATGAGCTGGTCCGCCCTGCCTACTTTGCCCCGGAGACCAAGCGCATCAACGACCTCTTCGCCGAAATGAGGGACAAGAACTTTCGCATGTGTGTCGTCGTCGATGAGTACGGCGGCACCGCCGGCATTGTCAGCCTGACCCGGCTGGTCGAGGAAATCGTCGGCCCGGTGGGCGATGAGCTGGCGGAGGTGGAGAAGGACTTCGAGGTCATCAACGAATATACCTTCCAGGTCGACGGCAGCATGCGCATCGAGGAAGTGAACGAAGAAATGGAGCTTGACCTGCCTGAAGGAGACTACGAGACCGTGGCTGGCTTTGTCCTGCACCTCCTGGGACATATCCCGAAACAGAATGAGCAGCTACGCTACAAGGGTTTGAAGCTGGTTGTCACCGAAATGCGCGGTCGTAAAATCGAGAAAATCCTGCTCACCAAAGAAAAGAAAGATACCAGCGACCGGCCAGTTTCGACATAATAGGAAACTAAACCGTTCGATTCCGAAATATAAAGACAATGCAGCGTTTGCGTGTTAAATACCATCGCGGTGAAGAGGTAAAATATATCTCCCACCTTGATATCATGCGCCTCTGGCAGAGAGCGCTTAACCGTGCCGGCATGGCGGTGGCCTATTCCGAGGGGTTTCACCCCCATCCCAAAATATCTCTGGCCGCGCCGCTTGCCGTCGGCGTCACCAGCGAAGCTGAACTAATGGACGTTACCCTGACCAAGCAGGTCTCTCCACATTTCTTTACCGCAGCGGTAAACCAGCAATTGCCCGCAGGCTTTGAAATTCTCCAGGTGGTCCCAATTGCCGAGACCATGCCGTCGCTGCAGTCACAGGTTCGCTTTGCTGAGTACACCGTGGAGATGGAAACGGAGAGAAATAGGGAGGAGATAGCAGCAGCAATCAAAGACCTCCTGGCCCTGGAACAGTTGCCCTGGCAGCACCAGCGAGATACCGGCCCGCGGCATTACGATTTAAGGCAATTAATCGATGATGTCTGGCTGATAGACTGTAACGACGGGCGCTGCACCATCGGGATGAGGCTGCGCTGTGACAGCGCCGGTTCGGGAAGGCCGGAGCAGGTTGCGGCCGCTCTGGGGTTTGCGGAAAATCAGAAATCAATTCATCGCAGCAAGCTCATTCTGAGAGCAAATTAGGTTACTGGTGACATCGATGAAACAGACGCGTACGCTGGCACTATCCGATAGGGTTCTCAAATTAATCAGCGAGCACCGGCTGATAACCAGGGGAGGCAAACTGGTGGTGGCGGTATCAGGGGGGCCTGATTCGGTCTGCCTGCTGCATATACTGCTCGACCTGCGGGATAAACTCGGCATCAGGCTGCATGTAGCTCACCTCAACCATGGGCTGCGCGGCGCCGAGTCTGATGCCGATGCTAGCTATGTGGCCGACCTGGCGAAAAGGCTGGGTTTGCCCGCTACCGTGGAGCAGCGGGAAGTGAAAGCCTACCAGAGAAGCAAGCGTCTTTCTCTGGAAGAGGCGGCAAGGGCAGTGCGTTATAGCTATCTGGGTGGAGTCGCAAAAGCGACCGGTGCCGAATCTGTGGCGGTGGGGCATACCTTAGATGACCACATTGAAACTATCCTGATGCATTTAATTCGCGGCAGCGGCACGCGGGGATTGAGAGGGCTGCAGCCATGCAGCCAGTGGCGTTCGGGAAAGGCGGCTGTGACCGTGCTCCGGCCACTGCTGGAGGTGAACCGGGAAGAGACGGCCGCTTACTGTCGACATTACCGGCTCAAGCCCCGTCTGGATACCTCCAATCTTTCCTTGTCGCCGTTGAGGAATCGAATACGCCAGCAGCTTATCCCACTTCTCGAGAGCTATAACCCGCAGGTAACCGACGCCCTGCTCCGCACCGCCCGTATCGCTGCCGATGACCTGGCGGTTCTGGAGGAAGACGCCTTGAAGGTGAGGCGCAATGTGGTGAAAGAGCAGGGAAACACGGTGATTCTGGACAAAGAACGTTTCCTCAAGCTGCCTCCGGCACTGCAGCGCCACCTCCTGAGGTCAGCTATCGAAAAACGGCTCGGCAACCTGATGGATATTGAGAGCCGGCACATTGAAGAAATAATGGCCGCGCGGCATAAGCCGGCGGGAAAAATCATCGCCCTGCCTGATGGTCTGACCTTCACCATTGAGTATGACCGCTATCTTCTGGGAAGCGACCCCGCCGCCTTATCCCCGTTCCCGTCTATCGAAAAGGAACA
>Ga0209635_10003273_pt1 | contig 12606 bp, 12 predicted proteins | sample DeeMarSWOR230_32_FD_187463 | JGI IMG/M metagenome (GOLD analysis project Ga0209635, IMG submission 187463) | Marine sediment microbial communities from White Oak River estuary, North Carolina - WOR-2-30_32 (SPAdes) (version 2) | ecosystem: Environmental > Aquatic > Marine > Intertidal zone >...
ACAAAAAAATGATTATTCATTGAATAATAAAGAGATAGAAAGGCTAGAAAGAAGTTGGAAAAAATCCTTACCGCGACTGACCAATAAAGAATTGTTGGCTATATTTCCAGAAACAAAAGAAGTTTTAAGAGAAAAAATCATTGAAACCTATGAGCAAATTTCAGATTGTAATTGGAGAATATTTACGTCTTATTGGCATAGTCTAAAAGCAAAAGAGACAATACCTATTTGTGAAGCCACAGCAGAATTTATTTCCATAAATGAACTCCAACCACTTAAGACAAGACTTAACAGATTAATTTTACAACACAAATTATTAACTTCTCCCAAAACAGGAAAATCCTACAAATATATCAACATAGAAGAAATAAAAACCCAAGTGAGTCTAAAAAAACTCATTGAGCAATATGGAATTAAACTAAAAAGAGCTGGAAAATGCTGGGTCGGCCTTTGTCCCTTTCATTCGGAAAAAAAGCCATCTTTCTTTATTTATCCAGATAATAATTTTCATTGTTTTGGATGTAAAGCTCATGGAGACATTTTTACATTTTTAAAATTAAAAGAAGGTTTGAGTTTCAAACAAACACTCAAACTTTTATCTAAAATACCATGAACAAAATTCTTTCATTACTTCCAAACGGACAAAACAAAAAAAAGAGCAAACACATTTGCTCTGCAATACTAAAAGACGAAAAAATGGTAGAGATGATCTTTCAAGAAAAACAAGACAAAACACAATTAGCGGTTTTCAAAGAAGGTAGTTGGGAGTACAGGAGCAACCTACAAGCCGACAATAAAATTGTCTTATTGCCCTACCCTGCTGATTACAATTTAATCAAAAATAAGGTGATTCTATTTCCGTCCGAGGTTGGTGAATATAAAAGCGAAACAGATTTGCTGAATGAAATTCGGTCTTTCATTCATTATTATTTGGATATTGATGAATTTTTTGAGAAGATTGCTAGCTATTATGTTTTATTCACTTGGGCCTACGAAAAATTCAATGAGTTACCTTATTTAAGGGCATTGGGTGACTATGGTTGCGGGAAAAGTCGATTTTTACAAGTTATCGGTTCCATATGCTATAAGCCTATTTTTGCTGGCGGAGCTACAACAACCTCCCCAATATTTAGAATCCTCAATGACTTTAGAGGGACTTTGATTTTAGATGAAGCTGATTTCAGATGGAGCGACGCGACCTCTGATATTATTAAAATCCTCAATTGTGGTTTTGCTAAAGGATTTCCTGTTTTAAGAAGTGAAGGAAGAAATAAATTTGAAGTCAAATCTTTTAATGTTTTCGGCCCAAAGATTATTGCAACAAGAGGCAAGTTTAAAGATATGGCCCTAGAAAGTAGATTTTTAGTTAAAGAAATGGATATGAAAAATATAAGAAAAGATATTCCATTAAATCTTCCGGATTCTTTTTATGAAGAAGCAAAAAAAATCAGAAACCAGCTTCTACGCTGGCGATTCTTAAACTATGGAAAAAAACATATAAAAACAGGGTTAATAGACAGAACGTTAGAACCAAGATTAAATCAAATAATTACACCCTTGCTGAGCGTTATTGAGGAAAAAAACATGATTGAAGATTTAAAAAGCTTTATTAAGAATTATAACCAGCAACTTATATTTGACAGAGGAACAGGATTAGACGGACAAGTTTTAGAAGAAATTTTAAAAATCAATCAAGAATATATTTTGTCAGAAATTACAATGAAAGAAATAGCTAACAATTTTAATGTAGAAATAGAGAACCCAAAAGAAAAAATTTCTCCTAGAAAAATAGGTTGGATTGTTAGAGAAAGATTAAAGCTTAAAACTGAGAGAACAAGAAGAGGTTATGTTTTGTCGGAAATAAACAAGGAAAGGCTTGAAATTCTCAAAAAGAAATATGGCATTAAAGAAGAATTATTGAAAAGAAGTGAATATGCGAACATTGAGAACATTAAAGAGGATATGTCAATGGATGACGAAGGGAAAACTAACGGGGATGATTAATGCTATTTATCACCCAAAATATCTTAAATAACATTCACAAGTTCACAATATTATCAAAAGCCTGTAAATTTGTCCAGTCATGGTTTATAATTGAACTGCATATATCCAATGTCTTGAAATTACTGGTTTTTTTCGATAAATTAGAGTTGGCACCAGGATTCATTGGATATATGCAATTCAGTGATTTCAAATCCTGGTGCTTTAAATTTACACTTTTACACTCTATTAAAAGGTGTGATTCAGATGAATTATTTATCAAGTTTAACAAGAAAATGCCCCAGAGTTCATTCTGTTAATTCTGACGTGGTCCTGGGGTTAATTTACATACTAAATTAATATTTTAAAATACGTTTATCAATATGTTCAATAGAATACAAAAGTATAAATACTTTATATATTGCCGCAGGTCTAAAGGAAGACAGGAAGAACAATCCCCTTCCATAAAAGCACAATACAACGAATTAATAGGACTTGCAAAAAAAGAAAATCTTGAAATTATTGATGTTTTTAAGGAGACTCAAAGTGCCTTTGAACTGGGAAGGCCGAAATTCGAAGAAATGGTAGAAAGAATTAAAAATGGCGAGGCAAATGGAATTTTGACTTGGGAGATTAGCAGATTGTCACGAAACTCACAAGACACTTCGGCAATGCAAATTCTTGTTGACTCTAAAAAATTAACCAGCATAAGAACTCCCGCGAAAGAATATATTGATAAAGATGGAGAAGACTTGTTGTTGAGCTTTGAGCTTGTGCTTTCCAGGCAATATTCAAAAGAAGTAGCTAAAAGGACCAGGCGAGGGCTAAGACATAAGCTAGAGAAAGAACACGAATGGCCGGGATGGGCTCCTTTAGGATATCTAAACATCAGGAAAGAAAACCAAATAATATCTGGAAGGTTAACGCCGTACAAAAGACAACTCCAAAAATTATTAGAAAAAAAGTGGAAAAAGCAAAACTGCTCTCCGAAAGCAATAGAGGTTAATCCCCTTAAGGGGTCTTTAGTCAAAAGAGTGTTTGAGGATTTTGCCTCAGGAAATTATAGCCTTTCAGTCATGTTGGATAGAATGGAAAAAATGGGATTAAGAGGAAAGTCGGGAAAAATGATAAGTAAGAGTTGTTTAGTCAGCCTCCTTCAAAACCCTTTTTATTATGGTTATATGAGGCTCAAAGGCAATCTTTATGAAGGAACCCACGAGCCTTTAATCACAAAATCACTGTTTGATAAAGTTCAAAATGTACTAAGCGAAAAAAATAAACCCATTAAAAAAAGGTGGCAATTTGATTTTACAGGCTTAATTAAATGTGGTCACTGCGGATGCTCGATAACTGCTGAGAAGAAGAAAGGTAAATATATTTATTATCGTTGTACGAAAATGCGAAATAGAAGAATGTCAATGCTTTGCCCACAACCCACCCTTAAAGAAGAAGATTTAAGGGTTCAATTAGAAAAAGAGGTTAAAAAAATCACTATTAACGACATGATAAAGGAACTCCTTGCTGAAGCTATTAAACAGGCACATGATAAAGAAAAAGAAGCCCATCAAAAAGGAATTAAGGGATGGTTGAACATTTATAATGGTGCGGAAAGGAAGCTTAACAAGCTTTTTGAGCTTTTTTATTCGGATTCAATAACTCAAGGTGAGTTTGTTGTAAAAAAGGAAGAATTAATGGAAGAGAAACAAAGGGCAAAAGAGCGATTAGATGCTCATGGAAAAGCACAAAAGGCATGGTTTAATTATGCGGAAGAGCTAATTATAACGACGAATCACGCCTATAAGATTTTCGAAGAAGGAACCCCGAAAGAAATAAAGATGCTTTTAAAGGCAATAGGTAAAAATTATATCCTCAAGGACGGTATTTTAACCCTCCAACTAAAAGAGCCGTTCAACTATATTGCCCAGCTTAATAAATCAAAAAGTTCTAATAAAAATGACTGGCTCCGGCGGTAGGATTCGAACTTCTTTGGATTTTAATGCTGCGGGGCTTGGATTCGAACCAAAATTTCCACGTCCAGAGCGTGGCGTGCTACCGTTACACCACCCCGCAATCTATATTTCTAAATACTTTCTTATTGCTAAGAAACTAGGCACAATTCCTAATAATAGACCTGATATTAATTGAGTCAAAATAATAGTTCTAAAATTACTTCCAAAAAAACTTAAAATATTAATTTCTGGGAAAAAAGAGGAAATTTTAGGACCTAAAAAATAAGAAAAAAATCCTATTAACAAAAAAGTGATAAAAAAAGCTGAAATTCCACAAAGTGCAGCCTGGACTAAAAAAGGACCCCTGACAAACCAGTTTGAGGCGCCAACCAAGCGCGAAATACCTATTTCCTGTTTTTGGGTATAGATTGTCAATCTTATTGTATTATAAACAAGAAAAGAAGAAGCTAAAATTAAAATAAAAGAAACTAAAAATCCTGTTTTATCAATAAAAGAAGTAATATTGAAAATCCTTTCAATAGTTGATTTCCTTCTATAAAAATCTATTTTTTCTACAATATCTGAATAACTTTCATTTTCTAAAAAACTTACCACCTTTTCATAAGAATCCACTTCTTGGGCTCTTATATTCAAAGATGCCAAAAAAGGATTAGCTCCTAATTCCTGCAACGATTCCATTAAAGCTTTTTCTCCTTTGTGCTTTTCAATAAATCTTTCCAAAGCCTCATCTTCAGAAACATATTCAATTCCATTTATTTGAGGAAACTCTGTAAGCTTTTCTCTCAACTCAAATATTTTATCTTCTGAGGATTGTTTCTGAAAATAAACAGATATATCAGCTTTTTCTCTTATATTGGCAATTGCCATTCCCAAAATTCCATGAGAAATATAAACAAAAGCAATAAGAGAAATTGTTATTACCAAAATAGAAATAGTGGCAAAGGAAAGATTCCCTTGTCTTTTAAAATTTTGAACTCCTGATTTTATAATTCTTTTTGTAATTAAATTAGGCATAACTCAGGCCTAGCCACTAACCATTAGCGACTAGAGAATAAATGTTCCCTCCTCATCATCTCTAATTAATCTTCCCTCCTCCAAAGTAATTGTTCTTTTTTTTAATTTTTTAATTATTTCTTTATCGTGAGTAGTTAAAATAACTGTTGTCCCCAATTTATTTATCTTTTCTAAAAGATTGATTATTTCTGATGTATTGGCAGGATCTAAATTCCCAGTAGGCTCATCTGCCAAAATTATTTTAGGCCTGTGAATTAAAGCCCTGGCAATGGCAGCTCTTTGTCTTTCCCCTGCAGAAATTTCTTTTGGAAAATTATCAGCCTTGTTCTGAAGGCCCACAATTTCTAAAACTTTTAAAACGTTAGTTGAGATTTCCTCGTCAGTGGCACCAATAACTTCTAATACAAATGCCACATTTTCATAAATTGTTTTTGATTCTAACAATTTATAATCCTGAAAAACAGCTCCAATCTTTCTTCTTAAAAAAGGAAGTTCCCCTTTCTTAATCTTATTGATTTCTTTTCCTTCAAAAATAATCTTTCCTTTTGTTGGATCTTCTTCTGCAAGAATCAGCTTTAGTAGAGTAGTTTTTCCTGCTCCTGACCTTCCTGCAATTATCAGAAATTCTCCTTCTTTTATCTTAAAAGAAATATTTTCTAAGGCAACTGTATCTGGTTCATAAATTTTAGTAATATTTTGAAACTGGACCATGTTATTAGGATTTATCGTCTAAAGATTTTTATTTCTGCTTGTATGAATTTATCTAAATCCCCATCCAGCACTCCTTCTGTGTCTAAACTTTCAACTCCGGTTCTTAAATCCTTTACTAATCTGTAAGGATGAAGAACATAACTTCTTATTTGGTTTCCCCAACTTGCCTGAATCTTTCCTTTGAATTCTTTTTCTTTTTTTTGAAATTCTTGCTGTTTTAATTGATATAATTTTCCATAAAGAACTTGAATTGCTTTTTTCCTATTCTGGGCTTGTGATCTTTCTGACTGGCAAGAGGCCTGAATTTTTGTTGGAACATGAATAATCCTTACAGCTGTTTCTCTTTTTTGAACATACTGGCCGCCAGGACCTGAAGCCCTAAAAGTCTGAATATCTATTTCCTCTGGCTTAATCTCAATTTCAAATTCTTTTAAATCCTTTAGTTTTGGAAAAACTTGAACCTGGGCAAAAGAAGTATGACGAAGATTTTGAGAAGAAAAAGGTGAAATTCTTACTAAGCGATGAACGCCGGCCTCTCTTTTTAAAAACCCGAATGCAAATGGGCTTGAAATTTCTATTGTTACGCTTTTTATTCCAATTCTTGAATCAGGACCTCCTGGCTCTCCAAAAGATTGCTCTAATATCTTATAGGAAAAACCCTTTCTTTCAAAATACCTTTCGTACATTCTTTGAAGCATTGTTGCCCAATCTTGAGCATCTCTACCGCCTGCCCCTGCAAAAATCTGAAGAATTGCATCTTCTTTATCATAAGGTTCAGAAAGAAAAATCTCAAAAGATTCCTTTTCAATCTTTTCTGCCAAAAACTCTATCTTCTTTTCAACCTCTCCTGCCAATTTCTCATCTTTTGTGCTGATTTCTAAAAAACTTTTAATTTCTAATAGCTCTTTTTCAATATTATCAAAAATCTTTATTTTCTGTTCTAATTCAGAAATTTCTTTCCCAACAGCTTCAGCCATTTCCTTATCTTCCCAAAAATCAGGCTTTTCCCTTTCTTTTTCAAGCTCTTTTAATTTCTTTTTCTTTTTAGCTAATTCAAACCCAGTCCGCCAATTGACGGAATTTATTTTTTAAATTTTCAAATTTTTCTGTTAATTCTTGCATATTTTTATCCAAAAGCCAGTGGTCGGACTTGAACCGACGCCCTGAGCCTTACGAAGGCCCTGCTCTAACCACTGAGCTACACTGGCACTAAGATTAAGCGGGTAACGGGAATCGAACCCGTGACCTATCCTTGGGAAGGATACGTTTTACCCCTAAACTATACCCGCACTAAAAGGGACGGGGTACCACTGAACTGTTGCTGCAAAATCATTTTAAAATTCTCCCAATTTCAGCTAAGAATTTTTCCCAAATATTTTTGGGAATAGGCTGATTTTTTTCAGATTCTTGTTCCTTTTTAATCACAACTGCTGTTTCTCCTGATTTTTGATATCCCTGCTCTCTAATTTTAGCCTCCCAAAAACTTTCTTCCTCCACCTCACCAATCCCTTGTTTTAATTGGTTATTTTGCTGCTCTAAATTTTCAATTTCTTGCTTTAAAGATTCAATTTCTTTTAAAAGTTCTTTTCTTTTTTTTGAAATTCTCCAGTTTGAAAAAATTAAAAGACCTGCTATCATAATAATTGAAAAAACAAAAATTATAGAAAAAATTTTTGCTTCCCTTTCTTCTTTTATTTTTTTCTTCATATGAAAATATTAAAAAGAAAAAATCTTATAAAAATATTCGGAGGCCTTATTGCTCTCTTGATTATAATCAGTACAATTTTGGTACTAATGGCTCCTTTATTTTAAAACTTTTTTTTAACCTCTGCAATATTCATTTATTTTAAAACAAAAAGGTCTACCATTGTGGAGAGCCTTTTTTTTGTCATTTTATTTTCAAGAAGTTTTCAGTTTTAAAAAGGATTTTTTAAAAACGTCAAACGAACCATATTCATTAATAAATTTCTTTGCTTCCTCATAGGTTCCAGAGCTTAAATAATATTCAAGAATCCGGGCAAGATGGTCAATGGAAATAAAAAGCTTTGTGAAATCAATAAAATATAATTCATTTTTCTCCTTCAATCCTCCTTCTTTTAAAAAGAAATTCATAGCAATGGCAGCGCCACTGGTATAATCCTTAACTTCAGGGTTTTTCATAAAATCAAGGAACCAGACAAAATGACGGCAAAGATGCATAACCATCACAGCCTCTAACTCCTTTTGAGTCATAGCTCCTTTTAATAAAAGAGTTCCGCAGGATTTAACTCCTAAAACATAGGCTAAAATTTCATCAAATACTGGAAAAAGATTCTGAAGCCTTTCTTCTGCATCTTGATATCTTATTAAAGAATGACTAATTTCGTGCAAAAGAATACATCTTAGGGAAGCATCATAAAGATCTTGTGGAGAATAAGAATCTTGAATTTTTTTTGGAAAAATTTTATGAACAATTGGTAATTGATCTTGTTTAAACTGAAAATCAAGGGAGTTTTCAAATATTATTAGTTTTGAACCATATTTTTTCATTAAATCAGGGCTATTTGGAAGATTGCTACCTGTGGGCATAAAGTCAACCTTTTGACCTGCAAAACAAATTGTTTTTGTTATTTCTATTCTCAATTGAGGCAAAGCTATTTTTTCTGTATCTGTTAATATTTTTCTTCGGCTGGCTAAAATAATTTTTTTAAACCTTTCTGCCTCCTGTGTTCTTTGCTCGTCAATAATTCCAAGCCAAGCCTGATAAGCACATTTTTTAAAGAAAAGTCTATCTAAATAACGTTCAACTGGCCCTATAATAAAATTAAATCTAAAAGGCTTGCTTGTTACCCATAATATTTCATTTTGGGCATAATCATTTCTTAGTAAGGCTTGTGCCATTTGGCCAAGATATTTCCCAAACTCCCTGTTCTCAGAAATTCTGGCCGCCTCAATTATTAACTTGGCAACCTGCCCTAACTCTTTTTTAAATTTAACAGAAAAAGGAATAGCTATTAGCCTTCCTTTTTTGTCTTTTTCAACAAGAGTATATGGATGCAATAAAAAAGGGTTTTTTTCAGCTGCCTCTTTTATTTTTTCTTTTGTAACGTCCTTTGGAAAAAAATTAGCTCCCTTGTTTTTGGGATTTTTTTGTTTTTCGTAGATAAGAGAAATAAGTTCTGAAGCCCTTATTAACTTCTCTTGAATTATTTTTTCTTTTTCTGAAAGACCCTCAGTACTGACCTGGAATCTTTTAAAGGTTTTCATATTTTATTTTCAATATCCTGCAAACATGATTAACCATGGGAGTCTTAATCCTTACCTCATCTCCCACTACTTTTCCTAACAAAGCTTTTCCTATTGGCGATTCATCGGAAATTTTATTATTTACAGGATCTGACTCTGCAGTCCCCACAATTTTAAATTCTTCAACTGCACCATCTAATTCAACTGAAACTTCAGCTCCTAAATGAACTCTATTCTGTTCTTTTTTAGAAGGTGCCTTTATTAAAGCGAAATTTTCTAAAATATCTTCAATTTCTTGAATTCTTCTTTTTAAACGTGATAAGTCCTCTTGAAAAGTAATGTACTCTGCTTCTACTTCTCCAAAGCGAAAAGAGCGAGGACCGCTCCCTTCTAATAGCTCTTGTTTTTGCTTTTTTAGTCCTTCTAATTCTTGCTTTATCTTTTCAACTCCTTGTTTAGTTAGATAGTATTTTCTGTCAACCATAACTAATTTATCTCTACTTTGAAAAAGCCTAATATTCAAGTTTACTTGGTTTCTGATGATTGTCAAGGAATTTCTAAAGCCTTTTTCAGTAAAGATTTTCCTAATGAAAATGAGTTAGTTTGAGCAGGTTATTTCTATAATTCAACTTACTTTTCATTAAAAAACTTGTCAAGTATGGTTCTAATCTCTAAAATAAAAGTATAATGTTGAGATAATTTTAGGAAAAAATCGGTAGTATAAATTTTTTTATAAAATCTATTGCAATTAAAAAAGATTTAAATAAAAATTAAGAACAAACTATGATTGAAATTGATGGGTCAACTTACGAAGGAAGCGGTCAAATCCTAAGGACAGCCCTTTCTCTTTCTGCAATCTATAAGAAACCTTGCCATATTTTTAATATTAGAAAAAAAAGAAAAAAACCTGGACTGGCAACACAACACTTGGTAGGGGCAAGATCTTTGGCTGACCTTTGTCAAGCTAAGCTAAAAGGAGATAGCTTAGAATCACAAGAAATCTGGTTTTATCCAAAAGAAATAAAAGCAAAAAACATTTCTATAAAAATAAAAACAGCGGCCAGCATCGCATTAGTATTGCAATCTTTGATTCTGCCTGCTTTAAAATCCAAAGAGCCTATTGAAATCTCTTTTGATGGCGGAGCGACTGATACCTTTTTCTCTCCTACAATTGACCATTTTCAATTTGTGTTTTTAGAAATACTAAAAAAAATGGGAGTAAAAATTGAAATAGAAATTATAAAAAGAGGTTTTTACCCGCAAGGAGAAGCAAAAGTTAAGATAAAAATATTTCCTCTTCTTTACCAAGACCAAAAAAACCAGTTTATAGGAATAAAACCTGTTTCTCTGGTAAAAAGAGGAAAATTGGAAAAAATTCTTATTATTTCTGGCGCTTCAGAAAATCTTTTTAAAAACAAAGTGGCAGAAAGACAAATCTCAGGAGCAAAACAAGTCTTAGGAAAATTAAACCTACCAATTGAAGAAAAAATTGAATACTATTCTGCAGAAAGCACAGGAAGCCAGATTAATATAATCTCCAAATTAGAAAACACAATTTTAGGCAGCGATAATTTAGGAAAATTAGGAAAATCAGCAGAAATAGTAGGGCAAGAAGCAGCAATTTCTTTTTTAAAAGAGGTAAAATCTGGCACCTGTATAGATAAATACACAGCTGACCAAATTCTGCCTTTTATGGCAATTTGCAACAAGCCATCTAAAGTTTCAGTTTCTGAAATTACTTTACATTGTAAAACTAATATCTGGGTGATTGAAAAATTTTTAAACGGCAAATTTGAAATTAAAGAAAATATAATTTCCTGGAATCCAAAATAAAGCTTATTCTTTGAAATAGTTTTTTTGGAGCCAAATATAGATTTTCTGGGTATCAAACTCTTCATTGTCAGAACCTAAAAGGCAAATTACAATATTTCTTTCTATGCTCTCTTTTGTTGTAAGTCTGAACATAAAAAGGGCTGTTTCTTTTGAAGTTTTTATAAAACCTGTTTTTCCTCCAATAAAAGTTGGGTCATTAATAAAAATATTTTTATTCCATAAATTCTCTATATCAAAACTAATTTCCGAAGAATATCCGGCCTTTTTTCCTTTTGTGATTTCTAAAATGGGTGGCCTATTGTTCAATATGTATCTGGCAAGATAAAAAAGATCTTTTGCGTTAGAAACATTATTTTGATCAAAACCTGAAGGATCAGAAAATTCTGTTTGCTCCATTAAAATAGCCTTTGCTTTCTCATTCATAAGTTTTATAGTCTTTTCTTTTCCTAAATAAAAGCTCATAATCTCAGCTGCATCATTTGAAGATTCTATTAAAAGAGGATAAAGCAATTCTATTAATCTAAACATTTCTCCAGCCTCCAATCCTTTTGTAGAGCCATATGGTTCCAACATTTCTTCTTTTACCAAAATATACTTTACTAAATCAATGTTTTCAGTAACTACTATGGCAGTCATTAATTTTGATATAGAGGCTATTTGGAATTCTTTTTTGTAATCTTTGGCAGCAAAAATAAAACCTGAATCCAAATCACCCACCAAATAACTTTCGGCTGAAACATTAGGAAATCTAGTTAATTTTTTTTCTGGATATTCAAAGTCGTCTTTTTCTTTATCAATCACTAAGATAGCCATTCCAATTTCTGTAGAATTAAAAATTTCTTTTGCGTCTTTGTTTGAAAGCCTAATACAACCTCCAGAAACAGAAGAAACAAGGGGAGTCCCTCCTGGATAATAAGGTTCACCATGGATATAATACTTGCCATAAAAACCTATGGCATAAGGCATATAAACTTCTGAAACTACAGAAAAAGCAATCCTGGTTTTTGAATTAGCTTTGTAAAGACCTACTGCTGTACCTCCCCAGCCCTGGGGATCTCCTTTTGCCAGGATTGGAACTTCTTTATTTAAAATTCCTTTTTTAAAAACTTTTACTTTCATTTCTGAAATATTTACTTCTAAAAAATCTTTTTCTTCAAAAATAAGCTGTTTTTTTGTCTTTTCAAAAAAATAAAGAAAAAAGGGAGCTTCTTTTCTCATTTTTATCAAAGAAAAATCTATGAACTTTGGCATTTTAATTATAAATTTTTGTTCAATCAAAAAATTAAATGAAAAAGCTCCTATTATAAAGAATAAAAAAACAAGAAATATCTTAATTAATATTTTTAATCTTTTCATTCTTCTAAGTCAATTTCTGGCTGAAAAGAATTATTTATTTTAATTTTTCTAATAATTATTTTTTCTATTTTAGAACCTTCAACTAAAACTTCAAGTAAAATTCCTTTCATTGTATCTTCAGAAAATCCCTGGTCAAAAACAAAATTCCCAAGAGAATAAGCAATAAAGCCTTCTTTGTATTCCTCAACAGATTGAACAACGTGAGGATGATGCCCGACAACAAGATCCGCGCCTGCGTCTATTGCCAGATGAGCATAATATTTTTGAGTCAAATTAGGCTTCGTTTGATATTCATCACCAAAATGAATTGAAACAATTACTAAATTAGCTTTTTCTTTTGCCTCTTTTATATCTTCTTTTATTTTTTCATCCAACCAGGCAATTCCAGAACTATTTTCTCCAGCCTCCCAAATTTTTGAACCTAAGTTATTGTATCCCAAAAAAGCAATTTTGATTTTGTTTATCTCTTTTATTGCCGGAGAATGAGCTTGTTTTTGCGAAAATCCTGCTCCAATAA
>Ga0209635_10003274_pt1 | contig 12605 bp, 14 predicted proteins | sample DeeMarSWOR230_32_FD_187463 | JGI IMG/M metagenome (GOLD analysis project Ga0209635, IMG submission 187463) | Marine sediment microbial communities from White Oak River estuary, North Carolina - WOR-2-30_32 (SPAdes) (version 2) | ecosystem: Environmental > Aquatic > Marine > Intertidal zone >...
AAGAAGTTAAAAGAGCAAGGTGTTCGGCTTTTAATTCTGTACCCCCGCCTAAAACAAGCATGTTTTTCCTGATATCTTCCCCTTTTTTTGATACATTCTTCCCAGGAACAAGAGACGTGTAAAGATTCACCATATTATCTTCAATTTCTGTATCTTCAATCTTAATAACAGCATCAGATCCTTCTGGTATTGGGGCACCTGTGGAAATTCTTACTGCTTCATCTTTATTTATTTTAATATTAGAAGATTCACCAATTTCAATAGTTCCTACAAGGGTAAGTTTTTTTGGATTTTTAGGAGATGCCCTAAATGAATCTTCTGCTTTAATTGCATATCCATCCATGGCTGATTTATCAAAAGGTGGAATATCCAATTCACTAATAATATCTTCCGCTAGGACACGATTTAATGCTTCATCGATTACAATTTCTTCAAAAGGGTTTTCATTAATTTTCGAAAGTAGTTTATCCATAGCATCTGCTATGGGAGTTAATTTTGAAAATCCAATTTTGCGGAGTTTTTCCAAATTGATTCACTCCTCTTTATTGATTATATATAGAATATGCCCTAATTCAGGGATTATTATGTGTTGTAAAGCCAATCTTACAGCATTCGGAGAACCTGGAAGTAAAAATATAACTTTCTTGTGTTTCTTATGTTGTAAAATGCCTGCAGTTGCTCTTGATAGCATAGCAGAAGTACCAATTTCATTATAAGAGAGGTGTCTAAATAGTTCTCCAAAACCATCAAATTTTTTTTCTAAACGAGGTTCTATAGTTTCATAAGTGATATCTTTTGGTGATAAACCTGTACCACCACTAAAAATAATAGAATGAATCTTATTATCTTTCATTAATTCTGTTAAAATTTTATTTATATGTTCCTCTGAATCTGGTATAATCTTAGTAAAGGCTAATGAAATTGATAGATTATCGTTTAGTAATCGTTTTACTTTAGGAATTGTTTTATCCGACATTTTTTTTCCAGTCTTCATTTCAATAAATCTACTAGTGCTCACTATTATTAGAGCTAGGTTAATTTCTTTAGGAGCTTTTTCCTTATGCTGATCGTGAACATATTTTTTTTCCTTCATTTTAATGTCCTTTTTTCTCATTAATTATTAATTCTTAGAAGAAATAGACTTTTTTTTTATCTCCTCTTTCTATGATTGATTCTAATTCATCAATTTCTATATATCCATCTGCATAAAACATAGTACTTATCGCTTCTGATCCTGTTTTGATCGGAAAAATTTTTTTTTTACCATCAACTTCTTTAATTTTAACTGCTTTAAACTCATGTCGACCAACTGTACTATAAATCCGTTCCCCAACTTCGATGTCTTTTGAAAAATTTTCTCTTAAAGGAAATCCAGACATTTTTCTTAAAAAATTATCAATAAAGACATAAAAACAACTTAACGCAGAAGTGGGATAACCTGGTAAAATAAACAATATTTTTTTCTCCAATTTTGCAAAAATAATTGGTTTTCCTGGCTTTATTTTTACTCCATGAATCAAAATTTCAATATTTTTATAATCTGCTAAAACTCTTGGTCCTAAATCACCTTCTCCTTTAGATGTTCCACCAGACAAAATAATAATATTACTTGTTTCTAAGGCATTGTCTATAACGCTCCTTAATTTAATATAATCATCTTTTACAATACCTAGGAAATTTACTTGAACTCCAGTATTTTCAATAGCTTTTTTTAATACTATAGAATTTATATCATAAATCTTACCAATTTTTAATTCTTTTATATTTTGCCCTACCAATTCATTACCTGTGCTTATTAGACTTACTATTGGCTTCTTATATACTGATAATTCTTTAATACCACAAGAGGCTAATATACCTAGTGTAGCTAAATCAATTAATGTGTCCTTTTTGACGATAGTATCTCCTTTTGATACATCATGTCCAACCTCAATGATATGAGTTCCAGGAGGTATTGCTGTAGAAATTAAGACTTTAGATTCTTTTTTATCACTGAACTCAACCATTACGACCCCATCTGAATTTTCGGGAATAGCTGCTCCAGTTGCTACATATGAACATTGTCCTTTATTTAACTCTTTTCGCGGGATATCTCCAGCTTGAATTGTTTCTATTAATTCAAGTTCAATTAGATTATCTTCCTCAGCTCCAAAAGTATCCTCTGCTATTACCGCATATCCATCCATTCGTGATTTTCTAAAATGAGGGACATTTATAGTGCTGATTACATCTCTAGAAATAATCCTATTGAAAGCTTCTTCCAAAGAGATTAACTCTTCATCCATTATTAGCTTTTGTATTGAATGTAGTATGTTTTTGAAATCATTCACACTGATGGTTTTTAGAAATTTCATAAAAAAATCAATTAAATTGTTATTTTAAAATCCTCAATAATTATTATTTAATCTTCTCTAGACCAATTTTAATGAATCCACTCGGATGTCCCATCTTGAAAATCTTCTCTTTTCCATACAGCAATTTCTTTTTTATACTTATCAACAGCTTTTCTAATTACTTCAAATCCTTCCTTTCTATGGGCTGATGCTGCCACTACATAAACTAAATCTTCAGAAAGGTCAAAATCTCCTTTTAAATGGACAATTTTAATATCGATTATCCCATTTTCTTGCTTCAGAGTTTCACAGATTTTATTTATACTTTTATTTGCTAATTCATCATAAGCGTCAATTTTCATGCTAATTACGGATTTACCATTTACCGAGCTTTCTCGTACAATTCCAGTAAATGTATGAATAGAACCAGCCTTCTTTATTTCAGGATTTTCTCTTATCGAATTAATAATTGTTTCTAAATTAATTTCTCCTTTGTTATAAATACCTGATTTAACTTGAAGTTCCTCATTAGTCTTCATAATGAATTAACCTCCTGATACTGGTAATAAGAAAGCAATTGTATCTCCATTATTTAGATTAATTAATAGTGGATCTTTCTCGTGGATTGGTTGATTATTAATTATAACTGAAATCAAATTATGGATCTTTTGTTTCTTTTCATCCCAAATTAAATTTTTTAAATCATAATTTTCAAACAATAAGTTCAATAATCCTTCTAAATTGCTATTAGACAATTTGAATTTCTCTTTTTCTTTTCCCGTTATTTCCTTTAATTCAGCAAAATAAAGAACTTCTACTATCATCTTTTCATTTAAAGTTTTGATAAATCTTAATAATAAGGTTCTCGTGAATCTACTACTTGTCTAACTATTTGTTCGTATTTATCTAATGAATGATGATTTCGGAGGGCTTCTTTAATGTTTTTTCCAAGATCAGATCGATATAAACATCCAAACAAGTTTCCATCACATCCAACACGTAATTTTGTACATCCCATACAAAATTCATGACTAGGTGTAATAGTTTCGACAATAGCAGAATTAGGTAATATTAATACTTTTCGATTTTGCATCGAACCTCTTACTATTATCTTTTCTGCTCTCGATTCGAGCTCCTTTATTATAGGTTTAACATCATAATTATGTTTTCTATAAAAGTCACCATTCCCTCCTACAGCTTCGGAGACTTCATGTAATTCAATTAATTGTAGAATAAATCCATTTTTTCCACAAAATTCAATCATAGGCTCCAATTCATCATCATTAATTCCTTTCATTAAAACAAAATTTAATTTTATTGGATTAAATCCTACTTCCACTGCCTTCTTTAAACCTTTTAATACTATATCTAAAGAATCTGAACCATATACTTTTTTATATACTTCTGGTTTAAGTGATGCTAAAGATACATTTATTCTATTTAGACCTGCTTTAAATAATTCTTCTGCTTTTTCATATAAAAAAAATCCATTAGTAGTTAAAGAAATATCTTTATATAGGTGTAAATCAGCCACATTCTTTATTATTTGTACAATCTCTTCTCGACATAAAGGTTCTCCACCTGTAAATTTAATTCTAGTTACATTTAAGATTTCTGCTAAAATTTTACATAATTTTGTAATCTCATCTACAGTTAATTCTGAAGTTTTCGGTATAAAACCTTCTTGGTCGCAATAAATACAATTATAATTACATTTTGAAGTAATTGAAAATCTAAGATGCTTGATTTCGCGATTACATTTATCTTTCATATTTTGATTCACTAATCTTTGATTTTCTCTTCCACTTTTATGTCATATATTTTCGTTGATGGATATTGACCTTGTTTATCCTTTTCATACATTTTAACTATATCCCATAAATTCAAAAGAGCATTACTAACTCCAGTTAAAGCTTCCATCTCAACTCCAGTTTTCGCAATGCTTTTGACTTTACAAATTACTTTCAAGGTTTCATCTTCGATTTCAAAATCTACATTAATATTAGTTATAGGAATTGGATGGCAAAAGGGAATCAAATCTGGCACTTTTTTAACCGCATTAATAGCTGATACTTTTGCTATAGTAAGAGCATCTCCTTTTTCTACTGTCTTAGATTTAATCCTTTCAATTGTCTCTTTTTTAAGTCTTATTTTTCCAGACGCTATTGCTGTCCTAAGAATTGTGTCTTTTTCGGATATATCGATCATTTCAGTCTAAAGTCTTAAAAAATTTCTTTCTGTTCTTATAAACATATCGATAATATTTAATTAAAATTGAAATTTCTTAAAAATTTATTTAAAATATTTTAACATTTTTAGCTTTAAAATTGATAAAAACTTCAGAATTTATTTCTAGCTTTAAAAAAATTCCTTTTTTTGAAAATATGATAATTGAATCTAATTCTTGTTAAAAATAATATTTGAAAAAATTAACATATTATAAAATTTTTTTTATGATAAGGAGTGAAGTAAAGTTTTTTTTAGGAATTTAAGAGGATAAAGAATGATACAGAAACTTCTAAAGAAATTATAGGTAATTTAAATGCTAAAAGTAAATAAAATATATCACTATTATGGTAAAGCAAAAGTACTTGAAGATCTCAGTTTAGAAATTGAAAAAAATTCTCTAAATGCCGTTATTGGTCCAAATGGAGTTGGAAAATCGACACTCCTTAGATTAATCTCTGGTTTAGAAAAACCTGACAGGGGAAAGATAGAATTCCTAGGTGAAAGAATTGATGGCTTAAAAGCTCATAAAATTGCTAAGAAAGGTATTGCACAGAGTCCAGATCGTCGAAAGCTATTTTATGATTTGAATGTTGCAGATAACATAAGAATGGGGGCATATATATTAAAGAATAAGCAAGAATATAAAAATTTAAGAGATTTTGTTTATGAAATATTTCCTCGATTAAAGGAGAGACGTAAACAACGAGCAGGAACATTAAGTGGTGGTGAACAACAAATGCTTGCAATAGCTCGTGCTCTAATGGCAAACCCAAAATTACTCTTATTAGATGAACCTTCAGTGGGATTAGCCCCCAGTGTAAAGAAAAAGATATTTAGAGCAATTAAGAAAATAAAACAACAAGGAACGACTACGTTATTAGTTGAACAAGATGTACCATTAGCTATGGAAGTTGCAGATACTATACATGTACTTGAAGAAGGTAGAATTAGTATAAGAGGAACGAAAGAACAATTAGAAAAAGAACCACGAATAAGAAAAGTTTATTTAGGAATTTAATTAATTCAAAATACTAATTTTGGTGTTTTGACAAATAAATAATATGAAACAATTAAAAACTTTACAGGATTTTTACATCTGTCGCTTTGAAATTGATAAACACTTCAGATCCTATTTTTAAGTTTAAATTGTGCTTTGAAAGCTCTGTAATTGTTACTAAGAATTTCTCTGATCCACATCTAACTATTAGATGACATATATTTCCTAAATCGTGTATATTTTCAATATGACCTTTAAAAGTATTTCTATAACTTGTATTTTTAGGAGGTTCTTTAACAATACCAATACTTTCTGGGCGGATACAGACTTTAACCTTCCCTTCTAACTGACTTGAAGCAGTGATTATTATGTCATTTATTCTAATTTGGTTTAATCCCGTATTTTTATCAATTTCTGCAATACCATGAAGGATATTTTCATATCCTACAAACATTGCAGTAAATTCATCCTTCGGTGATGAGAATATTTCGCTAGGAGTCCCCACTTGAGTAATTTGTCCATTCTTGAGTACAGCTATGCGATCTGCATATTTTATAGCCTCTAAAGGATCATGAGTACTCATTATAATGGTTTTGTCTTTATCCTGTTTAATTTTCATTATAAAATCGTCTAATAATTTAATATTCATGGAATCTAAATTAGCTGAGACTTCATCTAATAAGTAGATCTCAGGATTAACAACAAAATTCATAGCTATTGCGACCCTTTGCATTTCACCACCAGATAAAGATCTGGCATTTTTCTTCTCCATGCCTTTTAATCCAATAAAATCAATAATTTCATTTACTCTTTCCTGATATTCATCATATTTCAGCCCACGTACTTTTGGACCATATGCGATATTATTGAAAACTGTTGTATTCCGTACAACAGGTTTTTGTCGAACAAATGAGAATTTTCTACGAAATTCAACTTTTTGCTTTCTTGAAATTTTAATTAGATCTTTTTTATTATAAAAAATTTGTCCTAATGTTGGTGCTTCGAGTAAACCTATTATTCTTAATAATGTAGTTTTACCACTTCCATTTGGTCCAATAATAACAAAACATTCTCCTTGCTCAACTAAAAAGTTTACGTTAGATAGCACTTCAGTTTCAGATTTGTCTCTTTTGTAAAATACTTTACTGAGGTTTCTAACTTCTAGTAACTTCATCTTAATCAACCCTTGTTTGTAATCGAGTGAGCCCATAATTTACAATAAAAGCAATCGTGATAAGAATTACTCCTAAAGCTATAGCCATTCCAAATTCTCCCATACGAGTCTGAAGCACAATAGAAGTCGTAAAGGTTCTTGTTTCCCATCGGATATTCCCACCAACAATCATAACAGCTCCAACTTCTGAAATTGCTTGACCAAAGGCGACAAGAAATCCTGCAATAATGGATTTTTTCGAATGTTTTATTAATTCCCACCATAATTGGCGTTCATTAGCTCCTAAGGAAAGTACAGTTTCTTTTAATATAGGATCAACACTTTCAATAGCTGCTTTGGCTGTACCCATAATGATAGGGACTGCTAAAAGAAATTGAGCTATTATCATAGCCGAGGTTGAATATAATAACCCTAATGCCCCAAATGGCCCGGTTCGTGATAATAATAAATATACTACTAAACCCATAACTACAGGGGGGAATCCCATAAAAGTATTAATCAGATTAGTTACTTCTTTTTTCCCTTTGAACGTTCTTAATCCTATAAATGATCCAATTGGCAGGGCCACTAAAGCTGCTAAAAAAGTTGAAGTTAAGGAAACACGGAATGAAACTTCGATTACTCCCCATACTTCAGAGTCAAATGTAAAAATTAAACGTAATCCCTCTAATATTCCCTCAATAATTTCATTCGACATAATTATGTCTTATTTTTTTTATTCAATTACATAACAAAAAATTAAAAAAAAAATGAATTTTATTAAATTTCATTAAACGGTTAAATCAGTAAATTCTGCTTGAAAAGGTGTCCATATCCCAATTTCATCAGTGGTAGTAGTACAACCAACATCAACATCACAGGTTCCAAAATTCGCATGAAATAAAATTTGGTCATTTTTTCTATATGCATCAATTAAATTTTGTCCATAAGAAGATGTTAAAAAGCCTACAAATCGGCAAGCGGAGAGATATTTAACATGGGGATGTATTATAGGATTAACAGGGATAACACCATAAGGATTAAGTAATAAGTCTTCACCAATAATAGATTCCGCTAATATATCTAAGGAGGTGTAATCTTCATAAAATGAGAGCCATGTACCTCTGTCAACTAATGTATAACCTTCATGTTCGGCATCATCATCCTCATATGTCATTAATAACGTAGCTGCCATGCCTTGTCCTGTTTCTGTATACTTTTCTGGTTGATTTTCCCATCTTACTGCTGCATCCACTCCAATCATAGCCCATAATGCCTTTTCTTTAGAGTGAGTTCCAGAATTATCTCCTCTAGAATAAAAAGTCATATTTCCAGTATCCATTGCATATCTTAATTTTGTCATGACTGTTGTTATATTATCACCCAATTGCAAATTAGCTGGATTAGATTCATGTCCAACTATAATAAAATCATTAAACATAACGCATGCACGATGAATTCCATACGGAATTCCATCAACACCAAGACTGGCGTTAACAAAATCATCTTCTCTTGATCTCGAATGAACCAGAATTACATCCGCATTCCCATCCTTTCCATATTGTATTGCTGTCCCTGTACCTACTGATAACACTTTAATTTGAATCCCAGTTTGTTCAGTGAACTTTGGAAGTAAGTAATCTAATAATCCAGAATCATACGTGGAAGTAGTAGTTGCTAATGTTATTTTTTCAGGATTTTGAGCGTTTAAATAATCTATTGCGAAATATATTCCAATTGAACCACCCGCGATAATTACTAAAGCTAAAATAACGGCTGTTTTATGATCAATTATTAATTGCTTTAATGGTTTTCTTGTTGACATATTTTATCTTCAAATTTTTGTTAGTAGATTTGATATTGAATTAAAATCTTCTTTAAATTTAAACGTTATTACCCTTGGGACATAACGGTCAAAAATCTTTTTCAAGACAAAATAAATGATCAAAAGAGTAGAATTTAATAAAATCTTTAAGATTCGGGGATAGTTGCAGTCCTTTTTCATACAAAGCATGTCATTGCTTACATTTTTTTAAAATAATGATAAAATAAAGAGAATTTAAAAAGAGAACCTAAACAGAAAAAAAAATTATGTTTTAAAATATAAATAATTTTAATTCTTTGAGTACTAAACTTATTTTTTGTCGTTATATTTTAACAAATTTTTAATTTGTAATTAAAGGAGTAAAACGTTAAAATATTATTTTTAGAAAGAACAATTAATATCTAGATTTAAGAGTTAAGATCATCTCAAGTGATAATATCAACTAAAAAAAAGAATAAAATTTTAGAAATTATTATTTTCTCCATTTCCATGCGTAATTTATAACATTTTCTCGACAATTGGAAATACAGCTACCGCAAAGAATGCAATCTGGATCATACATATTACCAGATTGGACCAATTCATTGACATCAAGTCCCATCTCACATACTTTTGAGCATTGTTTACAATTTGTACATTTTTCAGTATCAGCTTCCAAGTGTAAGGAAGGATATTTCAACGCATTTTTGATTTTCGTCCCAATTACTCCTAAAACTCCCATTGGACAGGCATAATTACAGAAAGATCTCTTACCACCTATGATTGTAAAGAGAATTGCTACTGAGCCAATAATTCCAAAATAAAAAATCATTAGTCCAATTGCAAACTCATTCCATGAAATTAATCCAGTAGGATCTTCTGGAGTTGGATAAAATGGATTAAACCCATATTGGTACCCTAAATTTAATATTGGTCCTAAAGCAACAAACACAATCCATATGATAAATAAAACGTATTTGATTTTTCTTCTGTTCTTTTTCTTTGCAGGATCTAATTGCTTAGGTATTGTATCACCTAGCACTTCTTGAGCCGCACCCCATTGACAACCATAAGCACAAAAAGCTCTACCGAAAAACAATGAAGAAGTGAACCAAACAGCAAAGATTATAAAGCTCAATGTAGTATAACCCTCAAAACCTCCCATAATAATGAGAACAGGTGACATCCAATTAAAGGTAATAGGTAAAGCTATTACCCATAAGAACATCAAGAGTTTTCTGAATCTAAATAATTTTGTTTGTTGTCCCATTTTATAGCACTTTCCTTAATTTGTTATATTTTGTATAATCTCTTTTGCCCAAGCTATTGCTTTTTCTTTAGCTTCATCTATCCCATACTTTTTTGGTGATTGAAAGCGAATTTCATCAAGAATATTACTATCTTTTAGAGCCTCCTTAAAGTTTTTCATTGCTTTTACACCATTTCCATCACTACATGTCCAGAGTGCCACATTCTTTCCTGAAAGATTAAATCTTGTTAGAAAAGAACGAATCGGTGGAGAATAAGTCCACGCCCATACTGGACTTCCAATAATAATTAATTCATAGTCAAGTGGATTGATATCAAACTCTTTTAATTTAGGCTTTTTTTTCATTGTGGCTTGAAATCCACCCCAAAAGTATTTCATCCCACTTTCAGCGTTAAGTTCATTCACGGGTTTTAATTCAAGAATATCTGCATTTATGGTCTCTACGATTGTTTCTGCAATGAATTTCGTATTTCCTGTGAGAGAATAATATACAACTAATATTTTAGACATTTTTCATAATTCTCCTTATTTTTATATTTCCCTTGGTTTTAAGCCTTCTCTAATCATATCAAAAGCAAAATCTATGATTTCATCAGATTCCAGATTAAACCTTTTCATTATACTGTCTTTTGCATGCATTAAATCTTCAACCAACCCCCTTGTAAGTGTTGAGAGAACATAACCAATCATGTTAGGACTTTGATCTGCTCGAATTGCCTTAACTTTTACAGCATCATTCATAACCTTAACAAATAGATTTCCATAGTTATTACTTAAATTAAGGTATTCCATTTCAATATTTGAAAGCTTATTTTTAGGTTTTGATGCAATATCAGGAAGTTTTAGAGTGATATCATGAAAAATTGACGCATAATTTGGATAATCCTTCGTAAATTCATAATAAGCATATCCTACAGCCATTAATTGTTTTATCCCTGCCCTTTCTTTTTCTGTAAATTGTTTAGTATATTTTATTATAAGAGAATAAGCTTTGATCCCAATTGCTATATATAACTCATCTTTAGAATTATAATAATTGTATAATGTCCCCTTACTATATTCAGCTTTATTAGCTATTTGCTTCATGGTAGTACTTTCAAATCCTTGAGAGAGAAAAAGTTTTTCTGCAGCCTCAATAATATCTATGCCTCGTTGTTCTTTTTCCCGTTCTCTTCTACTTTTAACAGGACTTATTTTTTTTTGATTTGATGAATTCATAATTTTTCCAAATGCTTTTTTATTGACTTACGTTCATTAAATGACCAAGGGTCATTAATTAATTATATATTATCATAATATTTAAACTTTTGGTCATTAAGTGACCATCGGTCAAAAAGTGAAGAATATCTATAGAATGTCTATATATAAAATAATTTATATGTGTTAGGTTTATTTTCCTCAAACAATGGCAGATACGTTTTCTAATATGAATCTTGAACCTTTTTTTGCTGGTAACTCTTGGTAAATGATGAAAGCAGGCCTGAAACTTATGTTTAAAAAGAAATTTTAAAAAATTGGAAGCTAATTAAGAATTTATTTTGATAAATCGTGATTATTCTTTTTTCTGATAATTACGGAAGTTAATCTACCAATTTGAACTTTCAATGAAAATTTACCTTCGAATTTTTTATACATTAGTCTTAAAAACAATCCATAAATTATGACTGTTATTATGATGAAAATCCAAATATTAAATCTATTTAGTAAGTTAAAAAATAAGAAATAATTTACATTTTGTAATAGAAACAGAGTTAGAGAGTAATAAGAGAAATAAAATAAGAATTTATAGCTTTTCTTGGTGTCAAAAATATTGTTGTCTTCAAGGATTAACAATATTAAAATTATAATTAAGTCTAACCCTAATGTATAAATCAACCACCAGATATTACTATTAATTGTGAGGATTTTTTCAGTAAATAAATTAGGTAGTAGAAACCAAAAGCTTGCGGCTATTAAAATTACACCACATACTAAAAGAGGGGTAACAATTTTGCTTTTAAAAAATTTTTTTCTTTCAGCTTCGATCTCTATATTTGAATAGTCATAGATCATATCTCCTATAACCGTACCTATTAGAAAAAAAGTAAAAAAAGCTAAGATAGGATTTTGGTCAAGAGAATTATATAAGATATAAAAAATTATCCCAAAAAAATCAAATTTTCCCTCGAATTTCACTAAAAATGCTAATACCACTTGATTAACAACCCAGATTATAGCAGCAAAAACAATTCTTATAACTTTTGAAGTTCTGAGAAATGGCCAGGCTAAGAGGAGGGATGCCGCCACTGTTAAAATAATGAACCATTTCCATATTACTAGAGGATCAAGAAATTCGATAGCAACAACACCGTTATAAATTAAACCAAGTCCCATAATTAAAAAGCCTCGAATGATGTACTCTTTTTTAATTGTCTTATAATTATAATTCTCAGCAGTCTTAACTCTCTCAATTCTTTTTTTATAAGAAATCATTGTACTTACTCCTGATATAAATACAAAGCCTGCTGCACCTATAGCTGAAAACAAGGATACATATATATAAAATAACCAATCTTCTATAGCCCACCAATCAATCATATGTCCGACCATAATATAAACCATTCCTAAGCCCCGAAATATATCAATACTCTCTAATCGTTTCATAAGATATTACAATGGATTGTTTTATTGGTTATTCACTATAAAAATTAGCTGAATATTAATATAGAATTTAAGCCTTATATTTGATATTTTCCTTTAAGATTTTGAACTTATAAGTAAAAAATGAAATTATAGAGAATGTCTTGTGAAAGACGATTTTAAATAATCAAAAAAATAAA
>Ga0209635_10003275_pt1 | contig 12601 bp, 9 predicted proteins | sample DeeMarSWOR230_32_FD_187463 | JGI IMG/M metagenome (GOLD analysis project Ga0209635, IMG submission 187463) | Marine sediment microbial communities from White Oak River estuary, North Carolina - WOR-2-30_32 (SPAdes) (version 2) | ecosystem: Environmental > Aquatic > Marine > Intertidal zone >...
AATCCGCCATCGTACACAAGACCATAAGCCTGGGAGTGGCCCACTGTTACTATTCCGAAGTCAAGCCGGCAAGAGTCCAGACCCGGGTCTACCCTACCAACTATGAAAAAGTCGCCACCGACCTCACCATCCTGGCTGATAAAGCCCTGTTCAAGGCAAAGAACACGGGACGAAACAAGGTCGAAATCTCCAAGAAAGCCTTGGAGGTCAGCCGGATCGTCCGCTAAAAAATCTCTTTCAGCTAACATACTCCCAATACTAAATTCCATTGAAAGTCAAATTCTAGCGAATATTTGACAGTATCCAACCTAGCTTACACACTATCATTCAGCAAATATTTTTTCGCTGGATTTTTAACGCGGCGTCTCTTTTAAAACCTTTCCGATGAAAATTACGTAGGCATCTAAAGGGAGTTAGAAACCATGAAATATAAATCAATCATCACAGCTATTGCATTTTTCTTTTTTATTTCAGGAACAATAACCAATAAAGCGGCCCCTCTGACGCAGACCGAAAAAGAAGTGCGAGAAACCGTTCTCGACCGAAAAATCCATATTGAAAAAGACCTGATTCTCGATATTCCGTATGTCCCGTGTTATTGTGACACTTTAAACATCAAAAAGAGTCGAATAAACATCGGGGACTGCGAGCTATATGTAGAGATGGAAGGAAAAGGGATGCCTCTGATTCTCATTCACGGCGGGCCGGGTGCCACACATCATTACTTCCACCCTTTTTTTTCCCAGGCCAGGGATTTCGCCCAAATTATTTATTACGATCAGAGAGGATGTGGGCTTTCAGAATTCAACAAGGGAGCAGGATATTCTGTCGATCAAGCAGTGGATGACCTGGAGTTTCTGCGCAAGGCATTGAATCTTCCCAGATGGATTCTTATGGGGCATTCTTACGGGGGCCTTCTTGCCCAGAGCTACGCTGTTAAATATCCGGAAAGCTTCGCGGGCCTGGTTTTAGTATCCTCTCATCCAGCCTTCCTGCACCTCAGCTTTCTGGGCTTTTCTAAAAGACAGAATGAATATTTGGCAGAGGAAGAGAAGGAGAGGATTCGAGAAATCCATGAACTCTACCTAGCCAAGAAGTTGAGCGTTGAACAGACCTTATATAATGCTTTTTTAAACGGGGACTGGAAGCGACAAAATTTCTATAAACCCTCGAAAGAAAGGCTCTCGCAAATTGCCCTCTATGAATGGAAACATGATGCCGATTTCAATGACGTTATGAGCCGGGATACGCGCAGAATCAATTTGAAGGGCGCTTTTGAAAATTGCCCAATCCCAACACTCATCATAGAAGGCCAATGGGATCTAAGCGCAAGCTTTGATAAGCCTGGTATTTTCCATAAAAACCATCCTCGGTCTCAACTTATAATATTCGAGCAATCGGGCCATAGGCCTTTTGCTGATGAGCCTGAGCGCTTCCTTCAAATCTTGAGAGATTTCTTAGAAAATCTACCCCAGGTTTCAAAAAAAGATCTGGATTCCTGGAAAGAACATCTCCTCAGCCGGAAAAAACCAAAGGATAAGAAGGACTGAGAAGAGCATTCTGCCTAATGTCGTAAAATAGTAAATTAAGCGACATTTCATTAATCACCCACCCCCGTGTTCATCACTCTACTATTTTAATATTTGTGAAAATGTAACCAGTGCTGATGACCCCAACAAGCAGCCTGATCAGAGAAAGAATTAAGGGATGACAGGGAAAATTTCTTGAATCCAGAAGAAGCAGCCTCTCTAATCCCTGCAGGTGCCTGAGCAGGCTTTGACGCAGACTCCGCAGATATGCTGGCCGACGATCCCCTGCCTGCGGAATTCCTTGAGCTTATCGAAGCAGGCCCAGTGGTCGAAATCCTCTCTTTTCTCCTTGATGGCGCCGGCAGGGCAAACCTCAATACATTTCTTGCATTCGCCGCAGTCGCCCTCAAAGGCCCTGTCCGTCTCAAGGGGCATGTCGGTGAGCACCGTGACCAGCCTGAACCTCGCCCCGTACTCAGGATGGACAAGGAGGTTGCTCCTGCCCATCCACCCCAGCCCGGCCAGGTAGCCCACTTTCTTGTGGGAGAGATGCGCTTTCTGGTTCTCCCAGTCGAGCATCTGGGAGGCAGGGATGGGAAGGGCTCTATGGCCGCTCTCCTGGATATGGGTTGCAAGAAGGAAGGCTGCCCTGTCGAGGAAGAAATTGAGCTGGCGGTAGTGGTGAAAATAGAGGGGAGTCGGCCTGTCCTTTATCTCCTCGAGCACACCGCTGATGAGCCTTTTTCCCATCGATATTCCTCTGTCGAAACTATTCCTGACCTCTTCATCCAGGAGGAATTCATTCCTGATTCCGGTGATGTCCGCCACGCCGAACAGGGAGGCCCCGAGGTCCAGGGCGAACCTCCTGAGGCCTTCGGAGTTCTTCTTTTCTGCGCTCATGAAATCCCATTTTACTGACGGCCGTAAGCCCTGTCAATCCAGGTTGAGAAGAACTGGTTCCGGGTCTTACTGACTTCTATTCTTCACAGAGCTCGACAATGATGAGCTCTCTTCATAGACAGTTTTCATGCCTCTCAGCCTGAAGTTTAAGGAAGTAAATAGTATCTTTCAGCAGGAAGGTCTTGATACTGACAAGCTCAAACCTGGCTCCTGTCCTCTCCTATTCTATTCTTTCCTAAATTCTGGACCTATCGGGATCAATCCATACTTCTGGCTGCTCAATTTCTCTATTGGATTGATCAAAAATGACTGCATTTGCTCCGTGTTTTGGCTGCATTTCTGGTTCTTTAATGTGACATAATTAAGGATTTAGCCAGAAAAGCCGTTCACTCATACCGCAGGGAATCGACAGGATTGGCTGAGGCAGCCTTAACGGTTTGAAAACTAATGGTTAATATCGATACCAACAGCGTAAAAACTGCTGAGAGCAGAAACGTCCACAATCCGATTTCTATTCTGTAAGCGAAGTTATTAAGCCACCTAGCCATAATAAAGTAAGCAATTGGCCAGGCAATCAAATTCGAGATTATCACTAACCGAAAGAACTCTTTAGAAATGAGGAGCACTATTCTACTTACTGATGCGCCCAGGACTTTTCTTACCCCAATTTCCTTAGTTCGTTGAGACGTGCTGAAAGAAACCAATCCAAATAATCCCATACAGGCGATAAAGACACTTAACAGAGCAGAATACTTAAAAACTCTGCTCATCTTTTGTTCTGCCTGGTACATTTTTTCCACATTCTCATCAAAGAAAAAGTAATCAAAAGGTCTGCCTGGAATAATATTTTCCCATTGAGTTTTCATGAAATTCAGTGCATCTTTGATGTGATTAGAATTGATCTTTACGGCTATGTATCTAAATTGTCCTTGGTAAATATTCATAATTAAAGGTTCAATCTCTTCATGTAATGAGTGATGGTGAAAATCTTTTACTACCCCGATGACTTCTCCCAATTCAAAGTCAGCTCTCCTTAAGCCTTTATTTGAAAGTTGAATTTTTTTGCCCAGAGGTGCTTCCCAGCCAAGGATTTTAGCTGCAGATTCATTAAGGATATATGCATGTTTATTATCAGATGGAAAGTCTCGAGAAAAACTTCTTCCAGACAATAGTTCGATGCCGTATGTTTTAAGAAAGTCAAAGTCAACGGAGTTCCAGACAAGCTTCATTTCCTCATCACCTGATGCCCCTTCAGCTATTACATCATGTTTAACTCTGATATCGGAAGGAAGAGATTGTGATGCAGTAACGCTGGCAATTGTTGAGCTTTGCAGCCATGCCGTTTTTATTAAATCGTAGCCTTGTACAGTTTGCCAATCTTTCATGGGCACTATTACAACCTGATCTTTCTGGAAGCCGAGGTTTCTCTGTCTTATAAAATGCATTTGATTGAGAATGATCAATGTTCCCAGGATGAGAGTTGTTGATATCGAATACTGGAATATTACCAGAATATGACGAGTTGAAGACCGTTTTGAATCAGGCTCATGTTTTCCTTTCAGGGCTTTGATGGGTTGAAAGCCCGAGAGCACAATCGCAGGATATATCCCAGAGAATAAACCAACAATAACAGTTATGACTAATCCAAAAAATATGAGTCCCCACTCATTGTTCGGAGTTATAGATAAATCTCTATTTATAATTGAATTGAACGCAGGAAGCAGAAGCTCTGCCAGCATGACAGCAAGAGGAAATGCTATTATTGATAAATGCAGCGATTCACCTAAGAATTGAGTTATGAGATTCCTTCGATTTGCTCCTACGACTTTTCTCAAGCCGACTTCCTTTGCTCGATTTTTGGCTCGCGCTGTAGATAGATTGATGTAATTGATACATGCAACCGATAAAACCAGAAAGGCCAAAATTGAAAATAAATAAATATACCTGACGTCACTGTTCGCCTCAATTTCTCCTCTTAGGTGGGAATATAAATGAATGGATGTAAGAGGCTGGAGGTGGAATCTATAATACTCTGCCTCTTTTCCTAAATACCTGGAGAAAGATTCCGATAGCTTTTCAATTAAACCGGAGGCAGATGAACCTTTTCTTAATCGAACATATGTATAAAAGTTGTTCCTCGTTAGAAAATCATCCCAGAATAATTTCTTGCCGCTTACAAGCGGGGCAATAAAGTCACACCGAAAGTGCGAGTTCAGAGGGATATCCTCAATCACAGCTGTTATCTCGAAATCGGATTTTCCGAGGTTTTTTACTGACAGGATTTTTCCAATCGGATCCTCCTGGCCGAAATATTTTTGAGAGATACTTTCTGTTATCACAATAGCGTTTGGACTTTGGAGCGCATTCTTGGGGTCTCCGATTATAAAGTTCCAGGAAAAAACATCGAAAATTGAGGGGTCTGCCAAAAAGAAGTTCTCTTCATAAAAAAATTTATCTCCGCTTGAAACCAGAGCTTTTTCTCTCCAAGAATAAGTAAAAATACGTACGCTCCTTTCTATTTCAATAATCTCATCTTGCAATGGAGAAAAAGCAGAGATATACGCAGTTTTAAATTGCCGGTCCCCTTTTGTATATTCTTCCGTTATTCTATATATTTGATTTGCATTTTGGTGATATCGGTCGTAACCCATTTCATTCAAAACATAAAGAACCATCAAAAAACTACATGCCAATCCGAGTGCTAGCCCCAGGAGATTAATGATTGTATATCCCTTATGTTTTAAAATGTATCGGATGGATGTTTTAAAATAATTTCTAACCATCTCGCTCAACTTTCACAGTACTTAATTGAACACACTTATTTTTATAAGCAAAAAATATGCCAATATTTTCACATGGGCTTTCTAACACCTTTTAAGAACAATCTGTCCATTGTTGAACAATTAATGTTCGTATTCGAACAAAAATACTATTCTCCATATCAATTTTTTAAGTAAGATTATTCAGGAATTGGTCGATTTAAAATCCAGTCTTTCCGTATCGTTCTTCATGATAGAAGAAATCTGCAGAATATTTCGAATTGCCGGAGGATGTACTGCACCTCATCCTGAGGCCGTAGCTCCCAGACTGGTCGGTGAGGTCGATCCAATTGAAAGCTGGGATTTCAGTTCCGTTAACGGGCATGGGGATAGCACCATACGGGATCTCAAAGACCGCCGTGGAGTTTTTCGCAGCCAAAGGGAAAGCTGCGATGTGCGGTTTAATCTCTTTATATAAAAATAATGAGCATGGCACTATTAAACGATCTCTGTGTTCAAAAGGGGGAATACTAGTTCAAACCGTACATCGTGATTATTTCCTGGGCGAGGTTTACGGCAGTTGGATGGTCATAGTTCGATAGAATAACGAAGGTGAAGCCGGTTACAAAATCTATTGCCAGATTAGCGTTTATTCCCGGAGCGCCACCAACAGCCCTGTACATGCCTTTGGGAACAAAAGGATCTCCCGGCTTACCTTCAAAGCGGTTAAACAAGTAATCAGTGTACGGTTTGCTCAGGAGATGATAGTTTCTCAGTGCCTGGCTGTATTTGAGAAGATCTTCGGCTGTGGAATAGCCTCCTCCCGCCGGTGTTCCTCTCGGAGGCATCATATACGTGTTATCCCAGCGATATCCTGTTCCCTCAGCGTCGTTCCTGTTCATGTTGGTGTATCCGACTGCCAGGTTTTCCACCGGCCCATCCTTATGATAGGAATCCGAATTAGCCATGCCCGCCGGAACAAAGATATTCTTTTTCACATAGTCAAAATAATCCTCGCCGGTTACGGCCTCGATAATCGCTCCGGCGACATCGAAACCGGTGTTGCTGTGCTGGAAATTTGTCCCTGGCTCAAAGTCGAGAGGCATGTCCTTGATGAATTCCATATAATCGGATACAGTTCGCAACCTCGAAACCCGGGCCAGATAAGCTTCATTTCCCCAAAAATCTCCCCATCCCGAGCGCATATTGAGAAGATGCCGGATGGTAACCTTGCTTGAGATCTCCGGAGGAAAGATATCCAGATATTTTCCGATAGGATCATCCAGGGATAGTTTCCCCTGTTCCGCCAGTTGAGTGATCGCCACAGCAGTGAAGGATTTGTTAATAGAGCCAAGGTTGAATTTCGTATCCAACCTGTTAGGAACCTTGAAACGTTTGGACGCATACCCATAAGCCCTGTGGAAAAGGAGGCGGCCGTCTCTGGCAATAAGGACAACGCCGGAAAACTCATTGTTTTCCACTTTGGCAGAGATCATCTTGTGAAGCTCCTCAGGATTGACATTTTTTGGTTTTTTCACGGAAATAGTCGAGTCTTTCGCAGCTTTCTCCTTACCGTGTTCCGGGCTTATTCTTTCTTCTTTACCCATGGAAGCGGGACGAGAACCGGGCCGGATCCCCAACCTTGCGATGCGGTGAGGAGGATCATCCTCAACACTTAAGCTGACATTCAGCCAGGCTTTCCTGGATTCGGATTGCAGAGTGAAGCTGATCTGTGTGGCTGTGGATTGAGACACCTCAGCCAATGCCAACTTCCCGAACATGCCCTTGGTCGTGTTGAAGACCTGCATGTGTGCAGCCAGGGGAAAAGCGTCCCTGAAAACAGGTGCGTAATCGTTCTGGACATACTCTTCCGCCGACCGAGAAAATTCGCCATTCAAAAGAGAGACGAACTCCTTTGCCCGGTGTCCGGCAGGAGTGTCGGGAAACTCCACTGATGCAGCTGAAGCAGTCAGTGACAGACAGAGCAGAATAAAAAGAGCACGAATGGATAAATACTTAGGTCTGTTTTTCATGTTAACCTCTCTCAAAAAATTTCTCAGGCTCCATTTGGAAACCAGGGATTATAATAAGAAATAAATCTTGACCTGTCGTCCTTTCCGGAAAAATGGACGCAATTTTTCCTTAACTAGTTATTTATCAATAGGTTAAAAACGTCCATCTTTATGAAAGAGGACTATTAGGGGATGGAATCAGGAAGCTTTGGAATTGTTGCTGACCCGGTAGTCCCTTGGAGTTTTTCCGGTCAGAATCTTGAAGGTCTTGTTGAAGGCGCTCTTGGTCCTGAATCCGGAGCTGTAGGCGATTTCCAGAATAGTCGAGTTGCGGTCCTGGGGATCTGTCAGTCTTTTTTTAACCTCTTCAACGCGGTAGCGGTTGAGAAAATCGAAGAAGGATTTTCCGATTTTGTAGTTAATGATCCAGGACAACTGATGGGAAGGGATATCCAGCCTCTCCGCGAGTGAATTGAGGGATAGCAACTCATCCCGATAGATTTTTTTCACCTCGAAGAGGTAGTCCAGGCTTTTTCTGATCTCTTCGACTCGATCTTCCGGCAAGGGATATTTTTTATCTATTTGTCTGATTTTTATTCTTTTTTTTGCCTGACGAATAAAAATAAAAGCAAGGACGACAAGTAAAACGGTGAATAGGATACCACCCAGAATGTAAATCGGAAGGCGGCTCGATGAGGGCCGGGCTTTTATCACTTGGAATATACCATCATCCAACCGCAGGTCGAGCTCCAGATTTAAAAGTATGAGGTGAAGCGCCCTATCCCATTCTATTCCCGCGAAGCTGTACTTTCTTACTACGTTTAACTGCGGTTCGACCTCGAATTTCAATCCGCTGATAGTCTCGAAACGTTGAAAGATCTCATTGAGATCGACGTTATTGAAATCGAGATCCATAACCTCTCCTGTAAATTCCCGTTTCTTAATGTTCTCCAAAAGCTGTTTAGCGGTCATGGGGCTTTGAGGATGGAGGGGAGAGGGCTTTCCCACGATAAACAGAAAAAGCAGGAAGACAACAGTGACAGACTTGGGTTTCATTTTCAATTAACGCTCAAAATAGAGTTGATCCCAGAATACCATATTTCAAAAACATTTATAATAGTGAAAAAGTTGCCGCCTGGTATTTTTACTGACCCGATACAGCCTTTTTCAGGCTGAATTCGTGAATCTGGTCATACTTTCTTCCCATGACGACCAGGAACTTCAACGAGGATGTCTCATAGACAACTGACCAGATGGTATTTTGCTGAGAGACATCTTTGAGAAGCGCGAGGGCATTTAAAAAAGAGAGTCTATTGGCCTGATTTTCAAGCGTATCCCACACTTTTTTGTATCTCCAGCATGATGTCCGGATGTTTTCAGGGGATAAACCTGTGATGATAAAGTTGGTGGCCACCTGCCATGGATGAGTATTGCGGAGCACCGATATTTTCCGGTCTACAAATTCAACCACAGCCGATTTCCCTGACCTGTCGGTAATGAAATAGTGCAAGGGAGGCCCTCCCTGAAAATCGATATTGAAATTCTTGAGTATGGCGATGGCCTCCTCCACATTCTTCGCGTAATCCAGCATCAGGCGGATGACCAGCAGGCTGCCGACGGTTTGTTTTTGCGGGTCATCGGGTCCGCTTGCAGCCGGCACGGCCATCATACCGACGGCCAATCCCTGTTCGTTCATCCCGTCGAAGGGGAGGCGAGGCGATTGCAACAATCGCCCCGGGTTTTTATCCGGAGCATCGCTCCTTGAATATCCCAGATAGGAGATATCCACCATGGATACGGATGCATACCTGCCCGGAGGGTCCGTAAAAAGGAGAAGGGCCGGATGGTCATACCAATCGAAATTTCTCCCCAGCAGCTGGCCTCCCCGCTCGTTCACCGCTGAGAAACAGGTACAGGCCCATAAAGAGGAATTGCCGGACAGATTCCCATCCTGAATATCCAGAGGAAACGATGCTTTAGGTGCATAATCCGGGAGAGAGTAGTCACCGTAAAAATGCATCACAAACAGGGGAAAATCATCCAGCTTTTCAAGACTCCTGATCGTCTTGATACGATTGGACTCGGGTGCATTATGACCGGCAATGCTTGTGAACGGAGATATTAAAATGAATATTGTTAAAAGTAGGCTCATTGTTCATCCTTAGCGGGGCGACTTTACCGGATCAACAAAAACAGGGGACATTCGTTTTCTCTCTTTTGAAACAACTTCACCATGTCCGCCCACTGATATGCCGGAATAAGACTATCACACTGAAAATCTCATGGTCAACGATGGAAAAAAAGGAAAAAACGTCTGCCATCAGAAGTTCCTGTTCATCGCAAAATGAGAAATACGAATCCCTTTGACCGTTTATCTTCAGGAGGACGGATCCCTATCAGGCTTCAATACTGAATAACCAGTGCTTTTGTCCATCTCAGCGGCCTATTGATTTACACGCAAATATGTGATATACATATTTACGTGATTATGGAGGACATTCATGGATAGACAAAATATCACTCTGTCCCTTCCCAAGGATTTGCTTCAAAAAGCAAAGATTATTGCGGTAAAAAACAATACTTCTCTGAGCGGATTGCTTTGCGATTACATTGCCAGGATCACCAAGGAGGAAGAGTCCTATCAAATTGCTCAGGCAAGGCACCGACGCTTGTTAAAAAAAGGGTATGATTTTGGATTAAAGGGAGAAATTTCCTGGAAGAGAGAGGAACTTCATGAAAGATAAGGTCTTCCTCGATACAAACATCATCGTCTATGCCCATGACTCAAGCAGCGGAGCAAAGCATGCAGTAGCGAGAGATATAATGGATTATTTATGGGAAAACAGAAAAGGAGTCATCAGCGTTCAGGTCCTGCAGGAATTTTTCGTTTGTGTTACCAAAAAAATCGTAAAACCGTTACCTATAAAAAATGCAAGAATGATAATCGAGTATTTATTCAACTGGGATGTCGTCATTAATGATACATACATCACTTTGAAAGCCATCGACCTTCAGGAGAAATACCGGTTTTCATTTTGGGATTCTCTGGTCATTCAGGCAGCTATTCACGGCCAAGCCCACATTCTCTTCAGTGAGGAATTGCCTGACGGTCAAGTTGTAAAGGATTTAAAGATTTTGAATCCCTTTACAACAGAATGGAAAAATTATCTGTGATGATTCAAATTGATTCCTTCAATGGCTCTTCAACCCAGCCAGCCTTTTCCTAGCATCCTCAACTTCAGCCGTGCCAGGGTCAGCGTCTTTCCAGAAGTCAAGGAATCTTTGGTAATGCTCGATGGCCTTGCCACTCAAGCCCTCTTCTTCGTAAATCCTCCCCAGCCAATAGAGGCTTCGGGCATAAATGTCTCCGTAATAGAGCTTTCCCGTGGTCAAGGTTAATATTTTTTCGTACTCTTCCCGGGCCTTCTCCTTGTCTCCTGAATCATAGTAGGCCAAGGCCAGAGGCCCGGCAAAAACGGCCTGATCGCTCGTGAACGGTTCAAGCCCAAGCTCGTAAGGCAGCAGAGAAATGGCTTCTTTGAAATTGGCGATAGCGCTGGAATAGTTCTTTCTCTCCAGCTCGATCAGGCCCAGAAGATGGTGATAGTACCTTATCTCCTTTTTGTTGGCCCCTTTTTCGATTAGTTCCCTGATATCATTGGCTGCGTTCTGAGCCTCCTCAACTGAATGCAGCGCCAGATAAGCTCGGCCCCTGTAATACAGCGCGCGTCTCTGCCACCTCAAATCATCATCTGAGTCGGGAGCGATTTTCAAGGCTATATCGCATTCTTTCAGGACCTCTGCAGGCCGGCCGGATCTAAGATGACTATAGCTCATCCAGATGTGAAAACAAATTCTCCACCAGTTATCCCCAAGTGTTTCTGCCAGCTTCAGCCCTTGCTGATAATGCTGTTGTCCGCTTTCAAGCTTTCCCTGCAAGAGGTTTAAAGTTCCCAACACAATCCTGGCGTACAGATGATATCCGAACTCATCCGTCTCGAGGATCTTGGAATATTCTTCTTCTGCTTTCTCGAAATCTTCCAGGCAGAAATAGACATTGCCCCTAGTTAAGAAAATCCATTTGTTATTTGGATTAAGGGAAAAAGCTTTATCCAATTCAGCCAGGGCAAGCTTATATTCCTCCTGGAGGAAAAAGTTCGTAGCTAGTTCCAGACGGATCACATCGCTCTCACGAACATTTTGAATATACCCCTCAAGAAGCTTGCGGGCAGTCTGATACATGCCTTTAGCTCTGTAGGCCTCACATATATTGATATAGGGAAAAAAAGATTCGTCTTTATACTGAATTTGAACATCAAAACTCGCTATGGCCTTATCCCATTGTTCTGTCGACATGTACAGAATTCCCAGGTTGGTGTTGGCGATGCTGTCGTCAGGATAAAGATTAAGGTGTTTCGTGTAAGCTTCAATAGCCTTATCGTAGGTTAGATCAGATCCCCTGTAGTATTCTGCCTCGATAAGATAACGTTCTCTATCGGATAGGCGGTCTTTAAGCTCAAAAGCTTTCTGGAGATATTTTTCCTCTTCGGAAAACATCATCAGGTTGCTGTAGGACACGGCCATGCTCCTGTAAGCCATGGCAAACTCAGGGTCCAGGGCCAATGCTTTCTCCATCGTCTGAATACTCTTTCGGTACTCACCCTTGTGATGGAGTTCTCTTCCCTGGATATAGTATCTTAGGGCGTCTGGAGAACTAGTGGCGATCTTCCCCACTTCCCTATCGATGTCTGAGGCTATCTCTTCTGCAGAAAGCATAAAATTTGTCTTAATCCGCCTTGTCAGCTCGTCCACCATGGACAGGATGCTCGCTTCCCCTTTCCCATCCACAGACTCCGAGCCCAGAATCTCTCCTGTGTCTGCTTTTTGAAGAACCATATTGATTCGGAAGTTGTCGCCGGCTCTGGACAGGTCTCCCTGGATGATGTGGTTGACTCCTCCCCTCAACGCCACTTTCTCCAGCTCTTCTCTGGAATAGCTTCTCGCTTCCAGGAGGTTCAGCTGCCTGAGGATATTGTAGAGGCTATCCCCGCTCAAGACTTGCAGGTACCTGGACTGGGCAAGGTCAGCAATCAGAAGATCGGAGAGAGCACCCCGCCAGTGGTCGAAACCTTCATCTCCGGTGTTGTTCTTGAAATACATGACCGCAACCGATGGCTTATCTGACGGGATTATGGGAATCGCTTCTTTTTTGGGAAGAAGCTGCCAGATGAGGATCGCCAGAATAACAATGAAAACAACCACAGCGGGGATAAAGAGCTTTCTCAGGCCGAAGATCACAGTTATCTCTCTTGAGGTGATGCGCTTTCTTTCAGGGGCAATCCTTTCTGCAGTGGGAATCCCTTTCTCTATGCTTGAGAGTTCAGAATTTACTTCTCCTGCG
>Ga0209635_10003276_pt1 | contig 12596 bp, 10 predicted proteins | sample DeeMarSWOR230_32_FD_187463 | JGI IMG/M metagenome (GOLD analysis project Ga0209635, IMG submission 187463) | Marine sediment microbial communities from White Oak River estuary, North Carolina - WOR-2-30_32 (SPAdes) (version 2) | ecosystem: Environmental > Aquatic > Marine > Intertidal zone >...
GGGCTCATCGCAGATAATGAGGGATGGCTCAACGCTCAGTGCCCGGGCAATCCCAATCCGCTGCCGCTGTCCCCCGCTAAACTCGTGGGGGTATCGGTCATCCACATTCGGCGGCATTCCAACCATTTCCAGAAGCTCCCCGATCCTCTTCTGCCGCCAAGACCTGCCTCCGTCGCCAAGAGTTCGCAGCCCTTCCTCGATGGACTGACCGACCGTCATCCTAGGATTGAGGGAACCAAAGGGATCCTGAAAGATAATCTGCATCTCCTTCCGTAGGGGCTTTATCTCCTCCGGATGGAGGACGGTGATGTCTTGGTTCCGAAATAGGATCTGCCCCGCATCGGCCTCGATGAGCCTCAGTATCAGCCGACCGACTGTCGTCTTGCCGCAGCCGCTCTCCCCCACAAGCCCCAGTGTTTTTCCCCGAGCAATTTCCAGATCCACCCCATCCACGGCCTTGATCCAGCCGATGATCTTCTGGAGAAACCCCCTCCGCACGGGGAAATATTTCCTCAGACCCGTTACCGAAAGCATGATGTGATTGATCCCTTGATCTGCCATCGCCTTGCCTTGATCTGCAGTTTTAACTCGTGGTGGTTAGCAATGAGGATAAAGGAGTAGTTGGAATAGTGGAGTAATGGGCTTCGGGAATTCTGGAGGAATTTTCTAGAATGTCATGAATTCGTTGAAAAACACAAAACTGCTATTCCAATACTCCATCATTCCACCATTCCATCATTCCAAGATTTCACCATTCCAGTATTCCATGCATTACTTTCCTTTTTTCTCTTTATACGTAATGGGACATCGGGCAAAATGGTCATCGCCGAAATCGCACATCTCCGGAAACTCCGCCTTGCAGCTCTCCTGAACATAGGGACAACGGGGATTGAAAGGACATCCCAGGGGTTTATAGGCGGGGTCAGGAACGGCGCCTGGGATTGAGTAAAGGGGGTCCCCTTTCCTCGAGCGGCTCGGAAGGGACGCCAGAAGTCCCATGGTGTAGGGATGGCAGGGATCGCGGAAGATCTGCTCAACATTGCCGACTTCTGCGAAGATACCGGCATACATGACATGGATCCTATCCGCAATCTCGGCCACCACGCCCAGGTTATGGGTAATATAGAGAAGGGCCATCTGCCTCTTTTCCTTGAGCTCCTTGAAGAGGTGGAGTATCTGGTCTTGAATGGTGACATCAAGGGCCGTCGTCGGTTCATCGGCAATGACGAGGTCCGGCTTGCAAGCCAGGGCCATGGCAATCATGACACGCTGGCGTTGTCCACCACTGAGGTTGTGAGGGTAGTCCTTCGAACGCTCCTCCGGAGATGGGATACCCACGTCGATCAGGAGCTCGATGGCCCTCCGTCGTGCCTCATCTTTGTTCACGGCTTCGTGGGTGATGATAGCCTCCTCGATCTGATCCCCGATGGTAAATACCGGATTGAGGGAGGTCATGGGCTCCTGGAAGATCATGGAGATCTCCCTGCCCCGAATATCTTGGAGCGTCTCTTCGTCGAGGTCCAAGAGGTTTTTTCCCTTGAAGAGGATCTTCCCCCCCGGGATCTCTCCGGGAGGCTGGGGAACCAGCCCGAGGATTGCGAGGGCTGAAACGGTCTTGCCACAGCCGGACTCGCCAACGAGGCAGATGGTCTCACCTTCTTTTACCTCGTAGCTCACGCCGTCTACAGCTCTGGAGACCACCCCATCGCTATGGAAAAAGACCTTGAGATCCTCAACAGAGAGCAGCAGATCATTCCCGAATGACATCGTCCTTGAATCCAACGGTATGAGTTTAATGCCGTTCTTTCAGTTTCGGGTTGAGAACATCCCGCAGTCCCTCACCAAAGAGATTAAAAGCCAACACGACAATGAGCACGGCAAAGCCCGGCACAAAGGTTAACCATGGCGCGTCAAAAATGAAGCTCTTCCCCTTTGACAAAATGTTTCCCCACGTTGCGTGAGGTGGGGGGACACCAAATCCAAGAAAACTCAAGGCTGCCTCTATCAAAATGGCATTCGCAATGCCAATGGTTGCCGAAACCAGAACCGGCGCCATGGCATTGGGAACCATATGCCTGAAAATGATTCGCCAGTTGGATACCCCAAGAGCCCTGGCTGCTGTTATGAAATCCTGCTCACGCAGAGATAGAAACTCTGCCCTCACGAATCGCGCCGCCCCCATCCAGCTGGTCAGCCCGATGACGATCATGATGTTGTATATGCTGGCTGGGAGAAGGGCCACGACGGTAAGAATCAAAAAGAAACTGGGAAAGCAGAGCATGATATCGATCAATCCGATGATCAGAAGGTCCACCGAAAAGAGGTTGACAAAGAGGATAGAAAGCCCGGCCGGAATCCGTTGTCCCCCTCTTTCATTCCAAGGAAACAGTAATAGGAGCGCTACTCCTAGTCCAAATAGAAGGAGGAACAGCCCTTCCCCCGTTTGTCCATACACCAACCCGATGACTCCCCCAATAAGAAGGACCGGAGAAAGGAGGTGCCCCACTTGAATCCGTTTGTTGCCGTAATATCCGGCGATTCCCCCGAGAAATACCCCGATGACCACGGAAATCCCCACCGCGACAAAGCCGACGGTCAGGGAAACCCATGCCCCCTGAAGCATCCGGGAAAAGACGTCACGTCCGAGGTCGTCGGTCCCGAAAAGATAGATCCCAAGCTTTGGCACCTCCTCGGGCTTGAGCGTCTCTAACTTGGGTTTTGCTAGGGGAGGTCGAAGTTTCTCCTGGAGTCTCACTAAAGCAGGATCAAAGATGGGATCTCTTCCACTGGTGAGAAAAACACTCGCTGCAGCGATAATGAAAAAGATGACAAAGATCATCAGCCCAGCCATGGCCAGGCGATTTTTCCTGAAAAGGCCCCAATTCTCTTGAAATAATGTTTTTTTGGGAGCCTCTAACACCCCACCTTCCGAAGGGGTCGGAAAACTTTTCTCATTCACACCTATTTTTCTATTCACACCTATCATAACCGAATCCTCGGATCGACGACCATATAGAGGAGATCAGAAATAAACGTTCCAATCAATACCAGTATGGCAGATATGAAATTGACCGTGAGAATCACTGGATAGTCACGGGCCAGAATTGCCTCATAAGCCATTCGCCCCATTCCCGGCCAGGAAAAAATCGACTCGATAATGACTGACCCCCCGATCAACCCAGGCAGGATCAGACCGAACATGGTCACAAAGGGCAAGAGAGCATTCCTGAGGGCATGCTTATAGTGAACCTTATCGGCCGGCAGGCCCTTAGCCCTCGCCGTGCGAACATAATCCTGGCTTTCCACTTCAAGCATCTGGCTCCGCACATACCGGGACAGCACGGCAATGCCACCCGCTGCTCCAAGAATCGAGGGCAGCAGGAGATGCCACACCCGATCCATCAAGAATTGCCAACCCTTTGATGAAAGGCCGAAGGTTTCCATGCCGATAACAGGCACGTGGAAATGACTTACCACAAAGATGATCAGTATGTAGGCGAAAAAGAATCCGGGAATGGATATAAGGAGATAGGCGAAAAATGTTGTAGTACGGTCATAGAGACCCCCCCGCCTAATAGCGGCAGGAATCCCAACGGGAAACGAGAGAGTCCAGGTTATCAGCGTTCCCAGGATGAACAGGGGAAGGCTATTGAGAAATCGCTCGTAAATCTTCCCCAGGACCGGGCGGCTATCCTTCCAGGAAACGCTTTTCCCGGTTAAGAGATCCCGGTAAAATATATAGTATTGTTTATAGAGAGGCTCGTCCAGGTGGAATTGCTCGCGGAATCGCTCTAAAACTTCCTGGGTAAATTTGGGGTTCAGGGGGTCAATCTGGCTCGGTTCTCCTGGGGCAAGGTGAATGATGAGAAAGGAGATTACCGACACGAAAAAAAGCGTAACGATCTTTTGAATGAGGCTTCGACCAAGAAAAGCGAGCATCCCTCAACCCTCCAGATCAAAGCGAGGAACCTCGGTAAGTTTGATCCACTTATTGAAATGAAACGTATAACTGCCTATTTTGGTAGGTCTAATCCGGCTATACCTCACCGTGCCATCGGGATCGACCTCCCTGATAACGATCCGCTTGTCCAAGACGGCGGTCCACTTGCCCACAAAGAGAAAGGTATATGGTTGCTCCTCGGCGATAATCTTATGGAGGAGGTGGCAATACGCCACCTGCCTCTTATGATCGTATTCCTGCCGAATCTTAATGATAAGATCGTCGGCCTCCTGATTCTTGAAGTTAACGAAGTTGAGCTGATTAGGCCCTGTCTGGCTCGAGTGCCAGATCTGGTAAAGGTCCGGGTCAATCCCCATCCCCCAACCCAACACCAGTGCATCGAAATCGAATTTATTTACCCTCTCCTGGATAAAAACCGCCCATTCCAGAACATCAGTCCTTACGTCGATGCCGATCTGTTTCCAGGAATCCTGGGCAATGGCGAGGACGTCCTCACGAATGGGATTTGCTTGGTTTGTGATTAAGGTAAACTGGAGGCGTTTACCGTTCTTTTCGAGCCAGCCATCAGTACCTCGTATCCATCCCGCTTCAGCCAGCAGTCGGAGGGCACCTTCGGGATCATAAGGGAGCGGCTCAATGGCTTGATTATAAAAGTCAGTTTGCTTTGGGAAAGGGCCGGTTATTCGCTCCCCCTGACCGTAGAGCACGTATGTAATGATCTTGTCCACATCGATAGCCATCCCCAGAGCCTTTCGGACCCGACGATCCTTGAAGGGTTCTCTTCGCATGTTATAGCCAATATAGGTGTACCCAAGGGAGAGCCCGGTAAAGCTCTGATAGGTCGGATCCTTCCTCAGGCGTTCAACCTGATGGGGTCGAGCACCATAGCTGTCAACTGTCCCGGCGTAGAACTCCATCTCCTGAGTCAGGAGGTCCGGCACGATCCGAAAGGTGTACTTCTTATAGTTAGGTGGTCCCTCCCAGTAGTCCTCAAAGCGATCGAGCACAATGTATTGGTCGCTCTTCCATTCGCGAAAACGGAAGGGACCACATCCGATTGGCCTCCGGGCGAGCTCACTCTGGCGGAGGGAGAATGTTTCCGGGTCCATCCCTCGGCGTTGTGCCTCCTCGCGAAGTGCGCTGGCATTCAATAGGTGAGCCGGCAGAATCCCCATGGCCCAGGTGTTGAAGGCAGGGGAATAGAGATCCTTATAGACGATGCGCACGGTCAGGGGATCGAGAATCTCTACCGCTTTGACGGGTTCGTAATCCGCAATCCGGGGAGATAGGTTGCGGGGGTTCATAATCGCCTCATAGGTGAATTTCACGTCGTATGCATCAAAAACGTGCCCGTCGTGGAACTGCACATTGGGCCTCAGATGAAATACGATCACCGGATTATGTTCCATTGCTGGAAGGAGTTCTCTCCCATAGGCGACCCTCTTTCGGGAAAAGGCCTCTGGATGGACCCCGATGAATCGCTTCCCGTCAAAGGAGGAGAAGTATTCCCTTCCCAAAATCTCTGAGAGGTGGATAAAAAGATCTTGGTCTACCTCCTTGAGGACCATACGGATCCTGGGAGGAGCACGTACCCGAATCTTCACCGCGATCTTATCCTCCCCAGCGCCCTTCTCCTGCTTTGAGACCTCAAAGGTCTTGGCCGGAAGGACCTCAATCTTCTCGATGTTGGCCAGGGATCTCGAAATAGGATCATCCCACTGGTTTCTGGTCCTGATGGCCTCGCGAAGGAATCTTGCCACCCCTTCTGCATCGGCCCTCCCCAGGTTGGGAATCCAGGCATCATTGTTGACGTAGAAATACGCTTCCTCGAAGATCTCCCAGTGGGTTGCCAGGCGTCCCCTGAAATTGAGATCTTCGTCGCGGTCGATGAGGCCTTCAAACACCTTGGATTCAATGCCAGAGCTAGCGCTGTCCGCTGAGAGAATGGGGTTCAGTATCTGGGCATCCCCGATGGAGGCATCGATGTATTCACTGAGTCGTTCGGGATTGCCCCAGGTCTGCTCCTCATAGCTTGGTACCCAGATGTAGGACTGGAGAAGAAAGAGGATTAAAAGCGTTGGAACAGCTATGAGTATCCATCGCATAGTAGGGACTTCCCTCCCTTTATCGTGGGGCGATCATAACGGAATACCCCATGTTAGCCAGTCTTGCGGCCATGTCGTAAGCCATTTCCCTGGTGGGGAAGCGGCCAACCCTCACTCGGTAATAGCGGGTTTCCGGGGTGTCAAACACGGATATGTAGACATTTCGTATTTCCCTCCCCAAGGCCTTGCTCAGATTCACCGCATTGCCCCTATCGGAGAAAGACCCCACTTGGAGGGTAAAACCCCTACCGGAACCCATGGCCTCCCGTGTAACGATATGGGTCTTTCTTTTCAAGACCACCACCTTCACCCTGGCTGTCCCCTTTTTCACCATATCGATGCTCCTGGCAGCGGCATAGGATAGGTCTATGATCCTTCCCTTCACGAATGGGCCTCGGTCGTTTATCTTAACCTCGACGGATCTTTTGTTCTCAAGGTTTGTCACCATGACATAGGTCCCCAGGGGTAACGTCTTGTGGGCAGCAGTCAATTGAAACATGTCATAGATCTCACCGCTCGCCGTGGGGTTCCCGTGGAATTTCTTCCCGTACCATGAGGCGATTCCGTATTGAACCATTCCCGTGCCGCTCCGGTACTCATAGCGGATTTCGGCCCTTTTGAGGGTGCAGGACGAGACCAGAATCCCGAACATGGTTAACAGAAGGTATCGTTTGATTTTGAATCGCTTCATCACCTTGGCCTATGACAGTGGGAGGGTTCGATATGATATCTCATCCAGATGTGTTCCGTTTATGAGAATGAGACTTCCCCTTGGCTGTCCCTCATCGACCTCGATTTGAATGTCACGTAAGCCAAATCTCTTCTTTAATTGATAGAGGTTTTCGTTCTTTTGCCCGCGGATGTTGGAGAGGTCAGAGGGCGAAACCCTGGCGCGAAGGATTGGGGATAGCTGGCTTTTCCCCATGAGACAAGAGGCCATATCGTAAAAGAGGGAGGATTCCACGAGATGGCCAAAGGCGGGATGGTATGGGCCCGCAACAACACAATCCTTCGTCTCAAGTTCAGGGCTCGATTGTAATCCAAGGCGAATAACGGGAATCCCCGCCCTAGTGAATTTCAGAAAGGCCCTCCTACAGAGGTCAAGGGCTATATTCAAGGATAACGGCCTATACCGACCGGAGCGATACCACTTTTCCAGAAGCGTCCCCTTCAGCACCAATGTGGGATAGATCCTGGTGAAATGGGGCTTTAGATGAATTACTCGATCTACCGTTTGTCCATTTCTTCGGGCATTATCCCCGGGCAGGCCGGCCATGATCTGGATGCCCACCTCAAAACCACCGCCATGGAGTAATTCGGCAGCCCTAAGGACATCATCGGTGGTATGGCCCCTCTTTGAGCATCGGAGCACTTCATTCACCATCGATTGGACCCCGAGCTCCACGGTTTTAACCCCGTACTCCTTGAGGAGGTCCAGGGTTTGGGGGTCGATGTAATCCGGACGGGTAGAGACCCTTACCGAATCGATTAATCCCCTTCGAATAAGAGGCTGGATAGCCGAGAGGAGATGAATCTGCACCTTCTTCTCCATTCCGGTAAAGCTTCCTCCGTAGAAGGCGATTTCTCTCCGGGGACGATTCCCTCGCTGAGCCCTCAGTTGGCCATCGGCAGACCCCCCGGAAGCTGGAGGAAGGCGCTCTGAGCACAAAGATATGCGGTGTTGCGATGCTTCAGTGATGCGGTCCTGCGGTCCGTATTCTCGTTTACCTACGTGTGCAGTTAAGCGAACTTGAGAATGGTCGAAAAAATCTTTTGAGCAGCGAAGAACAACTTTTTTTGAAATGTCATTGATGATTTGGATGATGGAGCCCAGTGAGCTTTTGGGGCTGAATCCGGTTATGGAGGTTTGATTGCAGAACACACATTGGTGCGGGCATCCCATATGGGGGACGAAAATGGGTATGATGCAGTGCCTTTGGGAAGAATCGTATACCCTCGTCATGGTTCCTCTCCGGAGATCCTCTTCAAGGCTTCCTGAGCCGCATTCTGTTCGGCTTCCTTCTTATTTTTGCCTATGCCATAGCCATAGGGGCGACCATCGATGAAGATTTCGGCTCCAAAGGTCTTATCGTGCTGCGGCCCCTTCAGCTCGGATAATCGATATCGGGGGGGGGATCCAAAGCGCCTCTGGCAGATCTGCTGAACCCTGGTTTTAAAATCACCGTCATCGGTCAATCCACGATCGAGCAAAGGCCCAAATTGCTTCTCAACGACCCCGAATGCCTTTTCGAAACCACCGTCGAGATAGATGGCGCCGATCAGGGCTTCATAGGCATCGGAAATTACCGAACTCTTCTCCCTTCCCCCCCTCAGGGATTCCCCTCTTCCCAAGAGCAAATATTTGTTGATCCCGAGATCTTTCGATACTCTGGCCAGGGATTTCTCGTTGACAAGGGAAGCCCGTAGCCGCGTTAACTCCCCCTCATGGCAACGGGGAAACCGCCCCATAGTGAGGTGACTGATGATTGCATTGAGGACGGAATCTCCCAGAAATTCAAGCCTTTCGTTGTTCCTTGATGTTCCGCACGAGCTTTCATTAGCGTAAGAGCTGTGGGTCAATGCCTCGTTGAGCAGGTCAGGGTCATTGAACTGATAGGAGATTTCCTCTTGGAGTGTGGATAACGATTCCCGTCTATCCCTTCCCATTGCCCCTCTATCCCTTTCCATTGCCCCTCTATCCCTTTCCATTGCCCCAGTTGGCTCTGTCATTTCGCCTCCCACCCTGAGATATTTCCCACTACACGCCCCAATACCCTTCCATCCTCAAGGCCCGTGGCCAATACCCTGATCTCCCGGTTTATCAAGTCATCTTCTCCCTCGATGAGGACCGGGATGTAATTCCTCGAATATCCCTTGAGCCTCCCGGTGCGCTTGTCTCGCTTTCCCTCAATGAGAACCTCCAACTCCTGACCGAGAAATCGCCCATGAAAAGCCGCCCTTTTCCTTCTTCCCAGGGCCCGTAAGGCCTCACATCGCCCTTTCTTTGTTAGCGAATCGACCTGATGCCTGAGCCCGTAAGCCTCAGTGCCCTTCCGCCTGGAGTAAGGAAAGACGTGGAGGTAACCGATGTCCAATTCCTCCAAGAGCTCATAGGTCTTCATGTACTGTTTTTCCCCCTCCCCGGGGAAACCGACGATGACATCTACCCCGATATTGATTTCCGGGATACGATGGATGAGGGTTTGGACGAGGTCGGCGAAGAAGGTCCCATCGTAACTGCGGTTCATTCGCCGGAGAATATCATCATCGCCGCTTTGCATGGGTATGTGAAGATGGTGGCACACTCTGGGGGAGGAGGCGATGGATTGAATCAAATCCGGGCGAAAATCGTCGGGTTCAATGGAGCTCAGCCTCATCCTTTGGGGCGCCGGAATGCCATTGGTTTCCCTGCAAAGTTCGGCCAATGATGTCGGTGGGGAAAGGTCGGAGCCATATACACCCAGATGGATTCCCGTCAACACCACCTCCTTGAACCCCCTCTTTTCCAGCATGTGAAGATGATGGATTACCCTAAGGGGATTGAGGCTTCGGCTCCTACCCCGTGCCCGGGGAATGATGCAATAGGCGCATGAGGCATTGCATCCATCTTGAATCTTGAGCAGGGCCCGGGTGTGTCGAGAAAACCGGCCTATGTCGGGCTCCCCGAGCTCTTTCTCCCTCTCGATATCGCCAACGCTAGCCATTGAGGAGGAACCCATGAGGGGATTTTTAAGAATATCCGCAATAGAGGCCTTTTCCCCGTTTCCCAAGACCAACCCTACCCCCTCTACCCCATGGACCTCCTCGGGATAAGCCTGGGCGTAGCAACCCGTGACCACAATCAGGGACGATGGGTTGAGGCGATGGGCCCTCCTGATCAATTGCCGGGATTGGTAGTCGGCCCTATGGGTAACGGTGCACGTGTTGATAATATAGATATCGGCCCGTTGGGGAAAGGGAATGATTTCAAATCCACACCTCTCAAGGGATGCCCCCATCACCTCGGAGTCGAATTGATTTACCTTACATCCCAGGGTGGTAATGGCTATGGTTTCGGTCATCTATGTTTCACCCCTCAGGAGTCCAAACGAGCCAGTTCCAATTCTCCTCGCATTCCCATGACTTCTCCCAGGATGATCAGAACTCCGATGACGCCCTCGACCTGGCTCCCGTAGTTCAACCCCCTTTCGATGTCCCCCTTTCCCTTGATGAGATTTCCGATGGAGGTAGCCGCTGCATCCGCCAGTGCTGCGGACTTGGAGAGGACACAAACGGCATCCGCCCTTCCGAAGCTCATCGAATGGCCTACCGTGCCGGAGGAGGAACAGACCCCCAAGGGGGTATCCCCAGGCTTGATCCTCAAGCCAACCTTGAGGCTCAGGGGAGATTTTCCTGCGAAGATCCCAACGACCCTTTCCTTGGAGGAAGCGATAAAGATATCTCCGCCGTTTTCGCAGATGACCTCCGGGGAGAAGGAGATGAGGTCCTTACCCACGAATTCCGCGATGGCCCCAGCAACGCTTGCCATGGGGCCCACATTGGCCAATCGAGAGGCTTTGAGCATCTCCTTCACGATCTTCGGTGCATGGGGCTCATTCCCCATCGGCGTTAGGCTCGTCAGGAATTCGGGGTGATTTCGTATATATTCCTCAATCTGCCAGCGATACCTGATTACGGCTTCCCTGGTCTCCGATTCTAACTTTCGTTGCGCCAAGAGGAAGAGATCCGTTTCCCTTATCGTTACCCGAAATGGGGTGAGGTCTTCTGTTTTGATGAGGTTGTGGTATGTCCTTGCTTCAAACATGGGGATTTCATGCTATTCTACCAGTAGTGTTCGACCATGGTCTCGGCGATTTGAACCGCGTTGAGGGCTGCTCCCTTGCGAATGTTGTCGGAGACAATCCACATATCGATCCCCTTTTCGATGGATGCATCCTCCCTGATCCTCCCCACGAAAGTGTCATCCTTACCGGTTGCATAAATGGCCAAGGGATACTCATTCTTCTGTGGATTATCGACGACGATGACGCCAGGTGCCCGGGCGAGGATGTCCCTCACTTCACCTGGGGAGATCTTTTTCATGGTCTCGATATTGACCGATTCCGAATGGCTATAGAACACGGGCACCCTTACGGTGGTGGCTGTAATCGCGATCGATTCGTCCTCCATGATCTTCTTGGTCTCGTTGATCATCTTCAGTTCCTCTTTCGTGTAGCCATTTTCCGAGAAGACGTCGATATGGGGAAGGCAATTGAAGGCGATCTGATGAGGATAAACCTTGCTTTTGACCTCCCCCTGGTTAAATATGGCCAAGGTCTGCTTCTCCAATTCGCGGATCGCCTCCTTGCCCGTTCCCGAAACGGATTGATAGGTGGATACGACCACCCTCTTTATCGTGGCTACATCGTGGATTGGTTTGAGGACCACCACCATCTGAATGGTTGAACAATTGGGGTTAGCTATTATCCCCTTATGGGTATAGTCCGCTATAGCATGGGGATTAACCTCGGGAACGACAAGGGGGACCTCCGGGTCCATCCTGAAGGCACTGGTATTATCGATCACGACACAGCCCTCCTCGGAGGCGATGGGGGCGAACTTCTGGCTTACAGGCCCACCAGCGGAAAAGAGGCCGATCTCCATATCCTTGAAGGAATCCTCCCGGAGCACCTGAACCTTCAGTTCTTTTCCCTTGAATTCCAGGGTACTCCCCGCCGTCCTTTCCGAGGCCAGAAGCGTGAGATCCCTCACGGGAAAATTCCGCTCTTCCAATACCTTCATCATCTCCTGGCCAACCACCCCGGTTGCGCCAACGACACAGACGCGATAGCCATCTCCTTTCATGACGGACCCCTAAGGAAAATGTTTGCAATAAGAGGGTGCCCAATGGACACCCTCGCCCGAATCTATCACCGTATGTTATTAATTACTTAGTGTAATTTTTCATAATTGTCAATACCCTTGGAGGGGAAATGCCCACCATCATTCCATGACGATCACTTTGCTGGTCCCATGAGCAGATCGAGGAGGAGTCGTCTGAAATGATTCCCTTTGGTGATCTTGAGGCCGATTCCCAGGCTCACAATGGGGAAATCCCTCCCTATCACCCCGCTCAACTTTATCGCATCCTTCTCCGTTGTCAGGATGCATTCAGCCTTGTTCATGGCCCTTTGAATGATGGGAATATCTCGCCCTGAATAGACATGGTGGTCGGGGAAGAGGATCTCTTCCTCAACCTTCGCCCCTGCAAACTCCAAGAGGCGGCGAAAATAGGCGGGATTAGCGATTCCAGACAGGGCTGCAACATGCCTTTCCTTGATATATTCTATGGGCAGTCGTTTACCCCGATTCAAATCGGTGAGGTAATCGGGGCTATAGTTGCTGTGGAAGATAACGGCGTCACGTTTATGGCACTTTATACGCTCCTCCAGTGCCCCACAATTACGGTGATTTTCAACTTTGGTCATGATAAAGAGATCGGCTCGGCTCAGGTGAGCGAGGGGCTCCCTCAAGGGCCCCCCGGGGAACAG
>Ga0209635_10003278_pt1 | contig 12593 bp, 8 predicted proteins | sample DeeMarSWOR230_32_FD_187463 | JGI IMG/M metagenome (GOLD analysis project Ga0209635, IMG submission 187463) | Marine sediment microbial communities from White Oak River estuary, North Carolina - WOR-2-30_32 (SPAdes) (version 2) | ecosystem: Environmental > Aquatic > Marine > Intertidal zone >...
CTGAGCAAGGTGAGCCGTTGTTCCAAGGGGATCGTATGGTCATCTGGAATAATTGCCTGCACATTTTTATGCGTGGCATTGAAGTGCAAAATATACTGCTTAACTCGCTCTGCGATAGCGAGAATGTCCTCCTGGGCGGTTTTTTCAATTTTGATCTTAACCGCATTGCGGGCATTGTAGTAGACCTTATCAGGTATATCCTCCCATTTTTCTTTTACGTGAGCGATGTCCTTGAGGCGAATCACTGTCCCATCAGGATTACCACGCACTACCAGGCCATACAGCTGCTTTGCATAGTACTTCCGTCCCCAGGTACGGATCAGGATCTCTTCTTCCGGGGTTTCTATCTTGCCACCGGAGATATTAATGTTTGTAGTAGCTACTGCTTGTGCAATTTCATCAAAGGTCAGCAGATAGCGGCGCAGATCTGCTTCCGCTACTTCAATAGAAAATTCAAGACGGGGAAGTCCCGAGATCGTGACCTGTGATATTTCCTGCATTGCCAGTAGCTCATCCCGCATCTCATCAGCTAAATATTTCAAGTTAAATAAGTCGGTATCACCAAGCAACACAATAGACATGACATCATCACGATATCTATGCTCATAGATGACCGGCTTTTCACTGTTTTTGGGAAAGGAGCTGATGCGGTCAACTGCGTTCTTGACATCCTGCAAGACTTTATCAACATCCTCTCCTTTCATCACCTCGACGGTCACCCGGGCAGTATTTTCTCTCGACACGGAGGTGATACGCTCAATACCCTCAATGCCCTCAATGTTCTCCTCGATTTTCAAAACCACCCCTTCTTCGACCTCCTCGGGCGAGCCGCCAATGAACTCTACCTCAATGATGATCATATCCGGCGGTATCTCAGGAAAAAATGAGTATTTCATTCCATACCAACACAAAAGGCCAAACCCTATGATGCTCAGCATCAGCACATTAGTCCAGATAGGATAGCGGATAAAGAATGCGACTGCCTTTTTCATCAGCTCTTATCCCCTGTGTTGTTTTGTTTCGGTTGGACGAACATTCCTGGGGCAATCCCCTGCAGCATCTCCACTACCAGCAGGTCACCATCTGCAAGGCCACCGTTTACAATGACATAATCAGGCTGCCGGCGGACAACCTGTACTTGTCGGTAGGAGAGTCTGTCCTTTTCTACCACATAGACAAATTCCTGTTCATACAGCGCCTCACGGGGCACACTACAGGCATGGTGAATCACCTTGCCGTGTATAGTTGCTTTTAAAAACACACCGTCATACAGATTTTCATCTCCCGATTGATCAACTGCGATATAGATCTGTACTGTTTGGGTACGTGTATCTATGGTCTTGCCAATCCGGCGGATTTTCCCCGTCCAGGTACCCACTATTTCAGATGAGGTCAATGTAACTGGTTTACTACGGTCAATCCATTGGATGTCCTCGGCCGGAACCGGCATTTCAGCCTCAAGGTTTTCCAAGTTGATGATTTCTCCCAGGCGGGTGCCGGGGCGAGCATTCGATCCGACCCGCAGATCGGCAGTAATTATTGAGCCATCAAAGGGAGCATAGAAAAAGTGTTTCTCATAAAGAATTTCCAAATCTCGTATGGTAAAGTAAATCTTGTAGACATTGAAGCGTGAAAGGTAGAGCTTGATTTTCTGGTTAGCAGCCTTCGGCAGCTCTGGAATTCGCCTATCAAAACGGCAGTTATTAAAATAATCTTGCCAGACCGGGAATTCTTCCGGGAAGTCAACCTTTATTTCCGGCAGTACTGAGGCAAGCGCGGTCAGCAGCTCACTTTTGGCCGTGTTGATATCCAGCTTAATCTGTCGGGTATCAATTTTAACCAGCAAGTCACCTTTCTTAAATGACTGGCCGGGACGAAACGGAAGGTGACCACGCTCGATCGTTCCATCAACCTCGCTGTATAAAATAACGGGTTGGGAGGAAGCCAGGCGGCCATAGGCAATAACACCTGCAGGCACATCACCCAGGGCTATGGTCCGTGTTTCTACGATTTTTGCGATTGGCTTGGGATCCTCCTTGGGTGGAGGTGTTTTAAAGCTTGACAGGAATTGCATGGCAACAAAACCAGCTGCCAGGATAAAAATAGGTAGTATAAGGAGTATTTTACGTTGCACGCTATTTCCTCTCTTTGTTTTCTGATGCAAGCTGTTTAATGGCATTTAGTGAAAACTGTGTTATGTGATCTGAGAGTTTTTCAATGCCCGCCATATCATACTTTTGTTTCGGATTCAGCTTAAGAATAACAGGCCGGGCAAATCGGTAATACAAGCACTGGCCTGTAATACTTAAACAACACCTGCGCACTAGTTCATCCTCAGCACCTTCTCCCAGCAGGTCCTTTACTATAGAATACAGTTGTTGAAAGCGTGGTTTAATCATATCTTCAATGACGATAGTGAGGGCACTGGTCGGCGAGACCATTTCCCGACTCATAATCATCTCTCTCCAATTAGACCGTTCCTTGGTAAGAATAGTTAACAATATCGCTTGAATAAAGGCTTTTAACTTTTCTTCAGGCTTTTTATTTTCTCCTAATTTAAACCTGGGATAAGCATTTTCAACAGAAAGACCGAAAATGTGTTTGCATACCTCTTCATAAAGATTCTCTTTACTGCTAAAATAGTAATTTACCGCTGCAATATTTACTTGTGCCTGTTGACAGATGTCTCGTATGGTGGTGTTAAGGAAGCCCCGTTCGGCAAAGATTCCGCATGCAGCTTGGAGAATTCTTTCTCTGGTCTCCCTATGCTCATTCTCTTGTTTGTTCATAGTAATCAACCCCTCTTTTGCATTAAAACTAGCGTTTTAAACATTATTTTAAAACATTTGTTTTATTTTGTCAAGGCCCAAAATGGTTCTTTTATGCCATGAGTCTCAAAAAAAGTGAGAAATGTGAATGCAATTAGGGTATTATAGCACTCAGGAGAGGTTTACGGATGGTTTTTTAATTAATGGGCTTAAACCACTACCTCTGGTAGTGGTCATTTGACTATTTTTGATATACCTATTGAGAGGGACCAAATGCTTTTGATTTATTAGCATGGGTCAAATGGATATTCAAAATAAATAAAGACTAAATTTTTGGTGAGTTGTCTATGATGAACTTAGGATTAATTTAATTAATGTAGTGATACCATATAGTAGGAACCTCCGGCATTTTACCGAGGGGCTATCTAGGGGAAGAATGGCAATATGATTTATTATTTTACATTATTCTGTGAATGCCTTTCTCTGCATGGAGGTTAGAAACAATATTAATTGCTGAAAAAATCCAATATGTTGTTGTTTGCACCGACATTTGAGAAGTGTAACATACGTGCCATATTAGAAGTTCACCTACGCTTAAAATTATCGTAAGATTCATTTAGTAATATTCACTTGTCAGATAAAGTCAAAATCTTTTTGCATAGCTGTCAAGTCAAATCCAGACTTTTACAATTAATATATAACTATTACAGAGATATATACATTGTTTTATTAGATAATATTAAATCACATCAGAACAAATAAGAGGACGGAGATCTAATGATTTCTATAAAGAGTAATCTGTTTTTTAGTAGATATTTCAACATTTTCATGTTAAAGAAAGGTTTTTGTGCTGATATCATAACCGTCTGTTTCTACGGTTATGGCACCGTCTCGATCTGTTCTGAAGATCTGACAGCCTTGTTCTTGATATCTTTTTATAACTTTTTTGCTGGGGAGATGGAAGATATTTTTAAAACCAAGACTGAATATGGCAATCTGTGGCTGTACCTGGTTAATGAACTCTTGTGAGCTTGAGGTTTTACTGCCGTGATGGGGGACTTTAAGGATGGTGCTCTTAAGATTGGGTGACGTATTTATTAATTCTCTTTCTTCTTCTTGGTAAATATCTCCAGTAAAGAGCATGCTGATGTCCTTGTAGGTAAGTTTTATTACGAGTGAATGATTGTTGGCTCTAGAAAGATTATCGTACCAGGGAAGCTTTGGAGGGTGGAGAAATTCAACTAAGACGTCTTTAATCTTTCGATCAGGATGCTCCCTGTTTATGATAAGCTTCTTTATTCTTTTTTCTGCGATAGTTCTCTCAAATTCTTCAAAAGGCTCTGTATATGTTCTCTCCCCATTGCTCCAGACTTCCTCTACCTTAAAATTTTTGGCAATGAATACCAGTCCATTTAAATGGTCGGATTGGGGATGGGATAGTACCAGATAGTCTATGTGCGTGATCTTTTTCTTCCAGAGCAGTGGTGCAACTACCTTTTCACCCACATCAAAGCTGTTATCATAAAACCCACCTCCATCAATGAGCATGGTTGAACCTTTGGGGAGCTGGACAAGTGTTGATTCACCTTGACCAACATCTATGGAGGTGATTCGTAGGAGTGGACTCACACTATTATTATAGTACCAAAAACCCTGATTGAAGATGAAGAGTATGGTAACGAGTGCGATACCATATCGTGCTTTTTTTGATTTCTTGATATTAACCAGGAGAACCACTGCCAGATAGAACAGAGCGATTTCAAGCAGGGTAGGGGTGGCACTTCGATAATCTGCATAGGGGAATTGATTGAAAAGTTCTACTATAGAGGTAGTTAACATAATAAGCGGCTGCATAGTATATACTATGAGGATGGCTACGGGTTGATAAAGAAATAATAGAAGGCTTGCGAGAAGACCTAAGGGGACGATCAGGAAGCCTATCAGAGGGATGATAATTACATTGGTCAAAATGCCCCAGGGGGTGATGCGGTGAAAATAGAAAGCAGCAAGCGGGGCAGTTCCTATGATTGCTGAGGTGGTCACCAAGAGGAAGAGGGCAATTCTTGTAAGGATTTTTTTCCACCAGCCAGGTGGTAGTTCCAGAGGATCTTTTTGTTGCTTAAACAAGGGGGCTGAAAATCGTGGTGTGAGATAAAGTATGGCTATAACTGAAATGAATGAGAGTTGAAAAGAGATATCAAAAAGTGAAGAAGGTGAAAAGATGAGGATGAGAAAGGCTGCCAGGGCAACGGTATTCCATATGTCTTCCTCTCTATCGATAATGATAGCTATGAGGTAGGCAGTAACCATAATGGTTGCCCTTATAGTTGCTATGCCATGTCCTGCGATAAAGCAATAGGTGATTACCGGTATCAATGTAATGAGAGCGGACACTTTGGAGATATTGGTTAAGAGGATTAATCGGGTAGAACATTTAAGGATGTTTTTTATCAGAAAGAAACACACCAGTGCGATGATACCGATATGTAAACCTGAGATGGCGAGGATATGGGCTATCCCAAGGGCTGAAAACTTTTCCCTCAATTCTTTTGATATCTCATCTTTTTCACCTAGGATTAATGCCTTGGCAATTTCTGCAGCAGGAGATTGAAGGTGAATAGTCAAAAATGCTCTTATTTGTGTCCGATAGTTTTCCACTTGTTTTATGAGAGGATTGAGGCTGGTTTCACCTACCTTTACTATTTCTCTTCCGTCTCTGAGATAGGCAGTGACCAGGATTTCCTTAAGAGCGAGGTAGGTACGGTAATTAAATCTCCCTGGATTGTTGAAATTTCTGGGATAACGAATTCTGGCTGAGAACCGCAGTCTATCCCCATAATTAAATACTTCGAGTTTTTCTTTAACTGTCAATAACAATTTGCCTTTTATTGAGATTGTTTTATCTTTTTTAGCTATTTTCTCCATTTGAAGGTAGAGTCTGGTTTTATCAAGAGATAGCTCAGGAGGCCTGTAGAGTATCCCTTCCAAAACCATTTTGTCTTCCGCTACATAGTTGGTTATGTGGTTAGGTGGAAGATGTGGAGATAAGCTACTGTTAAGAAAGAGGATGCCTAGGAGATTGAATATAATAATTGGCAGGATGAGGAATAACCTTCTCTTTTTTATGATAAGGGTGATGATAAAGAGAAAGAGTGATATGAATAGTGATGAGAGAAGGATTAACCGTGGTATAGTGATATAATAGCCTACAATTGATCCACAGAGATAGGATAAGAGTATTGGGAGAAGGGGCCGGTGCATAGGTTGTTATTAACTATTTAATATTAGTGAGTTTTTCTATCATATCGTGAGGATTACACTTTGGCAAGTAAATTTCAACGCTGATTTACTCTGTGAGATAATCTTGCAATTCATTTTTTTTCACCCTTTTGAATTTCATATAAGCACGCTTTCTATACTCCAACAAAATACTTTCTTTCTAACAGGGGAGCCGCTGAGATTGCAGAGATTAATAATTTATTACATGCAAGGCTATGTAACCAGGGCAATCTTTGTGGTGGAGAGTTATATCAGTTGTTTTTTGGTGAGAGTATTGATTTGATTATACCGTTGATTATTGAGACATTTATGATATATAATCAAATTTAAAATAGTGAGGGATAAATATGTTTTTGGATTACAAGAAGATTTTAACAGTAACTGAGCTCACTCACCAGATAAAAAAACATTTAGAAGAAGGATTTGAAGAGATCTGGATAGAAGGTGAAATATCTAATTTTAGAAGTCCTTCTTCTGGTCACTACTATTTTACGCTCAAAGATGATAAAAGTCAGATTAAAGCAGTGGTGTTCAGATTTATGGGAAGATACCTTAAATTTAAACCACAGGATGGGTTGCTAGTCATTTGTAGGGGAAGGATCAATGTCTATGAGCCAAGGGGTGAGTATCAGTTAATCCTTGACTACATGGAGCCTAAAGGGATTGGTGCCTTACAGCTTGCCTTTGAACAGTTGAAAGAGAAATTGCAAAAAGAGGGATTATTTGATCCAGAACATAAGAAACCACTGCCTCTTCTGCCCCAGAAGATAGGGATGGTGACCTCCCCTACTGGAGCAGCAGTGAGGGATCTCTTGAATGTTATTGGAAGGCGGTTTCCTAATATGGAGATTCTGATTAATCCGGTGAAGGTGCAGGGGGAAGGGGCTGCACAAGAGATTGCCAGTGCCATTGAGGAACTAAACTGTCTACCAGGAATCGATGTCATTATTGTAGCAAGAGGTGGTGGTTCTTTAGAGGATCTGTGGGCTTTTAATGAAGAAATAGTAGCCAGAGCAATCTATCATTCTTCTATTCCTATTATCTCTGCAGTAGGTCACGAGATTGATTTTACCATTGCAGATTTTGTAGCTGATGTGCGTGCCCCAACTCCCTCTGCTGCGGGAGAATTGGTGGTAAGGGACAAGGTTGAGCTCACTAATCTGGTAGAATCGCTTTCTAGTCGATTGGGAAATCGGATGATAAATTTGTTTGAGACAGAAAAGAATCGGCTCAACTTTCTTAAAAAGAGAGTGCCAGATCTGCGTCTCAGATTAAGTGACCTTCAATTAAGAGTGGGTGATGTGAGCAGCCGTTTGGCTCCGCGTATTTTTGATGCACTACAGCTTAAGAATGAGATACTTAAAGGAAGGGAGGTGAGACTCTTATTAAGAAATCCTAAATTGAAAATTGAGGAATATCTTAAAAGTATATCACTATGTGAAGAGAAATTGATTGATAGTATGCTTCTGTTGCTTGATCGGTTACACCAGGTCTTAGAAAAGTATTTAAGAGGATTGGATAGTTTAAGTCCTTTGAATGTATTAAAACGGGGATATTGTATTACCCGCTTACTTCCTTCTTATGAGATTGTGAAGGAAAGCGGAATGCTTTCCAAAGGTGATAGGGTTAATATAGTATTGTGGAAAGGAGCCGTTTTCTGTCAGGTGGAGAAGGTTAAGGAGCAAACAGAAACTCTAAACTAGGATGAGAAAATGGCAGTAAGAAAATTTGAGGACTCCTTAAAGAAATTGGAGGATATTGTAACCAAGTTAGAAAGTGGCGATTTAGCCTTGGAAGAGTCCTTAAAGCTTTTTGAGGAAGGAATAAAATTGTCTCGCCTCTGTACAAAACAGTTGGAAGAGGCTGAAAGGAAGGTAGAGATACTATTGAAGGGTGAAGGCAAGACATTTGAGACCACACCTTTTATGGCAAAGGAGGAGGAAAAGGAAGAGTAACCTTAAAGAGCAAGGGGCAGGGGGTCAATAAATAGTGTACAGAAAGACGAAATGTCATTGCGAACAAAGTGAAGCAATCTCATTTCATTGTCGTCTGTGAGGATTGCTTCGTCGCTATGCTCCTCGCAATGACATGTAAACTATTGTATGCCCCGATTAATACATTGAGATTCATATTATGCAACTTTTAGAAATGGTACATAATCCTAGTGATTTAAGACTACTGAAACCAGAGCAGTTGCCTCAGTTAGCTGAGGAGATTCGGGAAGAGATTATCACTACGGTCTCTAAGAATGGCGGGCATTTAGCATCTAGTCTAGGGGTGATAGAGCTCACTGTTGCACTTCACTATATTTTTAATACTCCACAAGATAAGATCATCTGGGATGTTGGCCATCAATCATACGCCCATAAGATTCTCACTGGCAGAAGAGAGCAATTTCATACCCTTCGTCAATATGGGGGTATAAGTGGTTTTCCCCGAAGAGAGGAAAGCATATACGATGCCTTTAACGCCGGTCATAGCAGTACTTCTATTTCTGCAGCCTTGGGAATAGCAGAAGCCCGATGTATTAAAGGGGAAAAGCATAAAGTGATTGCAGTGATTGGTGATGGTTCTTTAATGGCGGGGATAGCACTGGAGGGTCTTAACCAAGCTGGGCATATTAAGAAAGACTTGATCGTCATATTAAATGACAATGAGATGTCTATTTCTCCAAATGTAGGTGCCCTCTCAGCCTACCTTTCAAGGATTATTACAGGACAGTTTTATAATCGTTTTAAGACTGAGATGATTGCTTTCGTTAAGACTATTCCCGGTATTGGGAAATCCGTGTTAAAAGTGGTAAAGCAATCTGAGGAGTTTTTAAAAGGATTATTGGTTCCAGGGCTACTTTTCGAAGAATTAGGATTTAGGTACATTGGTCCTATATCTGGTCACCGATTTGACCATTTATTAGAAAATTTACGAAACGTCAAGAATCTCCGGGGACCGATTTTCATTCATGTACTCACGAGCAAAGGAAAAGGGTATAAACCAGCTGAAGAAAACCCTGTTAAGTTTCATGGAACGGGTCCTTTTGATATAAAGACAGGTGAGTCTTTATCACGAGACTCATTAGCACCTACCTATACCCAGGTATTTGCCCAGACCTTAATTAGATTAGCAAGAGAGGATAAGAGCATTATTGCGATTACGGCAGGAATGCCAGATGGAACCGGTTTGGATAAATTTAATAAAGAATTTCCTGAGCATTTCTATGATGTGGGTATTGCAGAGCAGCATGCTATTACCTTTGCAGCAGGTATGGCTACAGAGGGACTTCATCCTGTTACCGCTATTTACTCTACTTTCCTACAAAGGGGCTATGATCAAATACTCCATGATGTATGTTATCAAAGGTTACCGGTGGTGTTTGTGTTAGATCGAGCCGGTATTGTGGGGGAAGATGGGGCTACTCATAATGGTTTGTTCGACCTTTCATACTTAAGGAGTATGCCGAATATGATCATTATGGCTCCTAAGGATGAGAATGAATTGCAGCATATGCTCAAAACTGCCTTGCAATGTAAATGCCCTGTAGCTATCCGTTATCCCCGAGGCAAAGGGTACGGAGTAAAATTGGATGAGGAGCTCAAGACTCTGGAAATTGGTAAAGCAGAGATTGTGATAAGTGGAAATGATCTGGTTATTTTAGCTATTGGAGTGTCCGTTTATCCTGCGCTTTTTGCGGCAAGAAAGCTTAAGGAAGAAAAGATTGAAGTCAGTGTTATAAATAGCCGTTTTGTAAAACCACTGGATAGAAATCTAATTTGCAATTTAGCTCAAAAGGTTGGGAGGATAATCACTGTAGAGGAGAATGTGCTTTCAGGTGGCTTTGGCAGTTCTATTCTGGAAGTTTTAGGGGAAAGTGGTATACAAGGAGTAAAGGTAAAGTGTTTGGGTATTAATGATATGTTTGTAGAACATGGTTCACAGGATATTCTGCGCAAAAAGTACGGATTGGATGCAGAGGGGATTGCACGGTCAGCCAGGGAAATTTTGAATGAAGGCTTTAGGAGCTCATAGAGATAAGGAAGATCGATTAGATAAGGTGTTAGTGAGAAGAGGCCTCGTTTCTAGCAGACAAAGGGCTCAAGCTTTTATTATGGAAGGAAAGGTGTGGGTTGATGGTAAACGGGTTGAGAAATCAGGGGTTCGAGTGGGAGCTGATGCTGAGGTTGAAATCAAAGGAAGGGACTTTCCCTATGTGAGTCGTGGTGGTGCTAAATTAGAGAAGGCGCTTAAACATTGGGAGGTCAAGGTCAGTGGTAAAATCTTTTTGGATGTTGGTGTTTCTACAGGGGGGTTTACCGATTGCCTGTTGCAGCAAGGAGCAGCAAAGGTCTACGCCATTGATGTGGGTTACGGTCAATTAGCCTGGGAACTTAAATGTGATGAAAGGGTAATCAGTCTGGAAAGGAGCAATATCCGTTACCTCACGAGAGAAAAGCTAAAAGATGAAGTGGATGGTGCAGTTATTGATGTATCCTTTATCTCTTTGAAAAAAGTTATTCCTAAGGTGGTTGAGTTAATTAAGAGAGGTGGTGAGATTATGGCTTTGATAAAGCCACAGTTTGAAGTGGGGAAAGATGAGGTAGGGAAGGGTGGAGTGGTTAAAGATGCTAAAAAGCATGAAAGGGTTATCGATGAAATTTCTTCCTTTGCTTTAGGCTTAGCTCTTCAGGTGATTGGGGTTTTAGAGTCTCCACTTTTAGGTCCTAAAGGGAATAGGGAGTTTTTCATTTTCCTGAAAAAGCAGTAAATTAGTTATAGTTCTCTTTTTTGAATGTAATCAGCAATGCGTAATAGGGTTTCAATCCCCTTTTTTCTATAAGGAGATTTCCTTAAAATGTCTTTTGCTTCTTTTATCAATCTATCTGACAAGGAATTGCAGTAGTCAAAGGCTCCAGTTTCAACTCCAATTTTTTTAAGCCTCTCTATATCTCCTCTATCCAATTTCTTCTTACCCAGAGAACTTAAGATCAGGTGCCTTTCTTTAGGGGTTGACCTTTTCAACATGGTGGTAAGGAAAAGGGTCTTTTTTGCTTCTCGAAAGTCTGAACCAACTGATTTACCCAGCGCGCTCTCTGTACCATAGAGGTCTAAAAGATCATCTTTGATTTGAAAGGCTAAACCGAGGGGTTTTGCAAAGGATTCTATTTTTCTGATGCTGCTTTTGCCTGCTCCAGCCAGTGTTGCTCCTAGAACTAAAGGTCCGCTGAAGGAATAAACTGCTGTTTTGAGGTTATACATGATTAGGATTTCTTTTTCTGTAGGATCATCCCTTAAGCTATACATAATATCATAGGATTGGCCAATACCAACATTGGTTATTATGTCATTAATGGTATTAAGTGCTCTGCATTTATTTCTCTCCATGAAGGAGGAATTGCTTATAATGGTGTTACCCAGTGAGAAAAAGATATTACCAATGGTTATGGCTGTGGAATTACCGAGGTGGTTAGTTAACTCACTATCAAAACGGGATTTGAAAAAGTTGCTGTATATTTTATTAATGGTAAGACCACCTCTCCTCAAGAGACTCCTGTCCATTACATCATCATGAACGAGGAGAAAATTGTGGATCATCTCAATGGAAATAGAGGTTTTTATAATTTCATGGTTTTGGGGTTTAAAAAGGTTATAGCCCTGTATCATTAAAATTGGTCTCAGCCTTTTTCCACCTCTCTTGGAGAAATCCTCCATAGATTTTAGGAGTATCCTAGTGTAATTAAGGTGCTGATATCTCTTTTTAAGGCGGTTAAAAAATATATCAAGTTCCCTATTTATTTTCTTTTGATAGGTGTCTATAGAATTTCGTGTGTTCATGAGAGTGTTTAATAATTTTACTTATCTAGTAAATCTGGTGATAGATCTTTATGATTGACAGGACCAAGAGCAGCCAGAGAAAGGTAATTTCTATCGAAGATTTCCTGGGCAAGGTTTTTCACTTCTCGGGAGGTTACTTGATCAATCTTTTTCAAAATCTCTTTTATGGAAATGAATTTGTTGAAATAGATTTCACATTTTGCCAATCGGGTCATCCGACGATCAACACTTTCAGATGCCAAGAGGGTATTCCCCTTAAGTTGTTCCTTGGCAGTTTCGAGTTCAGAGTCTTCAATACCGTTATCCTTGCATTTATTAAGTTCCTCAATGACTAACTTAACAGCTAATTTTGCCATTTTTTTATTCACTCCTAGATACACGGTAAACAGTCCAGCATCAAAATAGGAAGAGAGATAGGAATATACGGCATATGCAAGCCCTTTCTTTTCTCTGATTTCTTGGAATAAGCGTGAGCTCATGCTTCCACCCATGATTGTGTTCAATAGATAACTTGCATATCTTGAGGGGTGGTCTTGAGGTATACCTTTGGTACCGATACACAGATGGACCTGTTCCAATTCTTTGGTGTGAAGAGAAAAGCTAGAAATTGGTTTGAAGGAATTGCGAGGAGAGACAGTGTTCCGCTTAGAGATGGTACCAAAACTTTTGCTAAACCCTTTCACAATCTTATGATGATCCAGGTTTCCAGCAGCAGCAATG
>Ga0209635_10003281_pt1 | contig 12587 bp, 9 predicted proteins | sample DeeMarSWOR230_32_FD_187463 | JGI IMG/M metagenome (GOLD analysis project Ga0209635, IMG submission 187463) | Marine sediment microbial communities from White Oak River estuary, North Carolina - WOR-2-30_32 (SPAdes) (version 2) | ecosystem: Environmental > Aquatic > Marine > Intertidal zone >...
ATAACTCTATTCATTGCCATTCTACCGAGATTGGGGGTAGGGGGTTCTCAGCTTTTTGATCGTGAATTCCCCGGCGCTATGCCTGAAAGGATTCGTCCCAGATTCAGAACCACAGCAAGGCTTCTTTGGACGATTTACGTAGCCTTTACAGGGGCTGAAGTAGCGCTCCTCTATTTCGCAGCCAGGCTCCCACTCTTTGACTCAATTTGTGTCTCCTTCGCAACTATGCCTACTGGCGGATTTACACCTACGACAGCAAGCATTGGAGCCTATGCTAACCCCTTAGCCGAGTATATCATTATGTTCTTTATGTTCTTGGCGGGAATGAACTTCATAATTCACTATCGGGTTTTGCGGGGAAACTGGAAGGCAATTAAATGCGAAGAATTCAGACTCTATGTAATTATTCTGGCGGTCGCTATTTTTCTATTGCTACTTTCGCAAGGCTTTAGTTTGTATAGAGAGGGAATGTTCCAGGCAATCTCAGTCATGACTACTACGGGCTTTGTCACTGCTGACTTCGGCTCCTGGCATTTTGGCGCCAGAATGGTGCTTCTAACCTTGATGTTCATCGGGGCCTGTGGTGGCTCTACTGGAGGGGCAATAAAAATTGTCCGGTTTTTAACCTTAATGAAACATACAAGGGTAATGATGAGGAGGGCTATTTCTCCAAAAGCTGTGATTGCAGTGAAATATGATCAAAAACCACTCCAGGAAGGAATAATGCGAGATATAATCTCTTTCCTTTTTCTCTATATTCTTGTTGCTGTCGCAGCTTCAATAGTGCTTGGTTTTTTGGGACTTGATTTCGAGACAGCAATTTCAGCAGTAGCTGCTACTTTGGGGAATGTGGGACCTGGTTTAGGTGGAGTGGGTCCTAATTTTAGTTATGCCTGGCTTCCTGACCCAGGGAAGGTCATTTTGATTCTCTGCATGTGGTTGGGGCGGTTAGAATTGTTTACCGCTATTATGATATTTTCTCCTCGCTTTTGGAAAGGCTAATTCAAACCACAGTGGAAGTTCAAAGCAGGTTCAGGTTATACTTTGAAATAGGGTTATGGTCAAGGTTGCTTTCCAAGGAGAAAGAGGCGCTTTCAGCGAAGATGCTGCGGCAAAGCTTTTTGGCGGGGACATCGATTTTTTACCGTGTACACGGCTGAAAGAGGTTTTTGAACTTGTGTCACAGGATAAGGTTGAGTTTGGCGTAGTCCCTGTGGAGAACTCACAAGCCGGCAGTATCAACGAGACCTACGATTTGTTATTGGCATATCCTCTTAATATATTCGCCGAAGTTATTCTCAAAGTAAGCCATTGCCTGATGGCTTTACCAGGAGAAAACTTGGCTGCCATAACAACGATTTACTCCCACCCCCAAGCCTTAGCTCAATGTGAGGAATTTCTAAGCAAACTGAAAGTTGAAATTATGTCTGGCTATGATACCGCAGGCAGTGCCAAAATGATAAAGGAGAAAAATCTAAAGGACTGTGCTGCCATAGCTAGCAAACGAGCTGCCGATATTTATGGACTGGAGATTCTGGCACCCGAAATCGAGACGAGTGTCAACAACTACACCAAATTCGTGGCTATCTCAAAGCAGAAAGCTAAACCCGCACAGAGAAGCAAGACCTCTCTCGTTTTTGCTGCTGAACATAAGCCTGGCTCCCTATATAGGATTCTGGGTGTCTTCGCTACAAGAAACATAAATTTAACAAAATTGGAGTCCAGGCCGAGCCGAACCAAGCCCTGGGAATACGTTTTTTATGCTGATTTCGAGGGTAACCTAGATGGCAAAGTTTACCAGGAAGCTATGAAAGAATTACAAAAAGAGACTACTTTCATCAAGATACTTGGCTCCTATCCTCAAGCTACCTGAAACTAATCTGCCAATATCCTGCTTCTTAAATCTTGCTCAGATTCCAGAAATTGCCCTCCCAGTTTTCACTTTGACAAAAGGCTAAGTTGCTCTTTGAACCAAGAGGAATAGCGGAAGTGATATTAGCTCCATGATGACGACAAACAGGATTAGGTAGTTTATAGAATGCTCATAGAGTAGCCCCATCAGGGGAGCCCCCAAAAGCCAAGATGCCCCATATACTGTATGGAAGATACCGTAGGCAAATCCTCTTCGCTCCACGGGTGTTAGGTCAGCGATAGCGGCACGCATAATCGTCTCCTGAATTCCCATGACCACACCCCATAATACTATGCCAATTAGCACCAGGCCGTAGTTGTAAGAAAAGGCAAGGAAGGGAATGGGCATGGTCAACAAAGGGACTGCCAATAACGACATAAGCCCAACTCTATCATATGTTTTGCCCACGAGAAGAGCTGCTAGGGCATCTACACCCATAGCAATAGCATAAATTAGGGGAATGTGAGCATCCGGGACAATAGCTTGGACTTTGAGATGGTAGGAAATTAACTGGAAATTGGCAAATCCGGCCACGGAAAACAAAGTAAAAATAGCGTAGAGCCAGAAAACTCTGGGTAATTTACCTTTGATCTCTTGTTTGTTTGCTTCTTCTGGAGCTTCAAGTTTCTGTGGTGAAGGGACTTTCTTCCTAGCTAGAGTAAGAACAGCCAGAGTTACCAAAGCAGGTATCCATAATAGGGTAAAACCTTCACGATAACCACCGTGGAAAAGGAAAACGAGGGAAAGGACAACAGGACCAATGACAGCACCAACCTGGTCCAATGCTTCGTGAACAGCAAACCCCCAGCCTCTGCCCACTCCTTTTGCAGCATAGGAAAGCATGGTATCTCTTGCTGGACTTCTTATTGCTTTCCCCATCCGTTCCAGAATGATAAGCGCGGCAGCAAGCTGCCAATGGCCAGCAAACGCCAGCAAGGGAATGGAAAAGAGCAGTCCATAACCGATAAAGGTCAAAAGCCAATATGCCTTAGTGCGATCGGCAAGATAGCCAGAGGCAAGGCGCAAAGCATAGCCAGTAAATTCGCCAATGCCAGCTACCAGCCCAACGACACCAGCACTCACCCCCAGCGTAGCCAGATAAGGCCCGGTAACGCTCCTAGCTCCTTCGTAGGTTACATCCCCAAACAGGCTGACAATCCCCAAGAGAATGATAAAATACACAACAAATGCCTTTACGTTTTTAAATTACTGTTTGCCTAGTATCTTACTTTGGCATCATTGTAACGAAGTTTCCAAGCTAAAGGAATGGTGTTGGCTATAAGGAGAGTCGCTGAACGGTCTCAATAAAACTTGGCAACTATGCTATAGCTTTGCTCTTAGCTTTTTGTATGTGCTACCCAAGGCCTCCGGTATGACTTTGGTATCAGCCAACACCTGCATGAAGTTGGTGTCGCCTTGCCACCTAGGCACTACATGAGTATGGAGGTGCTCCGCTATTCCAGCTCCAGCAACTTTGCCCGCATTTAAGCCGATATTGAAACCAGCTGGCTCCATTACCTCGTTCAGGAGTTCTAAGCTCTTCTTGATAATATCAAAGTGTTCTTTTGCTTCTGTATTCCTTAAGTCCTGTAAGTCTGCTATATGCCGATAGGGGGCGACCATTAAATGCCCTGGATTATAGGGGAAGGCGTTCAGGATTATAAAATTGTATTGGCCGCGATAAAGGATAAAATTTGCCTCGTCATTGTTTTCCTGGGGTTTTTGGCATAAGATACAACCAGTTTCTGCGGCTCTTTGTATATATTCTATTCGCCATGGTGCCCATATATATTCCATTAACTTATATAGTATTCTGATTCTAGGTGAAGTGCAATAGGATTCTTAGTTCGAGATGAAAAATTCTGGACATGGCAAAACGAGTTGACTATGGGATTTAGCTAAGAATAAAATACTTCGGGACTAACATGCTTGAAGTCTTGACCCAAAAGTTGACCGCTGTATTTGATAAGCTTGGCAGGAAAGGCAAGCTTAGTGAAGGGGACATCGACGATGCCTTACGTCAAGTACGGCTGGCGCTTTTGGAAGCAGATGTAAATTTCAAAGTGGTCAAGGAATTCTTGTCCAGGGTGCGAGAGCGTGCTCTTTGCTCTGAAGTACTGCGCAGCTTAACACCAGCCCAACAGATTATCAAAATTGTCAACGAAGAATTAACTGCAATCCTGGGTGGAGAGCCTGGCCGTTTAGCTTCGGTTACCGACTCACCAGCGGTCGCTTTGCTTGTAGGATTACAGGGTTCAGGTAAGACCACTACAGCGGTGAAGCTAGCTGTTCAACTCAAACACCTAGGGCAGCATCCTTTATTGGTAGCTGCTGATACTCGCCGACCTGCTGCTATCGAACAACTCAAATTACTGGGTGAGCAACACGATATTCCCGTATATAGTGAGGATGCTAGCGTAGCATCAACCACAATTTGCCAGCGTGCTCTAAACCAAGCCAAAGAAAGGGGAGCATCCTGGGTTATACTAGATACTCAGGGGCGCCTGCATATTGACGAAGCCATGATGCAGGAATTAGCCCATATTAAATCCTTGGTACAGCCTTCAGAAGTATTACTTACGGTAGATGCTATGATCGGGCAGGATGCCGTAAATGTGGCCCAAGAATTCCACAATCGAATCGGGCTCACGGGGCTAATCCTGACGAAGATGGATGGAGATGCCCGAGGTGGAGCTGCTCTCTCCATTAGATTTGTTACCGGAGTGCCCATAAAATACCTTGGCACGGGTGAGAAGATAGATGCTTTGGAAGTGTTTCATCCCGACCGTTTAGCGTCCCGCATTCTGGGTATGGGAGATATGCTCACCCTCATCGAGCGAGCTGAGACGGCCTTCGACCAGCAACAGGTCAAGAATCTGGAAGGCAAAATGCGCACCGGGGATTTTGACCTTGAAGACCTCCTCAATCAGATGCGTCAAATTCACAGGATGGGTTCTTTGGGGCGACTGGTGGAAATGATGCCGGGCTTCTCCAAATTCGCTTCTCATTTGCCAGATGACGAAGGCGAGAGACAGTTAAAGAAGATAGAAGCCATTATCTTGTCTATGACCTATGAAGAGCGGCGTAAACCAGCCATTATCGATGGCAGACGACGAAGCCGTATTGCTCGAGGGAGCGGCACCACATCCCAAGACGTTAATCAACTTCTCAATCAGTTTCGTGAGATACAAAAGTTAACCAAGTCACTAACACGAGGTAAGTTGCCCAAAAAGACGGGGACTATGTTTGACATGCTCTTAAGGTGAAATCAGTCTAAATAGCCTTTGAGCTTTCGACTCCTGGTGGGATGACGTAACTTGCGAAGAGCCTTGCCTTCAATTTGTCGTATTCTTTCCCGAGTTACATCAAATTCTCTACCCACCTCTTCCAGAGTTCGAGCATGCCCATCCTTAAGGCCAAATCTAAGCTGTAGTACCTTCTTTTCGCGATCGGTAAGTTCATCAAGCACTTTGTCTATTTGTTCTTTGAGTAGCTGCTGTGAAGTGGCTTCAGTTGGTGCTAAACTGGCCTGATCTTCAACAAGGTCACCTAGACGGCTATCTTCATCTTCGCCAATGGGCATGTCTAACGACATTGGCTCACGGAAAAACAAGGCCATGACCTCTTCTACTTTCTCTGGCGACATACTAAGGCGGCTGCCAATTTCTTCGTAACTTGGTTCGCGCCCAAGTTCTTGAATTAACTGTCGCATAGTCCGCGATAGCTTGTTAATTGTCTCCACCATGTGTACCGGAATGCGAATAGTACGAGATTGGTCAGCTATAGATCGAGTGATACCTTGCCTGATCCACCAGGTGGCGTAGGTACTGAACTTGTAGCCCTTTCTATATTGAAACTTATCTACAGCTCGAATAAGGCCGATATTTCCCTCCTGGATAAGCTCAAGGAGGGGCATGCCGTGCCCGATGTATTTCTTGGCTATGCTCACCACCAAGCGTAGGTTTGCTTCAGTGAGGTGCCTTTCTGATGCTTTTGCTTCGGTCTTTATCTGTTCAAAGTAGGCTTTGAACTCATTGCTATGAGAATCGATTTGAGATAAGAACTTATCGTCAGTCACGAGAGTCTTCAGTTTTTGCCATGAAGTTTTGTCTCTAGCTAAGAGCTCTAGCAACTGGGGGGGGAAAAGTTGACTGTTTATGGAAAGATTTACCAGGGCTTCTTCAGCTGCAGTGATTCCCTTGCCTATTCCTTTCGCGGTTGCCGCTATTAACGACGGGTCTATAACCTCATCGATGGCGGAGCGAAACTTAGGATCCCTGATCGTCTCCACTACATTGCTTGAGGGATCCATACCAATACGCTCCTCGACAATCTGAATAACCTGGTATGCCTTGGATAATTGAGAGATCAGGTGAATAATTATATCAACTGATGAAGCGAACCTCTTGTATTTCCTGAAATGGTTGTCTTCGATTCTTTCTAAGCTTCTGCCCAGTTCTATCTTCCGAGATAATAGCTTTTCTTCACGGATATTGAGAAGCGGCACTCTGCCAATTTCTTGAAGATACATGCGAGCTGAGTCATCAGTTATTTCATATTCCCCTATTGGTGCTGGAGGCCTGATCTCTTCAACTTCCTCAGGTGAGAATTCTTCGCTTTCTTCCTTTTCTTCACCTTCCTCGGCCAAGGTGCTGACATCCTCACCCTCGGCTTCATCGCTGAGTAAGCCTTCAGTCACTACCTCACCACTGTCCAGGTTTTTGTCTTCTTTTTTCATTGAATCCGTGGTTTTTTTCCTTTTTTAACAAAGATGTCCTGAAGTTGTTGCCCGGTTTTTATTCCTTGCTCATCTAGTTTGGACAACTCTGAGCTTATACCACCCTTTTCCCGCTCGACCTCAAGCATCGCCTCCTTTTCGGTTTCTAATTTACGGAATAACTGCTCCTGTAGACGAAGAATACAATCGGCTAACTCAAAGTGTCGTGTTCGCTCGTTTTCCCGTATGGCAGGCGGGAAATTTTCATTAACTAAATCAACCAAATAGTATAAATGTTCTACTAGACTAGTGTCAAGTTGGCTTTCAATATCCGAGATATTAGAAGAATGTTGCCACTTGACAAAGACCTCCCGATTTTCCGTGGATTCGAAGTGTTCCGGTGATAGCTCCTGAGCTAAAGGACGAAGCTCCGGATACTGAAGGAGAAGTGCCAAGCAACGTTCTTCGATAGGGCTTGATACAAGCTGGCGGGCAAGGCGAGATTTTTCTGCTGGCTTATCAAGGTGAGGTCTTTTGCTGGCTTTCTTTAATTTCTGCAAGGCAGCTTCTACGTCCAATGCTCTCATTTTCAGTGCGCTAGCCAGTTTCTCTACATAATGAGAATATTGCATAAAGTCCTTTTTTTCGATTTCATAAATCAAGGGCTGAAGTTTCTCAACAGCGAGGGACTTGTCTCTGGCTTTATCGATATCGATCTTGTTTATTACAGATTGGAAGGCGAAGTCTATAATAGGCATGGCCTGTTCCACCACTTTCTGCCAGAGAGCAGTGTCGTCTCTTATTACTTCGTCCGGGTCTTTGCCTGGAGGTAATAAGATGACATTCGCTTCAGCATTGGAGTAAGCTAATATGGCTCTGCCTCGCATGGTAGCTTCTTCTCCGGCAAGGTCGGCATCGAGTGCCAGCGTTATGTTATTGGTTAATCTTCTAATGCCTTGCACCTGCTTCTCGGTTAAGGAAGTCCCCATTGAGCCGACCACATTCTGCCAACCGTGCTGGTGAGCAGTAAGAACATCCATGTAGCCTTCCATGATTATGACCAGGGTTTTCTTTCTGATTGCAGACTTAGCCTTATCAATGCCATACAAGATGCTACTCTTATCGAAAATTGATGTTTGAGGGGAGTTGATATATTTAGGCAGGGAGTCATCCAGAACTCTGGCTCCGAAACCAGTAACTCGACCCGTGATATCACATATAGGAAACAGCAGCCGGTTGCGAAATCGATCGTAACTGCCTCCTTCTTCCTTCTCGATTATTAGACCGGCTTCTACCAGCTCTTTTTCTGTGTAACCTTTACCCAGCAGGTAATTCTTAATGGTTTCCCAGGCATCAGGACTGAAACCAAGACGGAACTCTTTGATAGTCTCGGGCGTGACCTTTCTTCTTGCCAGATAGCCTCTCGCTGCCTCACCTGCCCCAGTGCTCGCAAGCAGATGGTGATAGTATTCAGTAGCTGCCTCGTTAATCTGAAATAATCTCTCTTTCTTCTCATCCTCAACCTTGCTCGACGCCTCAACGGTGCTTAAAGCTATGCCTCCCCTTTGAGCCAAAAGACGAAGAGCTTGGCCAAAATCAATGCCCTCCTTTTTCATGACAAAAGAGAATATATCGCCGCCAGTCCCACAGGCACCAAAGCAATGCCAGCTTTGTTGCTCAGGAAAGATGAAAAATGAAGGATGTTTCTCGGTGTGGAAGGGACATAAGGCTTTGAAGTTACGCCCCGCTTTTTGTAGAGTAACATAATCAGAGACAAGCTCTACTATATCTAATCTCTGCTTTACCTCTGTGATTACGCTCATCGAGATATCTCTTCAGCTAATCTTAGCGCATATTGATCGGTCATCCCAGCAATGTAATCAATGACTTTGCGCTCCCTGCTATACGGCAAAGAGGCGAATTCTCGAGGTAACCTATCCTCGTGCTTCAGAAAATGAGAATATAACAGACGCAATACCTTTCCCGCCTTCAATGCCTCTTCCTCAGTTGAGCTGGGATAGTATATTTTGTCGAATAGAAACTGGCGGAGTATGTTAGTTGCCTTAAGGACGTCGGGACTCATGCCTATAGTTGGATTGGTTACGTTGCCATTACCACTAACGGGCCAGGAGCAGTTTACGATATTACAAACCAAGGTATTAATTCTCCGAGAATGTGCGTGTCCTAGAGTTGTCACTACTGGCTTGGGCAAATCATTCTGAGATATAATGCCAGCTCTTATCGCATCTTCGACATCGTGGTTAACATAGGCCACTATGTCGGCTATCTTGCATATTTGTCCCTCCAAAGTATCGGCATCTCCCCATCCTTCTCCTAAGATCTCAGCTTGGCCCTTGGAATGATTGAGGATGCCATCTCTAACTTCCCAGGTAAGATTTAGCCCTTGTCCCTCTCTCTCTAGTAAATCGACTACTCTTAGGCTTTGCTCATTATGTTTGAAGCCACCATGACACAATTCGTTCAGGACTTCCTCGCCTACATGACCAAAAGGTGTGTGCCCTAAATCATGCCCAAGAGCAATAGCCTCAGCGAGGTCTTCATTGAGGTTCAGAGCTCGAGCTATAGTTCTGGCTATTTGTGATACCTCCAGGGTATGAGTAAGCCTGGTGACATAATGGTCACCTAGGGGAGCAATAAAAACCTGTGTCTTATGTTTTAGCCGGCGGAAGGCCTTGGAATAGATAATACGGTCACGGTCACGTTGGAAACTGGTTCTTATAGGGCATGGTTCTTCCCATCTCTGCCGACCACGACTGAATTTACTCTTAGCGGCATAAGGGGAAAGGGCTTCTTCTTTCTTCTCTGTTTGCTCGCGGATGTTAGGTTTGTTAACCATGGAATCACTGCAATATAGCAAGTCAAGGTAGAATCCTTAATTCATCGCAGCAGCACCCTTATGTTCTCTACGCGTGTTTTTCTTTGTTTCTTGACTTTATCTTATTTTCCAACTCTGCGACATTCAACCTCGTTGACAATACAACATCCGGATTCAAAGACATTGAATCTATACCGCACCTAACTAAATAGTCGGCAAATTCAGGAAAATCACTTGGCGCCTGACCACATATCCCTATCTTCCGTCTCGGCTTATGATTATGTGCAACATCTATAACTTGCTTGACCAGCCTTTTCACCGCTTCATTTCTCTCATCAAATATGTGTGCCACGAGTTCGGAATCCCTATCTAAACCAAGAGTTAATTGCGTTAAATCGTTGGACCCTATACTAAACCCGTCAAACACATCGGCGAATTCTTCGGCTAAAACCACGTTTGACGGTATTTCGCACATCACATACACTTCTAAGCCGTTTCTTCCCTGCCTTAAGCCAAATTCTTCCATTGCCTTTATTACCTTCTTCCCTTCTTCCGGCGTCCGGCAAAAAGGGACCATCACCTTAACATTGGTCAATCCCATTTCATCCCTTACTTTCTTTATTGCCTGACATTCTAAACCAAAGGCAGGTTTAAATTTATCATCATAATAGCGAGACGCCCCCCTCCAACCTATCATTGGGTTACTTTCCTCCGGCTCATAGCGATACCCCCCAATCAAATTGGCGTACTCATTCGTTTTAAAGTCAGAAAACCGAACGATGACCTCATTGGGATAGAACCCCGCCGCTATTTTCGCTACCCCCATGGCTAAATTGTCAATGAAAAACTCCGTTTTGTCCTCATATGCTGCGCTCTTCTTGTCTATTTCTCCAATTACCTTTGCCAACTTCTTGTCATTACCCGCTGCTTTCTTTAATTCATCATACTCTATCAGCACCATCGGATGTATGCCGACGTAAGAGTTGATGATGAACTCTTCGCGAGCCAAACCTACGCCATCATTGGGAATTTGGCTTTGAATAAACGCACCATCGGGAATGCCAAGGTTCATCATTATCCTTGTGTCGGGTCTGGGGATTTTGCCCACTTCTACTTCATCTACTCTGTATTTCAATTTCCCTTCATATATCCTACCCTCGCCTTGTGAACAATCTATCGTGACTTCTTTTATCTCCTTTAAGACTTCCGTCCCATTGCTAGTGCTAATTACACATGGCACCCCAAGCTCTCGACTAACGATAGCTGCATGGCATGTCCTTCCCCCTTTGTTTGTAACTATGGCACTGGCAATCTTCATTATTGGTTCCCAGTCGGGGTCTGTCATATCAGTGACCAAAACCTGACCGCTCTTGAATTTGTCAATTTCACTACTATCTTCTATTATATGTACTTCGCCCTGCCCTATCTTTGTACCAACTGCTTCTCCTTTTAGCAGTAACTTTCCCTCTTTTTCAAGCACATAAGTCCTGAGCGAAGTCAAGTCGACTTGTGAATGTACTGTCTCTGGCCGAGCTTGGACTATAAAAAGTTCGCTGTTTACTCCATCCTTCGCCCATTCAATATCCATGGGCAGGCCATAATGTTCTTCTATGGTGCAAGCCCACCTAGCAAGAACCAAGATTTCATCGTCATTCAATGCGAACTTTCTTTGCTCTCCAATCTTGACCTTCTTTTGTTCCGTTCCAGCTCTATCCCTCCTATAGACCAATCTCTTCTCCTTCGTCCCCGGCTTCTTTTCTACAATTGGCCTGAACCCTTCCTTTAGTGTGGGCTTGAAAACGTAAAACTGGTCTGGATCCACAATTCCCTGTACCACATTCTCTCCCAGACCATAGGCGGCAGTTATGTAGACCACATCCCTGAAACCTGAATCTGTGTCTATGGAAAAAATGACGCCGGAGCAGGCTAGATCAGAGCGGACCATCTTTTGCACCCCCACTGAGAGGTAAACGTTGAGATGGTCAAAACCTTTATCCACCCGGTAGGAGATCGCCCGGTTCGTGAACAAAGATGCAAAGCAGTCCATGACCTTCTCCAAGAGGTCGTCTTCGCCACGCACGTTCAAATAACTTGTTTGTTGTCCCGCAAATGAGGCTGTAGGCAAATCTTCAGCAGTGGCACTGCTTCTCACAGCAACATCGACATTCTTGCCATATCTCTCTTCCATTTTTCGATAGCAACTTCTTATCTCCTCTTCTAATTCTCTAGGGCAGGATGAATTTGCTATTAAATTTCTTATCTTTTCGCCCCTCTCTGCCAAGTTTTTCATATCATGTGTGTCCAAGCCTGTTAAAGTGTCTTGGATCTTTTGGCTTATGCCTGCTTTCTCTACCACATACTTATATGCTTCAGCAGTAATGGCGAATCCAGAAGGTATATTTACCCCTTTCTCACTCAGATTTCTTATCATTTCACCAAGAGAGGCATTCTTACCACCGACTAAAGCTATGTCCTTCGCTCCAATCTCTTCAAACCATTTCACAAACCTCATGATTTACCCCCTAATTCATACCAAAGTAGGTCATGTTTACACATGGCATTTTGACTGACGTCGCTCCCGTGCCAGCCACCCACAGCAACGGTCTTCGGGACACTTGCCCAATTTGCTCCCTTATTTACAGGCAGTTAAACTAAAAAGGTAGAACCCTATTATACCATTTTTGTACAAGCCAGAAGACCCTTATATTCTCACCCTCTTCCTTAAAAAGCCTCTTTGACGCCGCCTGCCTAGCTCTACTACAGTTGGCCTATCCTCCTGCCATCTGCTGCAGCGCCACTTTAATCTTCTCTTCTACGCTTAGCTCCTCAGAATCTGGAAGCTTAGATATAGCCTTGGTGGCTTCCGTTAAAGAGTAGCCCAAGCCAGTTAAAGCAGCGATGACATCGGCACTCCCTGGAGCCAAAGGCAGGGCTACCTCTTTCCACTCCTTTTCCAATTTGCCCCTGAGCTCAACGACAAGGCGGCTGGCCATTTTTTTGCCAACGCCAGGCGCTTGGGTGATGAGGTCGATATCGCCGCTGGTTATAGCCATGACAAGTTGTTCAGGATTCAAAGCCGAGAGCAGGGCTAAAGCCACCTTTGAGCCGACTCCCGAGACGGA